>Ga0302288_1000576_pt1 | contig 28551 bp, 19 predicted proteins | sample III_Fen_N1_1_FD_194549 | JGI IMG/M metagenome (GOLD analysis project Ga0302288, IMG submission 194549) | Peat permafrost microbial communities from Stordalen Mire near Abisko, Sweden - III_Fen_N1_1 | ecosystem: Environmental > Terrestrial > Soil > Wetlands > Permafrost | place: Sweden: Abisko...
TCTTGATGAAGTTTTTGTAAAAGCGAGTTCAGATTATTCTGCTGGAAAATTCATATTTATCTCAAAGCAGAATTATGTTTATTTTCCATTTAAGTATTTTGCAAAAGCGGCTAGTACAAGTTCTATCCTTAAAATTTCTTTACAATCAGATGCCAATTTTGGAACTTCTTCGGGGTCAAATTATGTGTCATTTAGACTGAAAACACCGATCGTTGCGAAAAAAGTCAATTGATATATACTGGATTTTTTATAAATAGAAAAGCCATTCCGAATCCGGAATGGCTTTTCTATTATAGAGTTAACAATAGTTTCCCGATTAAAGTCTTGCTTTAATGGCTTTAGTTTCGGCTTCGAAACCCGGTTTTTCCAATAGCGCAAACATGTTTTTCTTGTAAGCTTCTACACCCGGTTGGTCGAATGGATTTATACCCAGTATATAACCGCTAATACCGCAGGCTTTTTCAAAGAAATAAATTAATTCTCCCAAATAATACTCATTCAATACCGGCAATTCAATCTTCAGATTCGGAACACCTCCATCAACGTGTGCAATCATAGTTCCGAGTTCAGCCATTTTGTTTACTTCATCAACACGTTTTCCGGCAAGGAAGTTTAATCCATCCAAATTTTCCTCCGAGTGAGGGAATACCTTAGTGAAATTACTTTCTTTGACAGAGATAACCGTTTCGAAAATAGTGCGTTCACCTTCTTGTATCCATTGACCCATAGAATGTAGGTCTGTAGTAAAGTCAACTGCTGCAGGGAAAATACCTTTGTTTTCTTTTCCTTCGCTTTCGCCGTAAAGTTGCTTCCACCATTCGCCGATGTAGTGCAATTTAGGATGGAAGTTTACCAAAATTTCGGTGGTTTTTCCGTTTTTGTAAAGTTCGTTACGAACGGCAGCATATTGAGCGGCAGGATTCACTTCAAATGGGATTTTATGTCCACATTTGTTTTCCATGGTTACTGCTCCGGCAATCAGTTGGCGAATATCAAATCCGGCAACGGCTATTGGTAAGAGACCTACGGGGGTAAGTACGGAGAAACGTCCTCCAACATTGTCTTCAATTACAAATGTTTTGTAACCTTCCTGAATAGCTGCTGTGCGAAGTGCACCACGTGATTTGTCTGTGATAGCGACAATCAGTTTTTGAGCGGCAGCTTTACCCTGTTGTTCTTCGAGTTGTGTTTTTAATAAACGGAAAGCCAAAGCGGGTTCAGTAGTTGTTCCTGATTTAGAAATAGAAATGATACCGAATTTCTTAGTCTTTAGCAATTCCTGTAATTCATACAAATAGTCTTCACCAATATTCTGTCCGGCATAAACCATGATTGGCGATTTACGTTCTGTTTGCAACCAATCGAAACTATTTGAAAGCGCATCGATAACTGCTCTGGCTCCCAGATAACTGCCACCAATACCGATAACTACAACTACTTCGCAATTGTCACGAAGAACTTTAGCTGTGGCTTCCAGATCACTGAACTGAACTTCGTCGATAGATGAAGGTAGATTCAACCAACCCAGAAAATCACTTCCTTTTCCGGTGCCGTTATGCAACGCATCACTTGCTGCTGCTACTTGCTCTGCATATCCGGCTACTTTCTGTTCAGAAACAAATCCAAACGCTTTGTCGATAGATAATTTAATATTTTCCATTATATAAATTGTTTGATAGTTATATACTTTGAGTTATTAGTTCGCTTCGCTCACGATATTTATAGATAATTACTCACTTCGTTCGTGATATTATTGTTTCAGAGGTTCCAGATGTTTATAACTGTCAACTGTCAATTATCAACTGTCCACTATTTAAGTTTCTCAGATAGTTTTCGAATTTCCATTGTTGGCGAGCACCGATTATAAAGAATTTCATAGACAGAATCTACAATTGGCATGCTTATCTGGTATTTTTCGTTTATTTCGTGAATACATTTTGTGGCATAATAGCCTTCAGCTATCATCTCCATTTCTATCTGAGCTGTTTTTACTGAATAACCTTTACCAATCATGCTTCCAAAAAGCCTGTTGCGGCTAAATTTAGAATATGCTGTAACCAGTAAGTCGCCCAAATATACTGATTCATTTATGTCGCGATGCATTGGATTGGTAGCGTTGCAAAAACGGTTCATTTCCTGAATGGCATTCGAAACCAACACGGCCTGAAAGTTATCGCCGTATTTCAATCCATGGCAAATACCTGCTGCAATGGAATAGATATTCTTCATAACCGATGAATATTCAATTCCCATGATGTCGTCGCTAATGGATGTGCGAATAAAACTGGTGTTAAATCGTTGGGCCAACATCCGGGCTTTTTCACGATCAGTACATCCGATAGTCAGATACGAAAGACGTTCGAGTGCTACTTCTTCTGCATGACAAGGTCCTGCCAACACAGCAATATTATCTTTCGGAACATTGTAAAGTTGTTCGAAGTAATCTGTTACAACCATATTTTCATCAGGTACAATACCTTTTATAGCTGTAACGAGAAATTTATTGTGTAATGGTCTTTTTAGTTTCTTTAGATGTTGCTTTAAAAACGGTGATGGTGTTGCAAAAATCAGAATGTCGGATGTACGCACCAGTTTGTTTATGTCACTGGTAAAATGAATCTTGTCGGTGTCAAATTTGACTCCGGTAAGATACGATGGATTTTTACTGAGTCTGACAAACTCATCAATCTGCTCTTGTCGGCGCATATACCAATTGATGCTGTCTGCATTTGTCAGTACAATTTTTGCTATCGCCGTGGCCCAACTCCCGCCGCCAATTACCGCAATTTTACTTTTTTCGTTCATATATATGACCCCTAGCCCCTAAAGGGGAACTAAATTACTTTTGTCTGGTAAATAAATACTAACCCCTAACCCCTAAAGGGGAATTAAGTTACCTCTGATTTATATCAACTCCTCCATTTCGGAAGATATTAATTTTGATGGTACTAATTAAATTCCCCTTTAGGGGTTAGGGGTTATTTTCTATGCTTTTGCTATCCACTCAGCGACTTCTTCTTTCGACGGGTTGGTCAACTCAAGTTTGTTCTTTTTATTTAGTCCGCAAATGTCCTGATGGAACTTGTTTGGGTTCAATCCTTTTAATCCTTCTACGGTTTGAATACCTGCTTTCTGAATTACCGAAACCCAGGCTTCGGGTATTCCCAATGCGATGAATTTTTCCGGGCCTTCTTTCTTTTCCGTCTTTTCGGGTTTCATTTGTGGGAAGAAAAGCACTTCCTGAATGGTTTGCTGACCTGTCATAAGCATGACAAACCGATCCATTCCTATTCCCATTCCGGAGGTTGGAGGCATCCCGTATTCTAATGATCGTACAAAGTCCATATCAATAAACATGGCTTCGTCGTCGCCTTTTTCGCTTAGTTTCAATTGTTCCTGAAAGCGACCTAACTGGTCAATAGGGTCATTCAATTCCGAATAAGCATTGGCAAGTTCTTTTCCGTTTACCATCAATTCGAAACGTTCGGTAAGCTCGGGATTGTCGCGGTGACGTTTACAAAGCGGACTCATTTCGCGTGGGTAATCAGTGATAAATGTAGGTTGAATATAGTTTCCTTCGCATTTTTCGCCGAATAATTCGTCAATCATTTTGCCTTTACCCATTGTTTCGTCTACTTCCACGTGTAATGTTTTGCACACTTCACGCAGTTGGGTTTCGTCCATGCCGTTGATGTCGATGCCGGTGTATTCTTTGATGGCATCAATCATGGTAATACGTTTGAATGGCGTTTTGAAACTGATGGTTCTGTCGCCTACCGTAATTTCGTTGGTGCCGTTTACGTCCATACATACTTTTTCAATCATGTTTTCGGTAAAAGTCATCATCCAGTTGTAGTCTTTGTAAGCTACATATATTTCCATGGCGGTAAATTCGGGATTGTGGGTACGGTCCATACCTTCGTTGCGGAAGTTTTTGGAGAATTCGTACACGCCTTCAAAACCACCTACTATTAGTCTTTTGAGGTATAATTCATCGGCTACACGCAGATAAAGCGGCATGTCCAGTGCATTGTGATGCGTGGTGAACGGACGGGCTGCTGCACCACCAGGGATGGATTGCAGGATAGGAGTTTCAACCTCCATATATCCTTCTGCGTTGAAAAAGTCGCGCATGGATTGATATACCTTGGTTCGTTTCATGAAAATTTCTTTCACACCTTCGTTTACCACCAGATCCACGTAGCGTTGACGGTAGCGTTGTTCAGGGTCTTCGAAAGCATCGAAAGCCACGCCATCTTTGTATTTTACAATAGGAAGCGGGCGAAGCGATTTGCTCAGCACGGTTAGTTCTTGTGTATGAACACTTATTTCACCCGTTTGAGTGCGGAATACAAAGCCTTTGATGCCTACAAAGTCACCAATATCCAATAGTTTTTTGAATACTGTATTGTACATTTCGGGTTGTGCTTCGGTGTTGATGTCGTCGCGGCTGACATATACCTGAATACGTCCTTTGGAATCTTGAAGTTCGATAAACGAAGCTTTTCCCATGATGCGGCGACTCATAATACGGCCGGCTACACATACGGTTTTACCGCTTTCGTCGTCTTTAAATTCAGCTTTTATATCGGTGGAAAATGCGTCGGTTGGATACAGTGCGGCAGGGTAGGGGTCAATGCCCAGATTTCGTAATTCGTCCAAACTTTGACGTCTGAACTGTTCTTGTTCGCTAAGTTCTATGCTCATAATCTTTTTTAAATACAAATTGCTGCAAAAGTACAAAAACTAATGCATAATTCATAATTCAAAATCCATAATTATGAATTCCATCCAACTTGCCAGTCAGGCTGATAAAAACAACGTACGAACCGTAGACGGAGATTTCCATTTTTATAATACCTGTATTCTTTCTGGTTGTCTATTCAGAATCAAATTTTGCCTTGTTTATATCTTATCGGATTATTCAGGCAATAGGTCTTGTTTCATCTTCTTTGCGCTTTTGGTAGAGCTGATAGGAATTGTACATGTTGTGCCAGATACTGTAAAAACCACCTGCCATGGAAGTCACAGGGCTCAGGAAGGTGGCGCCGAGCCAGATGGAGAAAATCGTGTTTTTCTGTCCCATACTTTGTCCCGCTCCAATGCGGTCGTTGTAATATCCACCAATCTTTTTCCCAATGGCGAACTGCGCTATACAGGTAATTAGCGAAGCTATGGCTATACCTGTCAGGTAAATGATAGCTACGTCGCTATGCACGATACTGCGCACCGTAACGCCAATGGCAATGGCCAACGCAACAGCCCACAGGTAGAATGCCATATCTTTGAAAATGAGCAATTTTGCATGCATTTTAGGAAGGTATACCCGTACTGCCCAGGCGCCCAGAAACGGTAACATAAGCAATGGAAATACTTTACTCAAAATAAGCAAAAAGGCTGGAACGAATGTTAGCGACGGATTGGGGTGAACCATCGGCAATGCCAACGGAATGACAATAGCCGATACCATATTGATAATGATGGTGTAGCTGATCAGCGATTGCGTATTTCCGCCTAGTTTGCCGGTAATAACGGCGGCAGCGGTGGCCGTGGGAGTAATCATACAAATCATGGCTCCTTCGAGCACTACACGAAATTCGGTATCAGGAAACAAAACGAGCGGTAAGCCCAACAAACAAAAAATACCTATCTGAACAAGCAACAGCCACAGATGCATACGAGTCAGATGTAAATCACGAGGATCAACCTTGCAAAAGGTGATAAAGAGCATCAGAAAAATAAGTGTAGGTTGAATAATGCTGATGAATTCATTGACAAACGGTTTGGTTGGTGCCAGAAAGGGGATATTCATGTAAACAAAGTAAGCGATAGCTCCGGTGAGCATCGAAAGCGGGAGCGTCCAGTTTTTGATAAATCGTATCAGTTTCATGGGTAAATGATAGTTTCTTGTTTCCGGGTGCAAAGATAGTGGTTGTTTAGCATTTTTACTGGCTGGTAAGACCACTAAATGAAACCTCGAATCGAGATAGTCGATTCGAGGTTTCATTTTTTTGATTCATGTATATGGAAGTGGGTCTCGCGATTTCCAAATCGCGTTTAAATTTTAATTTATACAATTTGGAATTATTATTGGGTTTTAATTATCTAACTCTACTAAAAAACTATCCAATTCATTATTTACTTGATTTTTCTCTAGAAACTTATCAAATTCATCCATTGCAAACTCAATTTCAACGTCCTTTGAATCGTATTCTCGAATTGAATTATAACAAAAAATAATCAGCTTAATTGGATCTGAAATATGATATGATTCTTTAATGGTAAATTTCTCGTTAATTACTTGTTGAATCTCCAAACATTCTTTGGCATTTTCTCTTGCGCATTTAATCAGATAAGAATATAGACTATGCAGCCTATCATCATCTAGTTGGTTAATGTGCTTTAAAATTAGTTCTTTTAGCTGTTCAAAATCCGATTCTGGAAGTTGATGAAAACCATGAGAGAATGAATCTCTTACTTCTTTATCCTTATTAGTGACGTAGTAATTTAATATAAAATGGCATTTATCTTTAAACTTAGCATTTTTGCAATAACGAAAAGCTTGAGTTAATGTATGCATTATTGAGTCTGGTTGTAACTGGTGTAATTCAAATAATAAATCCTTACTATCTTCATGACCATAAAACCAACCATATAATAAATAGATACCTAAAGATTCAGCAGCTAAAGGCATTTCAATAGTAGCTTTTATAAAAGGGATTAATTCTGTAAAATACTCATCAAAAAGATTACTCAAAATCTGACCTGATACATAGTATATTTCAGAGGTTATTTCGGTTGTATATGTTTTGAATAGCTCAAAGACTAGATCGTTAGGCAGATATTTGCAAATTGAATTTAGCTCATAAAGTACAACTAGTTTTAATTGAATTGGTAACGATGGATGAATTTCAATTAGGTAATTAAGAGCATACTTTTGATAGAATTCTAATGGTAATAGGTTGACTATTGATATTAGTCCTTCTCCGTTAATTGTATTCCACCCTTCAGCAAAAAGAACATCATTTCGTTGTTTTTCATTAGGTGTGTGAAAAGTACCTCTATTGGGTTCGAACGGTTTATTTATACACTCTTTCCAATAATCAATCAATTTATCGTCTACAAATGAAATATCTATGAAGTAATGAGACGATCTCAAAGCTGAGAGAAAATAATGGTGAGGAATGTCATTCAATATCAACAAGCCAAATAGTTGCCTTAATTTTACGGATTCATATTTAGCCTCTACGAGACCTTCAATAGCCTCAACTTTATATATAATATGGACATTGATATCCAACATCATCTTTTCTACAAATGCAATAAATTTATCTGGATTCTCTTTTATGACATCTCTAAATGCTTTAGCATGTTCGCTAGTCGAAAAATGTCTTTCTCTAGCATGGTCAAAAGTATCAGAGTTGTATTTTATGATTGACTTGTACCATTGGTTGAGAGTAAAATACTTATACCGATCAGGAGATACTAACCCCCTTGCTGATTGAGCGAAACCTATTCTTCGATTAGGAGCATTATTTCGGTCATTCCAATGCTCGAAACGTCGGCCTAATACTTTCTCTTTCATATAGAGATTCTGATATTTACTTAGTATGTTTTTTGGAATAGTGGTTAATAGAAGATATTTATAATACTCAGCAAATGGACATGGATAGTTTCTATTCTTGAGGATACCATCCTTGTCTATATAAAATGGATATTTTTTTCTTTCGTCGCAATAGCCTTTGTTGAAATATTTTTCTTTTTCTCCATAGAACGACATGATAAAGTCGTTGATCAATAACCTCTCTGAATTTGAAAACAAAGGATAAGCTTTTTCCATTATGTTACGGTATCTAAATCTCAAATCATCACTGCTGAGACAATCTTCAGTCAAATCATGATTTATCAATATAGAAAATGCTTGCGGTAAAAATCTCTGCAAATTGTTTTCAATAACCCGCAATGCAATAAACACTAACAATATCTCATTTGACTGTATGAAATCATTAACTTCATAGCCTACAAATGTCTTATCTATATTTGCATTTTTGTTAAGCCAGTCAATTATCCATTCAACATATTTATGCTCATCGTATGATTCAGGGTCATAAGATGAAAACAAGTAGTCGTCATTTAATAATTTATACTCTTTACCATAAGGATAGTTATCTGCTTTGTCTGAAAGTTTTGTTATAATCTCCTTGAAAAATAGATATGTTTGTTTTACTGGTGCTGCTTTATATAGTTCTTCGTAAAAATGCGACTCTCGTCTATCGTGACCTGCTGACCTAGTTCTTTCTTTTTTCCACTCAGGTAATTCTTTGAGAAATATCTTCCTAGCTTCGGAGATGGTAAATTCTAAATTCGATTGGATTGCATTCACTAAGATATGATAATCTGTGCCTTTGTGGTCAATAAACTCATCGTGGATGTTATTGTATATTTCTAATACAATAGGATTTGAGAAATCTTTAACTCTGAAAAAAGCCCATATCAATTTAGAAGCCCATTGTTCTTTATCAGTAATCTGATTCAATAATTGAAGTGATATCTTTGGGTCTTTATCAGCAGAATAAACAATAAACTTTCGAATTGCTTCATTTAATTGATTTTCCTCTCCATTGATAAGCTTGGGTAGAATGTTCTTTTTATCAAAGAAATACATCCATTTTATTTTAGGAATGCAATTAAAGAAAGCGGCTGATAAACTTTGATTATAATTCAATATAGCTAATATCAATTTACACTCGTCGATACTTGGATTTTCTTCAAAAGCAAGTGTTTCAATAATCATCAATTTTATATGGTATCTAATAGCATCAGATAAAAGAATCTCTTTTATTTGACTAATATACAATTTAGAATTATAATCCCTTAAATATGAAATTACCTGTTTTATTTTAGACCGGATAAATAGACCTTGATGTGCACAATTATTTATGTAGTCTAAGATATTGCCACCTTCTTTTTCCACAAAATATCTTGCATAGGTATAATCATAAAAAGATTGATGAAAGAACTGAAGATCATTTTCCTTTTCTACAATTAGGTTTTCAGACTTAAGATATTTTATTTCATCATAGAAAGAGCTGAATAACGATACTGGAGCACATAAGTTCTCTTTCTGGAGCTCAATTTTTCTCGCAATATCAAATAATGCTTCTTCTAACTGTGTTGCTTCAAAAGCACAATTATTTTTATTGTTATATACTTTTTCTTCCCACAAATGTCGATATAAATCTTGTAGAGTTTTAATCTTCTGTACTGAAACCGAATTGCTGTAAATCTTACAGAATATGTCTAGATGTAAAGGGGTCTTTAACAGTTTAATTAGTTCTTTGGGAAAGTGCGAAATCTCATTTCCAGTACGCGCTTTCAAAACAGTTCCAACTTCTTCGTCGGATAATTCAGTAAGAATTATCTCTTTTTTATTTCTATATTGTTTAAATTCTGCTTCGTGTTTTAAATCATAAATCCTACATGATATTACAATTCTTATTTTATCAATTTTGGAATGTGCGAGGGAGTTTATGAGGCTTGTATATGCAGTTAGCTGGGATCTTTTTGTGGATAATGATTGTGATAAAGCATCTATTTGATCAATAAGTACTACAACAGCTTCATTCGTTTTTGATAGTTGATCAAACACGCTTTTTATATCGGCATCAATATCTAAAAGCGATTTTCCGATTGAGGCTGAATTTACACTCAATAATTTTCTATCAGATTTTAAACCCAAAACAGGGGTCTTATTTTCTATAAGTTGAACAAGTAAATCTTTTAAAACTACTGACTTCCCCATTCCTGCATTCCCAGCAAGAATAGCTATATTATTTTTATCTTCAGTTTTGGGCTCAAATATCCAATCAAAAAGTTCTTTTGTTTCTTTCCTATTGATGTGGGACTGAGGTAGGTTCTCAAAAAAATTAGGAACACTTAGAAGGTCAGCTGAAGCTGATTCTAAATAGTTAGTAAGAGTAAAATTCGAAGTGGTTATTTCCTGATATAACGGCTTCTTTATTTCTTCTTGATAACCTTTCGGGAGAGCAATTTCTTCCATTATATATCTAATAATTTATTTCTAGGTTCAAAATACGTGTCAATTTCTTTAGGTGTCATATTGAATTTTTTGAATAATTCCTTAGGTGATAATACCCAGAATAGCGCCAATGGAGCATTTTTAATTAGCTTGTAACGAACTATTAAACTATCCTTTCGGTCATCGAACCAGTCGTAACCTAAAGTGGATAGAGAGTTGTAATATAAGATTACTTGCTCATGATCAGAAAGCTGTGCTCTCAAAGTTTTGATATAATTATATTTTTGAACAAAGCTTAAAAAATCAACATCTTGTTTGTCGATATATTTTACTATCTGATATAAATTTCGATAATAGTGTCCTAGCAATTTACTTTGACCTGCAAATGGTTTGTAAAATGAAGATAACTTACCACCTCCTTCTAATCTTGAACCTTCTGTCTTTTTACCCACACTTATAGAATAATCTCCCTTTACCCAATTCTTATCGTATTCATTCAATTTATCTGATAACTCCCCTCTAAAATCTCTCCAAATCTCTTTTGGCAATGCAACTTGAACCTCAGATATTGATGATAAATAATTGTATCCGTAAAAGAAGATTAGATATGACAAATTCATCAATTTTATTTCAGGATAGTTTGTTAATAAATTTTTAGTGCTTTTTTCTGATGTTTTTATAATCGTATCAAAAGTATCCTTAGTTAGTGAGTAAGTAAATCTTAATTCATAATATAATTCTTGAAAAAGCTCTCTTTGGTTTAAATTCTCAATTTTCAAATCATCTACGTTTTGTTTGTGAAATTTCAATAACTCATAAAATGTATTTTCGAATCTTTCTTTTTTTATATCGTTACGTTGTTGTTCGTTTGCTTTAAACTGAACCCAAAATGCAAGGAATGTTAGACCTGCTGCTAGTATGGCGATAAATGGACTAATAATTCCAATTGTATTGCTAATCCCATTGACTGGAGTAAAGTCAATTCCATGAAATGAGTATTGCGAAAATAAATAAGGGAAAAATAAAATGACAATGACTAGAAATAGAAATATTCCTATGTAAATCCAAAAGGATCTGTCAAAAGTCTTAATAGTATTTTTTTCTTTCATTTAATTATCCTTTTGTTTTGCAAATATATGAACTCTTATTAATTAAACACCCTAAACCAATAAGTATGGTTGTCGTTTACTAAAAAAAATAGCCTCACTTTAAGCGTGAGGCTATCAGTAAATAAAGTTTAACAAATAAATCTATTTAAAAAAAGAAATTGGTGTCGTTAATTACTTAGCTAATAAATTCAAGTTCTCATCTTACACATTTAAGCTCGAATCCTACGAATTTAAGTTCACTTCCGGCAAATTTAAGTTCAAATAACCCTCATTCGAGCTCACAGAACCCTCATTGGAGCTAATATTACCCTAATGTAAGTTCCAATGTGGCATCTTTGGACTTATTTTCCCCATCTTTGGACTTTAATGAGGCGTTTTTTGACTTGTTGTTTATAACCAGACGATTGTGTAGTTAAAAGCGATACAAATATAAATATATTTTTTTTTATTTTATACAAAATAAATATAAAAAACACTGATTAAATAAATAATTGTTTCATTTTATCCATGCTTACCAAGCACGAATTCTGTAAGAATTCATGTCGAACGCGATTGGAAATCGCGAGACCCGATACGAGACCCAATCCTGAATTTGAAAAAACTATAACCCGTCGTTTTCCTTTTGTTCGGGCAATGCTATTTGTTTAAAATGATGTTTGTATCTTTGCAATCACGAACAAATCAACCGATCAACTATTCAACCGATTCCCATGACCGAACTAGAAACCCTTTTCAAACAATACACACACGAAACTGCTCTTACCATTACCGAACTTTCTGCTTCGGGCTCAAACCGTAAATATTTCAGGCTGACGAGCGAAAATCGTTCGCTTATTGGTGTGGAAGGTACGTCAGTGGATGAAAACATTGCTTTTATCGAAATAGCCAACCATTTTCACAGTCAGGGTTTGCCTGTGCCCCGTGTGCTGGGGCAAACAGTCGATAAACGTTTTTATATTCAGGACGACTTGGGAGATACGCTGCTTTTTGATGCCATTGCTGAAGGGCGTAAAACGGGTGTATTTTGCGAACCGGAAAAGGAGTTGCTGCGCAAAACCATGCGTAAGCTTCCTGCTGTTCAGGTGCTGGGGGCTCAGGGGTTGAATTTCTCGGTATGCTATCCGCAACCGGAATTCAACGAACGTTCCATTCTCTGGGATCTGAATTATTTTAAATACTGTTTTCTGAAAGCTACCGGACTGGATTTTCAGGAAAATCTGCTGGAAGATGATTTCGCAAAATTATCGGAAATACTGATGCGCTCGCGGACTAATACCTTTATGTATCGCGATTTTCAGAGTCGTAACGTGATGGTGAAAGACGGCGAACCTTATTTTATCGACTTTCAGGGTGGGAGAAAAGGACCGCTTTATTATGATGTGGCTTCGTTTCTGTGGCAGGCTAAAGCGCAATATAACTCGGAGCTGCGCGAAGAGCTGTTGAAGACTTACCTCACAGCTTTGCAGGAATTGATACCAATAGATGAGGCTGATTTTGGTGAACAGTTGAAGCATTTTGTACTTTTCCGTACATTGCAGGTGCTTGGTGCTTATGGCTTCCGCGGCTATTTTGAGAAAAAGCCTCATTTCCTGCAAAGTATTCCGTTTGCTATCGAAAATCTCAGGGCATTTCTACATGATGATAATTCTTCCTATCCTTATCTGCTGCAGGTGCTCAAAGAAATGACCGGACTGGAGCAATTCCGCGAAGTGGAAATACGCAAACCATTGGTTGTAAAAATTTATAGTTTTTCCTATAAAAAAGGTATTCCGCAAGATAATTCCGGCAATGGCGGGGGCTTTGTGTTCGACTGCCGTGCGGTAAATAATCCGGGCAAGTACGAGCGTTACCAGAGCCTGACGGGGTTGGATGAATCGGTTATCCGTTTTCTGGAAGACGATGGCGAAATTCTGTCGTTTATCGATCATGCCTTTGCCCTGGTGGATGCCTCAGTGAAGCGTTATATCGATCGGGGATTCACAAATCTTATGATTAGTTTCGGGTGTACCGGTGGCCGACACCGCTCGGTTTACTCCGCTCAAAAAACTGCAGAACATATCAGTGAAAAGTACGGGGTGGAAGTACAACTCATTCATCGGGAACAGAATATTGAACAGCACTTTGCGAACAAATAATGTCTCTTGCCACGAAGTGGCTAAATCTGAATAACCGTGGGTGAAACCCACGGATTCAAGTAAAAAAATACAGCCACGGAGTGGTTGAATAATTATATAATAAAGTAAATAATACGAACTATATAGATGAGGGCAATGATTTTTGCAGCGGGTTTAGGTACTCGTCTGAAACCAATCACAGATTCAATTCCTAAGGCTTTGGTACCGATCAATGGAAAACCTTTGCTTCAATTAACCATCGAGAAATTAAAGAAATCGGGTTTCGATGAAATCATCGTGAATGTCCATCATTTCCCCGATCAGATTATTGATTTCCTGAAAGTAAACAATAATTTCGGTATTCGTATCGAGGTGTCGGATGAACGTGGCCAGTTACTCGATACGGGAGGTGGAATCCGAAAAGCAAAGCAATTTTTCGATAACGCTGAGCCTTTTTTAGTTCATAACGTGGATATTCTTTCGAATGTCGATTTAGCAGAGCTTTACAATCAGCATTTACGAACCAATTCTTTGGCAACACTTGTTGTTAGTCAGCGTGATACTTTCAGATATTTACTTTTTGACAACAATCTTCGATTGAATGGTTGGATAAATGAAAAGACAGGAGAAACCAAACCTGCCGATTTAAAGCGAGTAGAATTCTACACTAAACTTGCTTTCTCGGGCATTCAGGTTTTATCGCCAAAAGTATTTGAATTAATGGAGAAATTTCAACCCAAATTTTCCATCATGGATTTTTATTTATCCAATGTAACCAAACAGGATATCAGAGGTTTTGTTCCTGAAGAGTTTCGGATGATGGATGTTGGAAAACTTGACGTGTTGGATGAAGCGGAAACGTTTGTTATATGATCCCTAAGCCATTTAAATCTTAGGGGTTATCTTCTCTTAAATATAATTTACTTCAGGTTTCAATTCAATACCAAAAGTCTCTTTTACCGACGATTGAATTTGCTCAGCCAGATGTACTATTTCGGCTCCGGTAGCACCTCCCAGGTTTACTAACACCAAAGCTTGTTTGTTGTGAACACCGGCGCGACCAATTTGCTTCCCTTTCCAGCCACACTGATCAATCAGCCAACCCGCAGGTACTTTTTCTTCTGTTTCTGATACAACGTAATGAGGAATGTTGGGATATTTTTCTTGCAAAGAAACGAAAAGAGTTTTAGCTATGATCGGGTTCATAAAGAAACTGCCTGCGTTGCCCAGCACTTTAGGGTCTGGAAGTTTACTTTCGCGAACAGCAATAATAGTTTGGCGGATAGTCTGAAGATTTACTTCTCCGCACTTCAACACTTCTTCTTCCAAATGTTGATAGTTTAGCTTGAATTTTGGCTTTTTATCCAACCGGAATAAAACTGATGTAATGATATATTTGCCCTTCAATTCATTTTTAAAAATGCTGCTGCGGTAACCATAATGACATTCTTCATTCGAAAATGTTCGAACAGTGGCGGTTTCTATTTCCACAGCATTCACCTCCAAAATAATATCCTGTACTTCTACACCATAAGCACCTATGTTTTGAACAGCTGATGCGCCAACTTCTCCCGGAATAAGCGAAAGGTTCTCTATGCCTCCCAAACCATTGAGAACGCAGTATGCTACCAAATCATCCCAAACTACACCTGAGCCAACCTCCAGATAAGCCGAATCAACATCTTCGCGTGTTCCTGTAATGTCTTTTATTGCAGAATGAAGTACCACACCTTCAAAATCTTTCAAAAACAACAAATTACTGCCACTGCCAATATGCAAAATGCGATTTTGTTTTACAATATCCATCTGCAACACAGCCTGCAAATCAGCTATCGAATCATATTCAACGAAATAATCAGCCTTGGCATTAATGCCAAAAGTGTTGTAAGGAAGTAAGGAAATGTGTTGATTAGTATTCATTTATCTGATGTTTTGTAGAACTAATTCAATTTTCGATTCAAGTTCTTCGGGTTGAAACCATAAGATGTCTTTATCTCTGTTGAACCATGTCAGTTGACGTTTAGCATATCGGCGGGAATCCTGTTTTATCATGTTAATGGCAAAATCAAGTGTCCAGTTACCATCCATGTATTCGTAAAGCTCTTTGTAACCTACAGTATTCAGCGTGTTCAATTTCCGAAATTGATAAAACTGTTCTGCCTCCAGGAGCAATCCTTCGGTTATCATTTTATCTACGCGGGCATTTATTCGTTCATACAACTCAGGTCTTGGACGATTTAATCCGATTTTCAATATGTTGAAATCGCGTAATTTGCGTTGTCCTGTGCGTAGTTCGGAATAAGGTCTGCCGGTCATACTGCAAATTTCCAGCGCATGAATAATTCTTTTCGGATTTTGCAAATCAACTTGCCCGTAATGCGTTGGGTCAAGCTTTAGTAGTTCGTTCTGAATAAATTCTAATCCAAAATCGGCATATTGTTTTTGCCAGAAAGCTCTTGTTTCTGTATCTACATTTGGTATTTCATCCATACCATTGCAAACTGCATCGATATACATCATCGACCCACCCACCAATAATACCACTTTATGTTTTCGGAATAACTCATCCAATAGTTTAATGGCATCCTGCTCGTATTGCCCGGCATTGTACTCATCGTGTATGGAATGTGAACCGATAAAATAATGTTTAACCCGACTCAATTCATCCTCTGTAGGTGCAGCTGTACCAATTTTCAACTCCCGATAAAACTGACGTGAGTCCGACGAAACGATCGGACAACCGAAATGCTCTGCCAAACTAAGACTAAGGTTCGTTTTACCCACACCTGTTGGGCCTAAAAGAACAAGTAAAGTCGGTCTTTCATGTTGACAATCTGTGGTTGACGGTTGACAGTCGGTTTTATTCATTATTGTCCAATAGAGTTAACGAAGTGTTTTATAAATGAAAAGACAGAAAATAATATCTGCTTATTTTCTGTCTTTCATTAAATTTCTTTTAAAATCAGAACTTTGGATCTTCAGAAAATAAACTGCTGTCATCAAAATTCATTTCTCCATAACCTTCTTCATCAAGCTCGTCAGGTTCAAATTCCTCGTCGCCATAGAAGTTCTCATCAATGCTGGTCTTTGGAGCTGCAACAACTCCTTCTTCTACCATAATTTGTATCGGAGCATCACCTTCGGAAGTGATACATTCGGCTTTATCAAGATTCTTTCTTGGTATAATATCAGTCATCTCCATAAAGAAAACTCTATCGGACATCATGTCAAATACGTAAAGTAATTTTTGATTTTCGTCGACTATCAATTCTTCCAGTTTTGTATCTTCCATAACCAGATTGTCGTATTCTGAGCTCGATTCCATTTCCACCAAAGTCACTTCTTGTCCTTTTTCCCAGTTATCAGAGCACATAAAAAAAGATGTCATCTGATTTTTCTCATAATTCACCGAATCGAGGATTGCGTTATGCAAATCGAAGAATGTCGCTTCCGAGTCGATCGTGATTATCCGCACAAAATTGTCTACCTCATCGGATAGGATTGTGAATTTATATACCATGTTTGTTAGTTTTAATTTCGGATGTAAAAATACAATATTATTTCCTATTTTCATAGAATCTGCCTAAAGTTCTTTCGTAAAAAAAGCTGCTATTTTAAGTAGCAGCTTTTTGAATTATTAATAGGAATATGTATTTAATCAAAAGTATATCAAAATATTAATGCTTTAGTTTTTCTTCAATTTCACGAACGCTTGAACGGAAATTTTTATCACTATCCATTAAATCATTAACAATTTTGCAGGCATGTAAAACGGTTGCATGATCGCGCTGACCTATGGTATTTCCAATAGAAGATAAAGAGCTTTTAGTCATCTGTTTGGATAAGTACATGGCTATTTGACGAGCTTGCACAACTTCGCGTTTGCGGCTTTTTGTAGAAATAGCATCGATTGATAATGAAAAATACTCACACACAACGTCGCGTATCTTCTCTACTGTATTCACTTTTCGGGTGATATTTACAATGCGACTAATCACTTTTTCTGCGAGAGTTACATCAATCGGCATATCAGCCAGAGTTGAATGAGCCAAAAGCGAAACCAGTACGCCTTCTAAGTCACGAACGTTGTCCACAACATGTTCGGCTATGAAATCAACCACTTCGTCCGAAATTTCAAGTCCATCGCGGTAAATCTTGCTTTGGAGAATTGATTTGCGTAAGTCAAAATCAGGTTTTTCTATTTCGGCAGATAAACCCCATTTAAAACGGGTCAATAAGCGTTGTTCCAAACCAACCATTACAATCGGCGAGCGATCTGATGTTAATACCAGTTGTTTGCCGGTTTGGTGTAAATGATTAAATATATGGAAAAATGTATTTTGAGTTCCTGTTTTTCCGGCAAATTCCTGAATATCATCCACTATTAGTACGTCGATAGTTTGGTAGAAATTGAGGAAATCGTTTACGGTATTGCTTCGTACTGCGTCGGTATATTGAATTTGAAAAGTATTTGCTGAAACGTACAAAACACGTTTTTCGGGATGTAATTGTTTGGTCATTACTCCGATGGCATTAGCCAGGTGTGTTTTACCAACACCTGATTGACCATAGACAAATAATGGATTGAATATGTTTTTACCGGGTTCGTTGCCTATGCTAATTCCGGCCGTGCGAGCTAATTTATTGCTATTACCTTCAATCAAATTATTGAAATTGTAAGCCGGATTCAGTTGAGGATCAATTTCAGGTAACTGAGGTTTATGGTATGGATTAACGTACGAAGGATTGTTTCCTACGCTTTTTTGCTTTGACTGTTCTCCTACACTTGGAATTTGTGTTCCTCTACCACTTGATTTGTCTATTAAAACCCGATATTCTAAACGAGTTCCTACTCCAACTTCACGATAAAGAGTCATGCGCAAAAGATCAATATATTTTTCTTCGATGTATTCAACGAAGAATTGGCTTGGTACCTGCAATACGAATATACTGTTTTCGTATTTCAGAGCAACGATTGGAGCAAACCATGTATTAAAGGATGCTTCGCTTATATTGTCTTTAATAACGCTTAGACAGCGATTCCATAACTGATCGTGATTATTCAACATTTTGGTTTTAGTTCAAAAAAAAAATTAGTGACTTTGGAATGTTATAAACAAATAGATAGAAACGAACAAAATAACTTTTGTTGTTTTGGTGATTTTCAGTTCTACAAAATTCTAAAACTTTTTCGATATAAAAAAATCATTTTAATTTAGGAACTTTTTAAATGTTATCATCGTTTTTAATATCAGAGCATTAGATAAACGGTCTGATTTACAAATGGTTAAATGTAACATTTTTGTAATATCGTTGATTTTAAAGACATTATCAAACTGATAGTATATTTGAAAAAAAAAAGGATAAAAAAGCCGAAACTCTTGTTAACAAAAGGTTTCGGCTGTGAAAATTCTAAAATGTATTTTTTTTTGTCTTTCTCGCTATTTAGAATCCGTAAAAATAAGGTTCTTATTTAGTCTTACTTCCAAAGAGTGAAAAATGTACATAACGTTTTGGATTTTTCTGCAAATCTATCAATAGTTTATCCGAACTGGCAGCAGTGTTCGACAAATTGATATACAGGTCTTTATTGTTTAAAAGCATGCCAATTGTTCCTTCTGAACTATTAATTTTATCGGTAATTAAACTCAGGTTCGAAATAGTATGATTAATGCTTGCAAATGTGGCTGCATAATCTATTTTTTTAAGATTACCACTAATCTGTTTGAAATCTGATGTAACTACATTTACATCGCTGAGTATACGTGGCACATCATTGTTCATCATTTTCTTCAGTTGAGACGAGCTGGCAGCTAAATTGGCTGTAGTATGTTCAATTGATTCAATGCTTTTATTCAAATTTTTATTTTCAACCAGAACACGAACGGAACGAATAAGAGAATCTGCCTGCAAAGATATACTTTCAATTTTAGGAACTAAGTCGCCCGAAAGCTGAGCCATCATACCTATGCCCACTTTTGATTCAATAGTATCGCCCGACTCATACATTACCTGCGATGGAGTTATTGGTGCGTAGATTAACTGTAAAGCTTTTCCACCCATCAATCCTTCGTCGTAAAGTTCCAATTTTGTTCCTTTAGGTAGTTTAATATCTTTAGAAATTGAAATCTTGACTAAAAAAGATTCTTTCTTTGAAAAATCGTAATTGATTTTTTCAACCTGACCAACTTTGAATCCTTTCACATAGACAGGTGTAGATGGAACCAACCCACCTAAATTTTCATAGGCTCCATAATAATAACTCACTGGTGTGAATATGCTGATTCCTTTCAGAAAATTCAATCCGAAATATAACACAAAGATGGCCACAACTGCCATAATTCCTACTTTTACTTCTCGGGTAAAATATTTTTTTTTCATTCCTGGGTATTTAAAATACTTCTGTTTTTTTTAAATTAAAAAGAAGCTGGTTATTTGGTTAGTTTCATAACTTCCCTGGCAGTTAATTTCCGATCTCCTTGAAATGCAATAATGAAAGCACTCGGGAATTTTGATAGTATTGATCTTCTGATTTTTTCAATCTTGCTGAAATCTGTTTCAGAACCAAATGTGTATTTGAAATATCTGTTTTCAGTGAAAAATTCAATGCCCGGTACACCTTTAAAGTCAGCTGCATCCTTTGCCAGTTCTACTCGAGACGCAAATAGTTGCACTTTAAAGATTGTTGCTGATTCTGTGGGTTGATCAGTTTCTACTGAAGTTGTTTTTACAGTTACCGAAGTTTTTACGGTTTCAACCGACTTTTGAGTTTCACTTACTCTGGGTCTTCTGGTAACTTCTCTTTCCACCGGTTTATGAATTTCAGTTACTCTTTTGTTTTGATTTTCCTGCTGAGAATCTATGTTTTGAACCGGTGGTTCAATTTTCGATACTATATTGCTTTGACGTCCTGACTTCTTATCGTGTCCTCTTTTATAATCAATAAATGCATTATAAATCGCTGTGGCCATTTGTTTTTGTCCTTGTTCACTTATTAAAAAGCGTTCTTCGGCAGGATTTGATATAAACCCAACTTCAACTAAAACGCTAGGGCAAGCAGAACGGTGCAACACCCAAAAACCAGCTTGGCGCACTCCATGATCAGTACGACCTCCATAGCTCACAAACTGCTTCTGAACGGCAGCAGAAAATTCAACACTTTTATCTATGTATTTATCTTGCATAAACTCGAACATAATATAAGAGTCGACTGATTTTGGGTCGAAGCCTTTGTATTTTGAACGGTAATCTTCTTCCAATAAGATAACTGAGTTTTCACGCATTGCTACATCTAAATTGGCTTTTGATTTTGCCAACCCGAGCGTAAATGTTTCGGTTCCAAAAGCAGCCGGGCTTGTCGATGAATTGGTGTGAATACAAATGAACAAATCGGCGTGGTGATCATTTACTACATCGGCTCGTTCCTGTAAGGTGAGGTATTTGTCTGTTTTTCTGGTGTATACTACTCTTACGTCTTTGAAGTTTTGTTCAATCAAAGCTCCTAAATCTAATTCTATAGCCAGGTTAATATCTTTTTCGCGAGAAAAAGAACCCATTGCTCCCGGATCATGTCCACCATGTCCGGCGTCAAGTACTACTGTGAATCTGGTGTCTTGTGCTACTAAAGGAGTGAGTACAAAAAGACTTATCAGTGCTATATAGCATTGAGGTACAAGAAAATACTTTTTGATAAATTTCATAAAAACTCCGTTGAAAGAAAAAGGAATTGGTTGTTATTTTTTTTGCAAAAGTAATGTTTTTATCCTGTTTATAATACGAAATGAAGCAGTAAATTCTCAAATTATTCATAAAAAAAGATTATAAGTAAATGAGAGTACTTTTTTTTCAGTAAATTTGCGACCTAATTTAGAAATTCATACCCTTACCGGATGCAAATCTGTAACCGATTACATTTCAATATAGCACGTCTGAACCTGCTTCTATTTTTATGGTTGGCTTTTACCTCAATAGGTTTCAGTCAGGAGAAAACTGTGTCCAGTAAAAACGCAAATATAAAACATATTAACGATAGCATTCGAATATCAAAAGACACAATAAAAACGACTTCAACTAAATTAAAACCAAATCAAATAGATGCGCAGATAGTTTATAGTGCTCAGGATTCTATTGTTTTATTAGGTAATGGCACGGGATTTCTTCATGGCAAAAGTGATGTTAAATACAAAAACATTGATTTGAAAGCCGAATTTGTACGTGTGAAAATGGATAGCAGTATCGTTTTTGCTCACGGCAAAACCGACAGCATCGGAAAAAAAATAGGTGAGCCCATTTTTACAGAAGGAAAAACAGAATATGCATCCAAGGAGCTGACATACAACTTAAAAACTAAAAAAGGATATATTCGACAAGCAGTTACTAAGCAAGGAGAAGGCTATATTGTTAGTGACAAAACTAAGAAGGTAGACAATGATATTTTGTGCATAACTGATGGTAAATACACAACCTGTGACAATCATGAACATCCTGATTTTTATATGGATTTGACACGAGGGAAAGTAAAAACGGGCAAATATGTAGTTTCTGGTCCGGCGTATCTGGTTGTTGAAGATGTTCCCTTACCTATAGCAATCCCCTTTGGCTTTTTCCCATTTACGGATAAATATTCTTCCGGAATTGTGATGCCAACTTTTAGAGACGAGCAAACAAGAGGGTTTGGATTGATGGGTGGAGGCTATTACTTTGCTATAAGCGATTATATGGATCTGGAAGTAAAAGGAGATGTATTTACTAAAGGTACCTGGGCTTTGAATGTAACATCAACTTATACTAAAAGATATAAATATCACGGAAGTTTTAATTTTAGTTATCGTGAAGATGTTACGGGTGAAAAGGATTTACCAAATTATAGTAAATCTCCAAGTATGAGCTTAGTTTGGTCGCACTCACAAGATACTAAAGCAAATCCGTACTTCAATTTTTCTTCGAGCGTAAACTACAGTACAAGTGGTTACAACAGAAATAATATTGATAATTATTACCGACCAGAGATAAACTCACAAAGCACTAAGAGTTCCAGCGTTTCGTTTACGCAACGGTTTCCGGATAGTCCATTTAATATTTCCGGTAGCATGAATGTAGCTCAAAGCACGCGCGATTCTATGCTGGATTTATCACTTCCGAACATTAGCGTCTCAATGAGCCGTATCTATCCTTTTAAGCGCAAGAATGCCGTTGGTAATGAGCGTTGGTATGAGAAAATATCTGTATCCTATAACGGAACATTTGCTAATAGTATCCGAACTAAAGAAAATAAATTGATGAGTTCTTCTTTCTCTAAAGACTGGAAGAATGGGCTGAAGCACAGTATACCAGTCAGCGCTACGTTTAATATATTGAAATACATAAATGTATCACCATCATTTAACTACAATGAACGTTGGTATCTTCAGTCGATAAATCAAAGTTGGGATAAAGCCAACCAACGAGTAAAGACAGACACTGTTTCAGGCTTTAACCGTGTTTACGATTTTAATGTGGGTGTTTCTGCGTCTACAAAATTATATGGATTTTACATTCCCAGTAGAGCTATTTTCGGAGATAAAATTGACCGGATTCGCCACGTCATAACTCCTTCTATCGGATTTAGTTACGCGCCTGATTTTGGATCTTCAATCTGGGGATATTATGGAACCTATACCCAATCTATTGTTGATAAATTAAACCCATTAGGGTATACTAACCAGGTTGTTCAATACTCCCATTATGCTAATAGCCTATATGGCACTCCGGGCGTTGGGAAAACAGGAAGTATTAACTTTTCTGTGTCGAACAATGTGGAAATGAAAGTGCGGAATGATAAAGATACTACTGGAACAACACCATTTAAAGTGATAAGTTTAATAGATAATTTGTCAATCAGTGGAGCCTATAATATGGCTGCTGATTCCATGAAATGGTCGCAATTTAACGTCGGGCTACGTATAAAAGCAGGCAAAAGTCAAAGCCTAAGCTTAAACGGACTGTTTGATCCATACATGTATGTAGCAAACAGTACTAATACTGCAGGTATCAGAGTAAATAAGCTAAGATGGGAAAACGGAAAACTTCCACGTTTCTTAGGAACAAGCACTTCGTATAGCTATACTTTAAATAATGAGACATTCAGCAAGAAGAAAAAGAAGAAAAAAGAAGACACCACAAATACTACCAGCTCTACAAATACGGATCCTCAACTCCAAATGAAGAATAGTGACCCGAATAAAACTCAAGGGAAAACAGATTCGGATAAAGACAAGAAGGCTGTAGAAAAAGACCTAGATGGATATCAGAAAGTGACTATACCCTGGAGTGTCAGCTTAAACTACAGTGTTACATATGCTAACACCACCTGGAATCCAACTAAAACGGAATATAACATGGGATTTACACACAATCTGAGTATGTCGGGAAATATTTCGCTGACAACTAATTGGAAACTCTCAACCAGCACTACTTATGATTTTCCAAATCACCAATTCACATACACGAATATTAATATCATACGAAATTTACATTGTTGGACTATGACTGCAAGTGTTGTACCATTTGGCGTATATAAATCGTATAGCTTCAAAATAGGGGTAAATGCCAGTATGCTACAGGACTTGAAGTATGATAAGCAGAGTGGTTATGGAAGTGCTCCAATAACATGGTATTAACTCAACGAAAGTTTAGAATTAACTATAGATAATGAACAATTTCTCTATAAAAACAATTATAGGGTAATTGGTATAAAAAGAAATTATTAAACAAAATAAATAGAGAATGAAAATTACAGCAAACAAATCAGTATCGGCAGAATACGAGCTTTACGTTGATGGTGAAGTAGAAGGAGAATTGGAATTAATGGAAAAAGCCACCGAACAACAACCATTAAATTTTGTATATGGTGTGGGCATGATGCTCCCTAAATTTGAAGAAAATTTATTTGGTATGCAAGTTGGGGACAAATTTGACTTTGTCATTACCAGCGAAGAGGCTTACGGCGAATATGATGACGACAGCGTTTTGGATTTAGACCGTTCTATTTTTGAAATTGATGGCAAACTTGACGAAGAAATGATTTTCGAAGGCAACGTAGTTCCATTGATGGATAGTGAAGGCAATCGGGTAAATGCTCAAATTGTTACCGTTACCGACAAACATGTAACTGTAGATTTAAACCACCCGTTAGCAGGTGAAAATCTTCACTTTAAAGGTTCTGTACTTGAAGTTCGTGAGGCTACAGAAAAAGAACTTGAAGCTCTTATGGGCGGCGGTGGTTGCGGAAGCGGCTGTGGTTGTGGTGATGGTGGATGTGAAAGCGGAAGCTGTGGTTGTGACGACGAAGAAAAAGTCGGCGTAAGTGGGGGCGGTTGCGGAAGCGGCTGTGGTTGCCATTAATAAGAATCACTTATTCTTTAATACATATTCAATGGATATTAAGCAGCCCTTGTGCTGTTTAATATCCATTGTTGTATATGATTGTTATTTAAGTTTATAGTTTTTTCAAACTTTTGAATAACTTTGTACTTCAAATAAAGGATTATGGCATAAATATTCATAACCCATACTTTATAACTTATAATTGAAGACTTATGTCAAACACTATTGGTAAATTATTTACTTTCACATCATTTGGAGAGTCACATGGAAAAGGAATCGGTGGAATTGTTGATGGTTGTCCTTCCGGAATAGAAATAGATGAAATATTTATTCAAAATGAACTGAATCGTCGCCGTCCCGGCCAATCTGATATTTCTACCCCACGTAAGGAAGGGGATAAAGTAGAATTTCTGTCAGGAATCTTTGAAGGAAAAAGTACCGGAACGCCTATCGCTTTTGTGATTTGGAATGAGAATCAACATAGTTCGGATTATGACCACTTAAAAGAAGTGTATCGACCATCCCACGCTGACTTTACTTATCAACAAAAATATGGAATTCGCGATCATCGTGGTGGAGGGCGTAGTTCAGCACGTGAAACAGCATCGCGCGTGGTTGCCGGAGCGATAGCCAAGCTGGCATTGAAAAAAATAGGAATTGAAATTACAGCATTTACTTCGCAGGTTGGTCATATTGCCATGACGCAAAATTTTGAAAATGCGGATTTATCGCTTATCGAAAGTAACGTGGTTCGATGCCCGCAGGCAGAAGTGGCCGAACAAATGATCGAGTATATAAAAGAATTGAAAAAGGAAGGTGATTCCATTGGCGGCATTATTTCATGTATCATAAAGGGAGTGCCGGTTGGACTGGGTGAACCGATTTTTGATAAGCTACAGGCTCGTTTGGCGCAATCTATGCTTAGCATTAATGCCACACATGGTTTTGATTATGGACGGGGTTTTGAAGGAGTCAACCTGAAAGGCTCTGAGATGAACGACTCATTTGTAAAAGACGGTGACAAAGTGAGCACGAAGACGAATAACTCGGGTGGTGTACAAGGCGGCATCAGTAACGGACAGGATATTTATTTCCGCGTTTTATTCAAGCCTGTGGCTACTATTTCGAAAAAACAAGACACTCTTGATATTCACACCAACGAAGTGGAACTTGAGGCTAAAGGACGCCATGATCCTTGTGTGTTACCCCGTGCGGTACCTATCGTGGAAGCAATGGCTGCATTAACGTTTATAGATTTGTATTTAACAAAAGGATAAATAAAAGAACCCCTTACTTTTTTTGAAGTCAGGGGTTCTTTGTGTTAATGAATTTTTCTGTCGTCTAATTCTTTCCTGTATTTTTTAGCATTAACCTGATGTTCTTCCCAGGTCGCAGCAAATTTATGTTCACCATTCAGCGTTTCAGAGGCACACATGTAAATATATTTGTGGTGTGTGTAATTCAAGACCGCATCAATTCCATTTTCGGTAGCAACACGGATTGGACCGGGAGGCAACCCAAGATGTTTGTAGGTATTGTAAGGCGATTCGGTACGTAAATGACCAAAGAGAATACGTTTCAAGCTGAAATCGCCCAGTGCAAACTTTACTGTTGGATCGGCTTGCAACGGCATTCCTGCTTTCATTCTGTTGATATAAAGTCCGGCTACCATAGGGCGGTCATGTTTGTTATTCGTTTCTTCTTCCACAATCGAAGCTAATGTAGTTACCTCGGTAGGTGTAAGTGGAATGGCAGCTGCTTTGGCTTTGCGTTCATCTGTCCAGAATTTGGCATATTCCTTATTCATTCGTTCAAAGAGCTCCTTTGCATTCAAATTCCAGAATACCTCGTAAGTGTTCGGAATAAAAAGAGAAATCGATGTGTTTGGGTTTAAATTATATGAAGCTAAAAATGCCGTATCATTCAGCAATTTTAAAATGCTGGTGGAGTCGGCCATTAGTTCGGTGCTAAGTCGTGCTGCCAATTGTTGTTTTGTACGTATATTATTGAACGTAAGTTTTACAGGAGTTTGTCGACCGCTTCTCAGAATCCTGATCAATTGAAAGTTATTCATGCCCGATTTGAGGGCATATCTACCAGGGCGAATTTTTTCACCATAATGAAGTAATTTGGCCACTTGTCGGAATGATGACATGTTGAGCACACGGGCATTTTTATTCAATATCTTTGTGACATCATTAAAGGAGCTGCTGTCAGGTATACACAAAAATGCTTTTTCACTACTTCGGGACAGGATATTCGGAGAGAATAAAATGTAGGTGAAGTAAAGAAAAACTGCTATTGCAGTATAAATAAGCCATTTAATGGGTTTTTTCATAGCTTTAGTCTGTTTTTTTGTTGTCTTTTTTGTAGTCATGGTTCTTTGTAATCTGTAGATTTACTTTCGACTACAAAAATACTGATTTGTTTTGAAATAAATAAAAGGAAAGGTAAGACCATTTTTTTTATTTAGTTTTTAATGTCTAAAATACAGAATGTCAATTAAAAATAATCACAGATTGTGAATACTGAATAGTGAATTACAGAATTGGTTTTGATAATTGGAAATTCCTTCCTATATTTGCACCCGCTAAAGCGAAGTTTTGGAAGTTTGGGTGAGTGGCTGAAACCACCAGTTTGCTAAACTGACGTACGGGCAACCGTACCACGAGTTCGAATCTCGTAGCTTCCGCCAATTGAGAAAAAGAGACCTAAACGGGTCTCTTTTTTTTTGCCCACAAGTTAAATTGTTAAATATACTGGTAAAGTGTTTTTTTGCTCAATTGCTCTCCTAATGCAAAACACATATGCATTTCATTGGCTATTCGCATAACGGTGTGTGAAAACCCGGATGTGTTACTGGGATAGATCAGAAAATGAGAAGTAAATAAAATAGTAGCATGGTGTGTCTTTAAATATTATTGAGACGTTCCTTAAGTATTTCTAAAAACATTCTGAAAACTCAATTCTCAGGTGTACTAGACCGAACAAACTCCCCGGAAAAGTGTACCGTTATGTTCGCAAAAGTATAACGATTATATCTCGTATTAGTCCTTCTGTTATCTTTTAAAATGCTTTCGAAAGAAAAATAATCTTTTTTACTGTATTTAAGCTCAAATGATTACACAATGTTTTTTATACATCTGATCTGCTGCCATATTATTAATGGCACGGTAAATGAATAAGGGTTGTCAAGTTATTCAAAAAACTGAAACAAAACAGGAACATTAGTTATTCATTTAAAACATAGAAAAGATGAAAAAGATTGCTTTTTACGGAAAAGGTGGAATTGGAAAGTCAACCACCCAACAAAACACTGCTGCGGCTATGGCTGCTGTTCATGGTCAGAAAGTTTTTATCCATGGTTGTGACCCCAAAGCCGACTCTACTCGTATGATTTTGGGAGGTATGAATCAAAAAACTATTATGGATACGTTGCGTGACGATGGTGCAGAATTAGTAACCGTTGACAAAGTCGTATCTACAGGATTTGGTGGAATTCGTTGTTGCGAATCAGGTGGTCCCGAACCGGGTGTAGGTTGTGCAGGTCGTGGTGTAATTACTGCTATTGACTTAATGGAAGCTCAGGGAGCATACACACCTGAATTGAATTATGTGTTTTATGATGTATTGGGTGATGTGGTTTGCGGTGGTTTTGCCATGCCAATTCGCGATGGTAAAGCTCAAGAAGTTTACATTGTTGTTTCGGGCGAAATGATGGCTGTGTATGCTGCCAACAATATTTGCAAAGGGTTGGTGAAATACGCCAAGCAAAGTGGTGTACGTCTGGGCGGACTCGTTTGTAACAGTCGGAAAGTGGACAAAGAAAGAGAATTTATTGAAGAATTTGCAGCAGCAATTGGTACTAAAATGATTCACTTCGTACCTCGTGATAATATTGTTCAAAAAGCAGAATTCAACAAGA
>Ga0302288_1000578_pt1 | contig 28499 bp, 16 predicted proteins | sample III_Fen_N1_1_FD_194549 | JGI IMG/M metagenome (GOLD analysis project Ga0302288, IMG submission 194549) | Peat permafrost microbial communities from Stordalen Mire near Abisko, Sweden - III_Fen_N1_1 | ecosystem: Environmental > Terrestrial > Soil > Wetlands > Permafrost | place: Sweden: Abisko...
CGGTCAGCTGGCCGCCATACCCGCTACCGTGGAAGAACTGATGCGGTTTGTAGAGAGAAAAAAAGCAAACGAGCTAATAACGGCTTCCAATCGGAATAAAAAGAAAGACAGTTTGAATTTTTAATACAAAAAATAATATCCCCATGAGAAAAATCTTTTTTGTTAGAATGATAGTGTTGATCGCAGGCATGTTCTGCAGCATCACACTGGTGCACGCACAAGTGCGTGTAGGCGATAACCTGGGAAATCACAAAGCTACCCAGGCTGTGGATGCCAACAATAACAACATACTGAATGTGGGAGCCTTTACCCAAAGTATCCCCACGGAGTTAAGCCTGGCAGCCTCGGGCCCTATAGGTACGGCTGCGGCTACGGTAAATGTAAATTCGGTATTTAAAATTAAAGCCACAGCTGCGGCATTGACCTTTACCCTGCCCACGCCCGGCTACGCCACGGCTTCTACGATTACGGTTTACAACTCGGGGAGCAACGACTTTACTATGTACGGGCTTACGGTAAAAACCGGTACAACTGCCGCATTTTTCTACAACGGCACAGGCTGGACAAACGCCAATGGAAATGGTCTGAACACGACCTTAAACAGCGGTAATATTCTGGTGGGTAACGCTTCCAATGTAGCCGCCGCTGTTACTCCAACAGGCGATGTAACGATAACTAACGCGGGTCTGACCGCTATCGGTACGGGTAAGGTAACCACCACACAAATATTGGATAATACCATTGCCGATGCCGATGTATACGCAAATGCTGCCATTGCAGGAACAAAGATTAGCCCTGCCTTTGGGACACAGAATATTAGCCAAACAGGGGCCACTACCCTTACCACCGGTACGGGAGCGGTAACGTTAAACGGGGCTACTACCATTTCGGGTAGCAATGCCTTTACCACCGGCACCGGAGTGGTATCAATCAACGGTGATGCCACAATGGCAGCCACCAAGACATTGTATATAGCAGGGTCAACTTCGGGAACTATCGGGATAAAAGGCAGCGGGACGGTTACCAGCTACTCATTGGCTTTACCAGCTGCACAGGGAGGTAACGGTCTGACACTTATTAACAATGGTTCGGGTACATTGAGTTGGGGAACCCCCACAGTTGCATTAACGGTGGCAACACCGGTAGATGCCACTGATGCCAAGGGAGCTACCTATTTGAGCGGTACATTAACGTTGGAGAATGCAACTCCCAGCTATCCGGGTATTGTAACTACCGGAGCACAAACATTTAGTGGTACTAAATCTTTTGATATCATTAAAACCACCAATAATAGCAATGGTACTAACATCTACATAGGCGATGATGCAGTATTAGGAGATATCAACGCAACAAACACAATGTCTCTGATAGGTTTGTCAAGTGGAACTAAGCAAACCGCTGGTTATATAGCATATGGAACTGGTAACAAAAAATTTGGTTATGATGGAACTACTTTTACAAGTGATGATGATATTGTGCCAACTACCGGTAGTAGTTATGCTTTAGGCTCATCGAGTCATCCTTGGTCAACTACCTACAGCAATAAAGTAAATTCAGGGACTTCGACAAACCTTATCCTTAATTCTACTTCCGGAAATGGCTATTTGCAATATACTGGGACTGATGCCTATTCGTGGAATACTACCAATTTCTATCCTGCTACAGACAACTCTTCTTCCTTGGGCTCATCAACCAATAGCTGGAAAACGCTATGGGCTCATAACGTATTTAACCCAACGGGTTACTTGTCTTTAGGTGCAATCTCTTCAGGTTCAGGCCTAGAAACATTGAATATAACTTCCGGTTCAGTTAGTGGTGGTGGTACAAGTGGTCGCGTGGGTATAGGAACATCAAGTCCCAACTATCCCTTGGATGTTGAAACTTATTTAAATGCCACAACAGTACTTACACCGTATGGATATTTAAATTCAACAAACGGAGCAACTTCCCAAACAAATACTTCCAGTCAACTTACATCAGTACCTGTATCCGCATATTTTGGACAACGGGTATGGGCTACTGAGTTTGACGCATTATCGGATGAACGGGAGAAGGAAAACATTGCCACCTTGAATGATTCGGCTGCTTATGATGCCGTGAAATCAATACGGGCAGCTTCGTACAACTGGGCCGATCCGAATAAAGAGAAACGTCCGAAACTTGGGTTTATAGCCCAGGAGGTGGAAAAGAAGGTGGGCGAAGCCGTAACACCGCACCAGGGCAAAGTGTACGACAAAAACGTGGGCAAGGTAGTAGAAGTTAAAGATAAACGGGTACTCGACTACAACTCAATGACTGCTGTAACCTGGGCAGCTACCCGCAAACTGATACAGAAAGTGGAGTCGCTGGAAACGGAGAATACGTCTCTTAAAAGCGAAAACGAGGAATTAAAAACCCGCCTTTCGGCCATTGAAGCAAAACTCGGGCTATCGAAATAACAGTAACAACATCAGTAGCCTAAAGAAAGACAGTTGCAAATTATTAAAGCGTATGTAGCCAACCAACTCTGTCCCTTGGTTTAGCAAGAGAGCAGATGGCACTACAATCATCCATCTACGAGAAATAAATTTGATATGCAGGTTTCGTATGACAACTAACTTAAAATTAAAAAAGAACGCATGAAAAAAGGTAAGTTATATTTAATCTTGTTATTGCTCGCTTGCATTCCCACAGGGATGTTTAGCCAGACTGCCGAGTACAATGCGGTGAATAACTGGGTGTATCCTACAGCAGAAAAATATGTGGGGATGGATTTCATTAATGCTTCTACCGGTAAGTTGATAAACAACGGAGCCATCTGGTATAGTCATAATTTTACGAATAGCGGTGTCGTTGACTTTGTCGGTACGCTGGCTACCAACCCTGCATTAAGTAAATTCTCGGGAAGTGCTACACAGCATATCTCGGGTACGGGAACTACGCGTTTTTATAGTCTGGAGTTTAGCAGCCAGTTGGTGGCGGGAGCTTATAGCCTGGAGCAAAACGTTACGGTGGCTCATCAGGTAGATTTTACCAAAGGTATTCTAACATCTCTGCAAACCACCCCCGAAACCATGACAAATATGCTGTTGCTGGAAAACAGTGCCATCAGCATGAATACTTCCGACAACAGTTATGTGGATGGTTTTGTGAGCAAAACAGGGAACAGTGCGTTCACTTTCCCTATTGGTAACGGTGGCTTTTATCGATCCGCAAGTATATCGGCTCCTGCTTTGACCACCGATTGTTTTGCTGCCCGCTACTTGTATGCTAACCCCAATGCTGCCGGCTATACCCGCACCAGCAAAGAAAATACAATTTCGCAAGTAAGTGATAAAGAGTATTGGGTGGTAAACCGTACGTCAGGTTCTTCTAACGTTCAGCTTACGCTAAGCTGGGATAGTCGTACCAGTACAGCATTACCTGCCAATCTCAATCAAATAAAAATAGTGCGTTGGGATGGAACCAAATGGATAGACGAAGGCAATGTGTCAGCAACCGGTACTGTAACAACCGGTACTGTAACAGCCAATGTTACCGGCTATGGCGTGTTTACGCTAGCTGCTGCCATCACCAATCCTCCGGTGGCTGTGGACGATAACGTTACATCGTTCGAAAACAATCCGGCAACTGGCAACGTGTCAGCTAACGATCAGGTGTCAAACGGTACTACGCTTACCGTTACCGGCTTCAGCATTGCCGGTACTGCTTATGCTCCGGGCTCTACGGCTACTATTGCCAACGTAGGGACTATTACTATTGCAGCCGGCGGTAGTTATACCTTTACACCGGTGTTGAACTACAGTGGCACTGTTCCAACCGTAACATACACTATCAGCGATGAAGTTGGTCTGACCGATACAGGTGATTTAATTATTAAGGTATTACCATTGCCTGAACTTCAAAAATCAAGTACTAAACCGGTGATGAATAACGACGGAACCTTTAGTTGGACATATATCCTGTCCGTACAAAATGATACACCGTTTGCCCTTGACTCTATACAAATAAAAGATAATCTGGACGATGTGTTTAAAGACAAAGGATGTACATATACCATTACATCTATTATCGCCAGCGGAACTTTGATAGCCAATGGTCTTTATAACGGATCTTCTAACACAAACACTTTAATTGATGGATCTGGTCAGGCAGTAGGATCTCAGGATACTATCCGCATAGAGGTAAAAGTGGATACTCACGGTCAGGCAGAAGCACTTAAAGTATTTAATCAAGCTGTATTGACTGCTGTTATGAATAATGTCAAGGTATCTTTACTCTCGGATGACAAGAGTGTTGATGGGACTCAGAATCCTACTCAAACTGTGATTCCTTTAGTCAATATATTTATCCCTGACGCTTTCTCTCCGAACGGTGATGGCATAAACGATAAATTTAAAATAGTGCATGACACTTCCACCAGACTTGAAATAGAAGTATTTAACCGCGATGGTAATACGGTATATAAAAACTCTGATTATCAAAACGACTGGGAAGGAAAAGGAAGTGGTAGCCTGTTCGGAAAGGATATTATTGACGGAACTTATTTTGTGGCATATAAAATTATAGACAAACAGAGCCGCGAAGTAATAATCAAGGGTATTAAATCTATAACCATACGTCGGTAAAAATAGCAGGAGATTTTCTAATCTCACAGACGAAATACTTTGTCTGTGAGATTGGATGCTCTTCCGATAATGAGGCCCTAAATTCAGGTAGTAAAGATTTGTAAAATAAAAAATGTTAGTTGATTAAAAAACGTATGACAATGACACATAAAATTATTCACATCTTACCGATTAAACACAATCGCTTAAGAACTCAGTTGATATTTTGTTTTTGTTTGTTGCTTGTGCCTTCAATGCTTCAGGCTCAACAGGAAACAATGTATTCCCAATACATGAATAGTATGTTAAATATAAACCCGGCCTATGCAGGTAACCGTGTTGAAGATAATGTTACCGCCTTATATCGTAAACAATGGGTTAATATAGAAGGTGCTCCCACTACGGGTTCCTTGTCATGGGATCATCGTGGAGATGAGAGTGTTGTTGGGTATGGCTTACAAATATATACAGATAAAATCGGAATTGAAACAAGCACAGGTGTTCAGGCTTTTTATTCATATCGCCTTCCGTTTTATAAATCTGCATTGACTTTGGGGTTGAGTGCCGGTATTATGAATTATCGTGCAGCGTATTTCAGCGGTACAAATCCTGAAACTACCGGCGGCATCGATCCTTCATTTAAAGAAGATCTGAATTCAATGCTTCCCACTGCAGGTATCGGGGCTTTGTTTGAAACAGAAAACTGGTATATAGGTCTTTCTGCTCCTGCATTGTTAAAGACAAAAGTATCTGATAATAATTATCAGGTGACGAGCGCAGCCAATAATCACTATTTCCTGACCGGGGGGTATATATTTGATGTTTCACCGGCTTTTAAATTTAAACCTTCGGTAATGCTTAAAGCTGTTAAGGGTGTATCCATGCAATACGATATAAATATGAATGGGTGGATTAATAATACCATTGGTTTGGGTGTAAGCTATCGTAGCAATGATGCTTTGGTTGGTTTGTTTGAAGTCCAGGTTACTCCTCAGATTATGCTGGGATATGCTTATGATTACCTGACTTCAAATTTAAAAACGTACAGTACGGGATCCCACGAACTAATGCTTAGATTTACATTTAATCAACCAAAGACATATCATATCCAGTCACTTCGTTATTATTAATTCATCGGAGTCCCTTAAATAAACGGGTAAAAGTAGCTATAAAATGAAGGAGTCTAAAATAATTATAGGAATGAAACAATTAAAGATAATATTCATAGCAGTTGCCGTACTTCTTTTTGTAGGTGAACCGGTCTGCAATAACTTATTTGCACAAAACAAGATATTGACAATAGGTGAGAAAAAAGAGCTATTGAAAAAAGCCAATCAGGCTTACAAACAACTGAATTACTCTGTTGCATCAAATTATTATGAAAAATATTTGCAAGCCAATGCCGGCTTGTCTACAAACGATATTCTCTATAAACTGGCGGATAGTTATTGGCAAATCAGAAAGTATGATGCAGCACTTCGTGAGTATAAGCAGTTATTCCCATCCGGTAATGGTACAACTAGGGAACAACAACTACATATTGCCGAATTGTATTCACGTATTAAAGACTATGTTCATGCATCACAATGGTTGAGCGGAATAGATGGTTATCAAGCCAAAGCAGATGTGTATAATGATGGTTCACAACTAAAATCCATGATGAGGGATTCCCTGAATTGGCATTTGTCTTTTTTAAATATAAATACGCCTTATCGGGAATTTTCGCCTTTATTGACTGACAGCCTTTTGTATTTTACCAGCGACAGACCCAACTGGCAGCAAAAAGGATCTCTCAAGAAAAAAGGAACTGATTACGAACGCCTATGGAAAATGCCTGTTTCAAAGGTGCATATCAAATCTCAGGATAATGTTGATATAAACAGAGATACAAACAGCCTTGCAGAGCCGGTAAAAGGATTCGATAAGATTAAATACAATGTGGGAATAGTTTCGGTTGATAATAATCATCATTTCTATTTTTCAGCAAATTATTCAAAATCTGATTCAAAAGGGATAATTCGTCTTCGTTTACTGGAAGGAGTTTATTCCCCTTCAGGATCAATAAAGATTACTGCCTTGCCCTTTGGGGATTCAAAATCGTATTCGGTTATTTATCCAACCGTTAATGGAGATGGAACTTTGTTGGTGTTTAGTAGTAATAAAACCGATGGAGCAGGTGGATATGACCTGTATTATGCTCAACGAAAAGATGTTCATCAACACTGGGGTGCTGCAAAGAGATTTGGTGCTAACGTTAATACTGTGGGCAATGAAGTTTATCCAACTATCACATCCAATGGTTACTTGTATTACAGTAGCGATATTCTGCCCGGTTTAGGAGGGTTGGATATCTATAGAATACCTTTGGAAGATGCTCTTAATCAAAGAGATATATCCGAACATCTAAGCTATCCTATAAATAGTTCGGCTGACGATTTTGGCTGGACACAAGATGCTACAGGTCTTAAAGGCTATTTTACGTCGGACAGGTTGAACAATGAAGATAACATATACGGGTTCTATTACAAACCATACAATAAGGTGCGGATTATCTCGGGGTACACGCTTGATGAGCAATCAAAAATGCCAATTTCGGGTGTAACCATTTTTTTGTTAAACCCAAGTACAGGCAAAATTTATATTGCACGTACCGATCAAAAAGGTAGATATGAATTTTCCGTAAACCCCGCTGATAAAGTTATTGTAAAGGCTATGAAAAAAGAATTGTCAAGCGATTTTCTTATTAGCGAGGCTATTCAAATTGACCATTCAAAAGACACAATTACAACTGTAGTGCAAGATTTGCTGCTAGATAACCAAGCGGATAGCAAAAATGAAAATATTACTCAATCTGAGAAGGACAGCGAACAACTGCATGACTCTACTATGAAAACAATTCAAAACAGAATGTATGCCAAGCAGAATTTTAAAATAAATAGTAGTTGGAAATTAAATGACAATGTTTATTATGATTTTGATAAAGCTGATATCAGGAATGATGCAAAACCTATATTAGATAGTTTAATTACTATGCTTAAGGAGTTTCCGCTCAGAATTGAAATTGACTCATATACTGACAATAGGGGTACTTCTGAATATAATGATTTGTTGTCCGAAAGACGTGCAAAATCAGTCGTTACTTATCTCGTAAATCAGGGTATCGCTAGTGACAGGGTAGTGGCAAAAAGTTTTGGAAAACGTCATTTGCTTGTCAATTGTGGAGCTGATGTTCCTTGTAGTGAACATGACCATCAATTAAATCGTCGTACTGAGGTAAAAATAATTGGATACTTGCATAAAGAAAAAAGGTATAAGTTTGACCTTGATAAATATAAAACCGGACAAACGATTGATAGAACAGAATTACCAAAAGATTTCTTTGACAATTGACAAGTTGTCGGGAAAATAATATAAGTAAATGTATCCAAATGATTTCATAGAATTTTCTATGCTGCACCTGATTTTGAGAGAGGGATATGGGGTGGAGAAGTAGAAATTAGGGTATAACACACTATATGCTAACGATAAATTAAGGAGATTTAACTACCTACTGATTCGCATTGTTTATTACTCACAATATAAAGCATAATAAAATGAGCTATGTATATAGAATTGATAAGATCAATAGAATAATTTTAGTTACAGTAGTTGGAGAACTAAATGCATCCAACTTTGAAAAATTATGTTTGGATGTTTATAAAATGGCATTGAAGCTTAAATCCAAAATAGTTTTTGATTTAACCGAAGCAAATATAACAATATGTATTGGCACCGCATATTTTTGGTTTCAAAAGCATATGGATAAAGTTGATGTACATTTTCGAACCATTCCTTCTTTCTATATTGCAAATGATAATAACTGGAGTTTTTTGGAATTTATAGAGATTGCATGGACTAATAGAGGTATTTGTATTAAGGTATTTAAGCAGAAAGAACTTGCAATAAAGTGGCTTAGCAGTCTTAGATTTAAAACTAATGATACAGAATCATCTCCACGCTTTCAGGATTTCATTGTCGAGTATTGATTCAATTGTAATAACAGATAATATAATTTATGCACTACAACAGTTGAATGGGGTCAAGCTTAAATTTGCTTTTGAAGTTATATGTTCTGACATTACGTTTTATTTTTTCTATCTGGGTTTTTATTTTTTATTTATTGTTTGTATAGCTTACCATAAAAACATTTTACTGATATTATGCTTGCGATTTTCTGTATGGGTGCGAAGATAAATAAATGTATATGTATAATTCGATTTTGTCTGGTTTGAGGATGTTTGCTTTCACCTCGATTATTGTTCTATTGGCTATTTCTGTTATTCTGGTATGTATTATCAGGGATTTGATAGCATTTGTGTTCAAATTGATTTGGAACTCAAAGATACATATGCCCAGACAGGCTGAAATTTAGCAATTAATAGTATGTCAGTATAAGGAACAAGGGTGAGAGTTGAAATCCCGTATTTAGGTTGATAGTAAGTTTAACAATTATTCAAATGTAATGTATCAAACAGAAATATCAATAATATAGAACCACTTGTAGCCTGAATATACTACGAGTTAAATAACTAAATGTATGATTAAAATATTTATTGTAGACGATCATGAAATTATTCGTGAAAGTTTAAAAAATATATTAAAAGATGAGGTTGACTTAGTAGTGGTTGGCGAAGCACGGAATGGAGATGAAGTATTGCAGAATATCAAAGATATAGATTGTGATATAATGCTGTTGGACTTGAACATGCCCGGACGTTGTGGACTGGACTTAATTGCCGATTTAAAAGAACTGAAATTGAACATGCATATTCTCGTGCTAAGCATTCATCCAGAAGATATGTTCGTACTTCGCACGCTCAAAACAGGTGCATCCGGATATATATGTAAAAATACAGCACTTAAGGAATTACTATTTGCTATCCGAAAGGTTCATTCCAACGGCAGATACATAAGTACTACCCTGGCAGAACAATTAGCATTCGACTATGTTCCCGACAAAACCGAACAATTATTAAACAATTCATTGTCGAACCGCTCGTTGTCGGACAAAGAACAAAAAATCTTGTATTTGCTTGCTTCGGGGAAAAAGGTAAAAGACATAGCCATTGATTTACAGCTAAGTGTAAGTACTATTTCTACTCATCGTATGCGTATTCTTAAAAAATTAAGACTAGAAAGCGATGTTGAGTTGATGTATTATGCTATCGAGCATAATATAGTAGAATGAATGTGTTGAGGATGAAGCAATTTAAGAATTATTATCACATGAATTATTTATAAAAAAAATTAAAATCTAAAGTTATGAAAATACTTATTGCAGAAGATGAGCCATTGACGATAAAAATGTTATCAATGAAATTGAAAAAAGACGGCTATGAAGTGTACCAAGCGGAAGATGGACGTAAGGCTATGGAATATCTTGAAAAAGAGGGATGTCCTGACATGGTTATAACAGATATAATGATGCCATTTTTTTCAGGATTAGAGGTAGTTGAGAAAATTAGGACAGAACTGTTGAGTAAAATTCCAATCATAGTTCTTTCTGCCATGGGGCAAGAAGAGTCTGTATCGTCTGCTTTTACATTGGGTGCTAACGATTATATTACCAAACCATTCAATCCCAATGAATTGTCAATGAGGGTGAAACGATTGATTGGAGAATGAATTAATCAGAGTGGTTCTATCTTCTAAATAGCTAATTTATGTTCCTATTATCTCTTATTGAAAATGATTTACAAACAGAGTTAATCATTTTTACTGTTTTATTTAGTTGTGCTGTATGTACAATATTCTTCACGTCTTATTTTTCTTCATTGCTGGTTCAAAGAAGGGAAGATGAAATTCAAAGAGTAAGAGACGAGAAAGAGTCTCTATTAGTCAGACTATTGTTTGAGGATAATTCGGATGAATCTAACGATGAAATACTTGCTGGTTATAATGAATTTAGGCCAATAGGAAAAGGAATTCGTTTAGGAACGAAGAAAAGAAAATTACTTCGGCAGATGATGATTGACGAGATGTTGAAGATGAAAAAGAATCTTTCCGGAGCCGGAGTAGAGGATTTATATAAACTATACAATAAATTGGGTTTACATGAAGATTCTTACAAAAAGCTGACGAGTAAGAAATATCAGCTTATGGTGATGGGAATCCGTGAACTGTCGGAGATGAACTTTAAAACCTATTATCGTTCAATATACAGATGTACTAATCATGCGCAGGAGGATGTCCGCATGGAAGCTCAGGTAGCTATTGTAAGGCTTTTTGGGGTAAAAGGTCTGAAATTTCTTTCGAGGGTAACATATACAATTTCGGAATGGCAGCAGATGACTTTACTCCATCTACTGAACAATATGAAAAATGAAAAACCAAAAGGTATTGAGAACTGGTTTAAATCTGAAAATATCTCGGTGATTATCTTCTCTCTCAGACTAGCCGAAAAGTATAATTGTTTTGAATTGTTGAAGGAAATGCAGGAGTTTCTGCATCACCCTAATGATATAGTGAAGATACAATCGGTATCCTGCATGAGAAACATCTATGATGAAAACTCCGAACTTCTATTAACAGCCTATTATCGGATTGTGACAAAGCCGGTTAAAATGATAATACTGGATGTTTTACAATCCCTTGCAACTGAGCAAAGTATTCCATTTCTGTACCAACAACTCGCTGACGATGATACGGAAATACGTCTTAATATTTTGAGAGTATTACATAACTTATGTGATGATGTGGATATTACCAATACTATGACACTTGAACTTGAGAAAGAAGATTCCATCACCTTGATGTTGAGCCATATTAAAAGTGAATAAAACCGATTAAATTAGTATACCATTATGACCTGGGAACTTTGGTTTTTCTATTTTTTCACTTACGGCATATTGATATATTCCGTTATTCTTCTAAGTGCGTACATACTAATTGGGATTTATTCTGTTTTTGAGAATATACAACACATGCGGAAACATGGATTTACAGATTATTCCATGGTGGCAAGCTCTACTGTTGTACCAGCCATCAGCATTTTGGCTCCGGCATATAATGAGAGTGCTACGATTGTTGAAAATGTACGATCCTTGTTTTCTATTTACTATAATAATCTTGAACTTATAGTTATAAACGATGGAAGTAAGGATGATTCCCTCCAAAAATTAATAGATGCATATAGCTTAATTAAAGTACCGTATTTTGTAAACGAAAGAGTTGTAACCAAACCCGTAAGGGGTGTTTATAAAAGTACAAATGCGGCCTATAAAAAATTAGTAGTTGTTGACAAGGTCAATGGAGGCAAAGCAGATGCACTAAATGTGGGATTGAATATTGCTTCAAAAAAATATGTTACTTGCATTGATGTGGATTGTATTCTGGAGCAGGATGCTCTGTTACGGATGGTGAAGCCATTTATGTTAACCACTGATAAACGTGTGATTGCTACCGGAGGTGTGATACGTGTGGCAAATTCGTGCGAAGTGGAAGGGGGTAAAATAACGAAAGTGCATGTGCCAAAGGATATGCTGGCCAGAATCCAAACGGTAGAATACATCAGGGCTTTTTTATTGGGAAGGATGGCTTGGAGTAAATTGAACGGGCTGCTGATTATTTCTGGTGCCTTCGGCATGTTTGATAGAGAAATTGCATTAACTGTGGGAGGCTATGACACCAAAACTGTGGGTGAAGACATGGAACTGGTAGTGCGTATGAGGTTGTATATGGAAGATAACAAACTTCCTTATGCTGTACGATATATTTCAGACCCATTATGTTGGACCGAAGTGCCTATTAGCTACAAGATTTTATGGCGTCAACGGGATAGGTGGACCAGAGGAACCGTAGAAACTCTTTGGAAACACAAGAAGATGTTCTTTAATCGTAAATATAGGGTTCTCGGATTGTTGAGCTATCCGTATTGGTTTTTCTTTGAATTCCTTGCTCCCATTATTGAGTTTACCGGTTGGATATTTTTTATTGTCTATGCTGCGTTGGGGATGCTTGAATGGCGCTTTTACTTTTTATTGCTACTTTTCATAATATGTTTTGGTTATCTTTTTTCTGCATTTTCAATATTGATTGAAACATTTACTTTTCGGCAGTACAAGGAAAAACGAGATGTGCCAAAACTGCTCTTAGCAGTTCTGTTAGAACCTTTTATTTTTCATCTTTGTGTAGTTGGAGCAGCCATTAGAGGAATTCTAAAGATGGTATTAAAAGAAACTACGGGGTGGGGTGAAATGACCCGGGGAGGTTTTGCTAAGAAGGAATCAACAAAAAGTTGAAAGGTTGGTAGCAAATATCACAATAGATTCAAGATTACATTTAGAATTTAAAGTTATGAACAAAAAGGATGCAAAATCAAATGATAAACTGTTTGGTATTCCAAATACATATCAACAATTCGGGAATGACAATAACCTGTTTCATTATCTAATTGAAGATTCAGTATTGCCTATCGTTTTTCTTTCCTCAAATGGTATGGTTACCTATGCCAATCAATCGTTTACTAAAATGGTTGGCAAATCACATTCTAAAGTTGTCGATAAGGATGTTTTCTTGTTTGTTAATCACAGATATACAGGTGACAGTAAAAGGAGAATTTTTGTAGATATAATTAAAAGTCGGCGTAGCGAGGAGAAAGCTTTAGAAATACAATTCCGTAAAAAGTCAGGCGAGCTGTGTTGGGTATCCGTTGAGTCGCTGACGTACCTAAGAGATTTTAATAACGACCTTCTAATTCAGTGTGTATTAAAAGATATAACAAAAGAGAAAAATCAACAGATAGAAACAGAAAGGTTGCTTGAAGCAACAAAAGAACAAGCTACGATATTTCAAAATCTGGTTGAGAATATAGAAGCCCATATTGCTATCAGAAAGGCTGATAATACAATTGTTTGGGCCAATAAACTTTTTTTGGAACTCTATGATTCTTCCTTAGAAGGGATTGTAGGCAAAATCGAATTGAACCTTTGGTCGGATGAAGATATAAAGAAAATAAACACAGCAAGAAGTCTTGCAATTCAAAATAGAGAACGAAAAACCATTGAACTGTTGGTTGAACATAAAGGTAAGAAATATACTGTTTTTATGACGATATTTCCAATGTTCAACGAATACGGAGTAGTTAAATATACAGGAGAAATTAAATACTATAATCAACCCAGAGCACTAGAATCTGAGCAGAAGTGGGTTTGCGTCGGACCATTATGTACAAGAAGAGTACTTTCAGGATTTTTTAACAATGCAACAAACCCAATTTATGCCATTGATATTGCCGGAAAGCTAATTGAAGTTAATCAGGCTTTTGCAGATATTTATGGAATGCCCTGTGGAGAACTCAAGAATAAACTAAAAGAAGAAGTTGATACCTTGTCAGGTTTAGAAGAAAATGAGGTCATTAGAGAGATGGATCATCAAGTTTTCAAATCAAAGCAAAATGTTGCCTTTGAGTGTGATATGCTACATCCCATTACAAAAAAAATAATGCACTTCAATTATACCAAATTTCCACTATTCTCCAACGATGGAGAGATATATGGAGTAGGAACCATTATGACTGACAGAACTCAGGTTATTGAACATACAATTGAATTAGAGAGTACCAGACGTGATGCTGATCTATACAGACTCAAAGCCGAGTACAATGAGTATTTGATGCAGGCGTACATAGATAATATACCGCATTATGCCAGCATAATTAACTTAGAAGGAAAGGTTGAATTTATCAACCAATATGCTTTAAGTTTATGGGAAGATACAAAGGAGAATGTTGTCAGTAAACATTACACTGAATATATAGAAGACGACCGTTTTTTGCAATATGTTACTAAGGATCTAGATTCGGTAGTTAACAAAAAAAGATATATTGAAACTGAAGAAGTATTTTCACGTTCGGATAAAGAGGACATAGTATTTCTTTCAACCATATTCCCTTTGTTTAACAAAAATGGCGTTTTATTCGCGATTGGAATTTTTCGGAAAGATGTAACTGATCGCAAGCATGCGCAACAGGAGAGAGAGCGATTACAGGAAGATTTGAAAAAACAACATGCGTTATTAAGTATTATAATAGATAGTGCTCCTGATTTTATTTCCATTAAGAATAAAGAACACCGGTACATAATGGCAAACTTGGCTTTTGCTAATGCAATGCATCTGACTACATCTGATTTTACAGGTAAAGACGATCTGGAATTAGGCTTCCCGGAAGAATTAGTAAAAGGTAATCCAGAGAAAGGAATCACCGGTTTTTGGGCAGACAACCAGGATGTTATAGATAGCGGACAAATTCTTATTATTCCAAACGAACCTAGTGTTATTGAAGGAGTAGAACATACTTTCGTTGCCACTAAAACTCCTTTAAAAGATGCTGACGGACAGGTATGGGGTGTCCTGACTTTTTCCCATGATATCACCAATGAACTCCGGCAACAAGAAGCTCTCCAACAAGCAAAAGAACGATTTCATAGCTTATACAATTCAACTCCTGCTATGCTTTACTCCATAAACGCAGGGGGTGATATAATCACTGTCAGCGATTATTGGCTGGAAGTAATGGGATATACCCGAGAAGAAGTGATTGGACAAAAATTATCTCGTTTTGTAACTCCTGAATCACTTCAATATTCCAGAGAAGTTGTATGGCCTGTTTTTATAAAAAACGGCAACTGCTTTAACGAAGAATTCCAGTTTATCAAAAAAAACGGAACTATCATAACTTGTCTTTTGTCGGCAATTGCTGAAAGGGACAATGATGGACAATTCGTAGGTTCATTGGAAGTTTTGGTAGATATTACCGAATTGAGAATGAAGGAAGTGGAAATTGCGACAACCAAGCGTTTGCTTCAGGACTTTCTGGATAATATTCCTTATCCTGCTATGATACTTGATTTACAAGAACGAATTACACTGTTGAATGATGTCTGTGCTCACCTCAATGGCAAAACCAAACAAGAGTTGATTGGTCTGCATCACAACGAATATATGAAGGACACCGAATTACGAAAGAGTATAGAAGAAGGGAATGCTTTTGTCTTAGAGAATAAACAACCCTTAAATCTTCAAGAGAAAATGACAGTTCATTCAGGCGAAACTATCTTTATTACAACCTATAAATTTCCTTTATATAACTCAGCAGAGGAACTGTCTTATATTGGAGTTATTATAAATGACATCACTGACAAGGTAAGAAGAGAAGAGGAATTGATTGCTGCTCAACAAGCAAGTGAAACAAGCAAACAGCTATTGAAAAGTTTTATGGACAATGCAACCTCGGCCATGTTTGCAAAAGATGAAAATGGTATTTATATTCTAACTAATACCAAGAAAGAAGAATATGAACAATTACGCGAATTGGCAAGATCAAACACTGAATTAAATCCGTTGGACATTTACAATTCTGAGCTTTCAAGAATTGATGACGCTCGTGTAATTGCTGAAAACACACCGATGACATTTTATGATAGGCTATTGACTAATGATGATTCCGTGCTATATACCGAAACCGTAAAATTCCCTATTTATGACAAGAATAACAGGTTGATTGGTGTAGGAGGTATAACAAAAGATATTACAGATTCTGTAATTCGTGAAAAGGAACTTGAAGAAGCAAAACAAAAAGCAGAAGATGCCGCCAGTTCTCAGGAACGTTTTCTGGCTTCCATGAGCCACGATATGCGTACTCCGCTCAATGGTGTTGTTGGCATGATTAATCTACTGGAACAAACCCCTTTGTCTGCAGAACAAAAGGAATATATGGAAGCGATGAAGGTATCTTCATATAATCTCAGGGTTTTAATTAACGATATTCTTGATGTTTCAAAAATTCAGGCCGGAAAATTAAATATTGAACATGTACTGTTTGACCTGAATGAAATTCTTGTTTCTGTAAACAACGTTTTCTCACATGAAGCCAGCAGAAAAGGAGTTCTTTTTTCAATTGAGCTGCCATCTGATACCCCCGTCATGTTAGAGGGAGATCCATCTCGTCTAAGCCAGATATTAAACAACCTAATAGGAAATGCGTTGAAATTCACTGCCAAAGGATTCGTAAAGTTGAAACTACAGCATGAAAACCAGGGAGACAATAAAGTAATTATTGAGTTCATTATAGAAGATTCGGGAATCGGAATAAGCGAAGAAGGCTTAGGAAAATTATTTCAACCTTTTGTGCAAGCTAGTTCCGATACCACACGAAAATTCGGAGGATCGGGTTTGGGATTGTCAATATGTAAGAGTCTGGTGGAATTACAGCAAGGAGAGATAGGTGTGAGCAGCATACTCGGTAAGGGAAGTATTTTCTACTTCAGTATTCCTTACACAAAAGCAAAACAAGTAAAAATAGAACAAGCAATATCGAAAAATAGTACAACTGAACTCGTATCTGTTCAGCCTTTACCCCCGATGCGCTGTCTTATTTTTGAAGATAATTTGATTAACCAAAAAGTAGCATTTCATACACTTAAGAAAGTGGGTATCAGGGCTGATATGGCCAATAATGGAAAGATTGGAGTTGAAATTTTAAGAAAAATTGCTGCTTTATATGACTTTGTGCTCATGGATATACAAATGCCGGAAATGGATGGCTATGAAGCAACAACTGTGATACGAAACGAACTTGGTTTGAAGGTTCCTATTATTGCCATGACTGCTTCGGCCTTAAAAGGGGAAAAAGAGCATTGCATAGAAGTGGGAATGAATGATTTTGTCCCGAAACCATTTGTAATAGACGAATTATTGTATGTTATTAGAAAACTGATAAGAAAAGATCAGGAAGAAAAGGAACTCACTACACAGCCTGCAAACAAAGTGACTAACGAAAATATTGAGGCAGAAGCAATAGAACAACAAGTAGGGTCTGGGGATGTGCCGCTGTACGACATGACAAATGTGCTGGAAATGGAAGATGATGATTTTACATTGGAGATACTGAATACATTTCTGGATACAGTTCCAAAAGCATTAGAGGAATTAAAAGCAGGCATAATTCAGACTAACGATTGGGACACTGTAAATAAAGTTGCTCATAAATTAAAAGGGGGTGTGGGTGTATTACAAATGAACGAAATGATTAAGCACCTTGCTACTATAGAAATAAATGCAAAAAGCAGAGAAAATTTGAATCAACTACCCGAAGCACTTGATGTTTGTTGTCGAATTTACGATACGGTGAAAGATGAAATTGCAAAACTAAGGGATGACGCGATGACTAAGCTGTAAGACGTTTGATCATTTAAATTGAAATATACTTGTTATGGAAAAAGATAAGTCAAAAATTGATATAGAAACTGAAGGAAACGATGTGCAAAACGATGTTTCCTCCATAATAACAACAGGGCAGACTCCTACTATCAATGTAACTCCAACAAATAGTGACTTCATCTCCAAAGTAGGAGATATGTCAACCACACAAGCTTTCGTGATAAGCACTGAAAATTTGTCCAGTACTATTACAACCACTGCACCTGCTAATTATCAGGTGAGTACAGATGGCATTAGTTGGGGCAATTCCGCTTCTATTGAAGCTATTGGGGGGGCATTATATGTGAAGTATCTGCCCATAGCAGTTGAAACAAATCAAGTATCTGCCATTAAGCTTGTTTTTAAGGGAGCTGAAACGAAAAACATCACTGTGACCGGATTATCATTTATTCCTGCAATGAAAATGTCCTCAGATCAAATCAACCTTAATCTTAAATCAGGAGAAGCGCAGACTACACAAAACCAGACCAAAGTAGATAGTAATCCAACAACTAAAGTCAATAAGTTTTGGACTCTGTTGAACCTTTTTTCATCCTACGCAACAGTGCTGCTTTCATTTGTCTTTTTATTACGCATTTACGAACTGTTCGCTAATCAACTAGATACAAATATCAAATCCCGAATGATTGGTTTCATTAGTACAGCATTACTGTCGGATTTACTTTTCTTTTGCACGATTGCCGGATATTTGTTAGTCTTCACCGGAATTATCTATTTTATTTCAAGGAGACTCTCCCAGGTGTTGTTGATCGTTTTATCCATCATTATCGCATTGGGGCACCTTATGCTGATTAAGTATTTTTCGGTAGCTCTTAATCCCTTGGGAAGCGATGTGTTTCAATACTCGATGGCTGAAATTAAACTGACAGTAGGATCTGCCGTTAATCTGACTATGATATTGACGCTTTGTTGTATGCTGGCGATTTTTGTTTTAGCATTCATTTTTTTTCCACGGTTTATCAAAGTGACTAAAGCTGTAGCAGTGACATTTCTAGTTCTTAGCTTAGCGGGTATTGTTCTAAGTTTTAATAAAGTTTCTCTATCTCCGAAATTTGGGTCTGAATATAATAATAACCTGACATTAAACAAATCGATTTATTTCTATAATGCAGTATGGCAATATTACTTTCCACAGCCGGAACGGGATATTTTTGACGAAATATCAGAAAAGTTTGCTGATAACCTGGTTGGAAATAGTCACGAAAGTGGGTGTGTCAATAACTTTGTGTTTAAAGATGATGCAAATTACCCTTTTCTTCATGCCGATAGCACGAGGGATGTGTTATCTCCTTTTTTCAATAAAGGCAACACGTCTCCTAATGTTGTTATTGTTATTGTAGAAGGGTTGGGCAGGGCTTTTACTAATGAGAATGCCTATCTGGGTAGTTTTACGCCCTTTATTGATTCATTGTCACAGCATAGTCTTTATTGGGAAAACTGTCTGAGTAGTGCAGGACGAACCTTTAGTGTTTCCCCCTCTGTTTTGGGTTCTCTTCCCTACGGTCAGCACGGGTTTGCCGAACTGGGAGAACATATGCCTTCACATCTGGGTCTTATCAGTATATTGGCAGCCAATGGATATAAATCATCTTTTTCTTACGGCGGAGATTCAAAGTTTGATAACATGAAACTCTTTATGGAGCAACAGCATGTAAATCATATTTATGATGAAGCAACTTATGATCACTCATATAAAAAATTACCTGCAAATCCTCAGGGATTTACCTGGGGATACGGTGATTCAGAATTATTCAGAAGGTATTTGGCAGAATTGGATAAGCTGCCAAATAATACACATCAAATCAATATTTTACTGACTATTGCTACCCATAGTCCGTTCAAATTAAATGATCAGAATAAATATGATGCTCTGTTTGAAAAAAGAATGCAAGATTTGAAATTTGATGCCGCATCTATTAAACAGCATCGGGAATATAAACCACAATACGCTTCCATTATGTATATGGATGATGCAATACGCCATTTTTTTAAATCTTATACATCACGTCCGTCTTTTGCAAACACTGTTTTTATTATTACCGGTGATCATCGAATGCCTGACATCCCAATGAGTACCAAAATAGACCGTTACCATGTACCGTTGATTATCTATAGCCCCACGTTGAAGCGGACTGCTAAGTTTTCAGCTGTGGTGTCTCATCTGGATATTACTCCCAGCCTATTGGCTTATTTAAAAAGCCAATACCACATTAAATCACCTTCTTTGGTTACATGGCTGGGAGCTGGGTTAGACACAGTTCGTTATTTTAGAAACAGAAGCAATTATCCGTTAATCCCAACAAAGCAAGGTGTAAGCGAATATTTATCTGGCAATTATATGATAAGCGGCAACAGTTTATTCCAATTATCATCTAATATGGGATTGGATCTGGTAAACAATGATGACAAAGAACGAGCTAGATTAACTCAGTTGATGAATAACTTCATACAGCGTAATGACAGAATGATAACGAAGAAAAAGATGTTACCGGACAGTATTTTGACTAAATATAGTATGAGATAATTATCAGCATTTCTTTACAATCTATGGATAATAACGAATTCAATCCAATAAGCTTATGAACATATTAATTATCAATATATATAAGAAAAGATTTTTTTTATTCTTTTTCACACTGCTTAGCTTATGTGCAATGACTTTTGCGCAAGAGAACCTCAGTTCCGATTCTCTATTCCGACTGGCCAGAGAGGCAGCTTTCGATAAAAAAAATTATCCGTTAGCTGTACAGTTATGTCATTTTGCCTTAAAGAAAAGTCCTGATTATAATGATATAAGAGTTTTTTTAGGACGGATTTATACGTGGACAGATAAAAGTGACAGTGCCAGAGTTGAATTTTTATCAATACTTAAACAGTATCCTGAGTTTGAAGACGCTTCGGTTGCTATAACAGACCTGGAGTATTGGAATAATAATTCATCCACAGCGTTGGAATACTGTAATCAGGGTTTACAATATCATCCAGACTCAAAAGATTTATTACTCAGGAAAATTAAAATACTCAAATCGAAAAAAAAATATATAGAGGCTTATCAAATAGCAGCAATGATATTGCAAAAAGATCCAGCTAATACAACCATCAGAGCACTAATGCTTGATATAAACGATGCATCTTCCCTCAATAAAGCAAGTGTGGGATATGATCTTACGTGGTTTGATAGTGGTTACGGCGATTATTTACATAAGTCTCCCTGGCAGATTATGAATGTTGAATATTCCAGATACACACCGCTTGGATCAATAATAGGCCGTGTGAATCATGGAACTCGTTTTGGAAACAGTGCCTTGCAAGCAGAGATAGATGCTTACCCCCGGATTTGCAAAGGGTTGTATGCATACGCGAATGTGGGAATATCAGATGTTTCATCTGTATTTCCTCATTATAGGGCTGGTACCTCCTTGTATGCGACGTTGCCCAAAAGTTTTGAGGCTGAACTTGGATTCAGATATCTGAAGTTTAGTAACTCTACCTGGATATATGTTGGTAGCTTATCAAAATACTACAAAAATTACTGGTTTAGTGTAAGGGTGACATTAGTTCCGGGAGGAAATAATATATCACATTCATATACTGCGATATCTCGATATTATTTGGGGGGCTCTGATGATTATCTGAGCGTAAGTGTAAACTATGGAATATCTCCGGATGATGCAAATGCGAATCTTGCTTATAATAATGCTAGCTATAAGCTGATCTCAAAAGGAGTGTCTCTTGGGTACAAACGCAGCATAAAAAGAATGAATATTCTGTCTATCTCAACTTCTATCTATAATCAGGAATATAAGTTAGGACAAAAAGGAAATCAAATTGATGTATCAGTCTCCTATCAAAGGCGGTTTTAAATACCAAAATATGGATTGTCAACTAATAATTTACAAGTAGAAAGTTTCTAAATCTTTTAATACATAAATTAAAAAACAAATAATCATGAAAAAAAATCCTATCCTGCCGATATGCTTAAGTGCATTCATTTTATTAGGTTGTGCAACAACAGATATCAGTAAAAAAAACGTGCCTGTTGTTATTCAAAGCGATAACCTCGCAGCCAGACTTAGTCAGGCCAACAGTGGCGTAATTCCGCTAGATAGTGCTTCTACTGCTAAAAAAGCCCCACGGGCAGCCGGTTCAGGCACTACAACAACGAGTAGTGTGGTCAGTGATATGCCATTAGCATTAATAGCCGAAGTGGCGGCACCTACCTACAATGGATTGACATTGAGAGCCACTCACGTTGCAGTTCAGGGTACGCTGGCGTACGTGTCGTACAACTACGAGGGTGATAAATATCTTGGTGGCATTGACGTAATAGATATTACCGATCCCAATAAACCTAAGTTGGTGCAGAGTGCCGTTTTCCCAGATACCGATATTAGTTCGTTGTGTTATGCAGATGGCTACTTGTATATGGCTGGAGCGAAAGATTCCTATTCCGATAATGGAACGGGACCGGCAGTGCTTATGAAGATGAAGCTCAATTCCGGTAACTTATCTGATGACATTCAGCTAACAGGTCTGACCGGCTATGTGGGTACCGATGTGAAAACCGCCGACAATTACGTGTATGCCGTATCTGGTAGCAACGGGGTTATTGGGGCATATACGAGTAACGATAATAAATTACAGGCAAGCTTGGCTCTATCGGATTTGAGGGCTGTAGGAGTGAACAACGGACAAGTTATAGCCTTCCAAAACGGTACAATAAACGTACTGAGCCCGACAACACTGACTAAAATATCCAATTTTTCCACCAGTACAGATGTTGCTCAGGCTAAAAGAACAATTGATTTTTACAATAACTCGGTATTGACATCCGAAGGAGATCATGGCGTGGGAGTCTATAATCTTTCCACAGGGACTAAAATCAATACCATTCCCGTAGCTACAGTGACCGATCCGACAATCAATGTCAGTGAGGTGGTAAGTAATGCCGTTTCCATTAATAACGAACACATATTTGTGGCTAATGGTGCTGCAGGAGTAACAGTTCACAAGATTGTTTCAAACAAAATTGATAACCTGGTTGATTTCGGCAATTTGGTTCTTGCCGGCTCGGCAAATTTCGTGATAAGCAGTAATGGGTATGTTTTTGTAGCAGATGGATTCGGAGGGCTAAAGATATTGAAGCTCTTAAGTGTTGACCCTACTACAGGACAACCTACCACCATTGATTGCACGCAATATCCAACCTACACAGGTGGGAACTGGATGAATGTGAATTCTGGTGAAACTCTTGCCTACAATGGAGCTGCTAGTTTATCTGGCATCAATGTAAATTCAAATCTAACCTGGTGCGGTTCGCTGGCTGTAAGTGAACAACTCAATATAAACAGCGGTGGCTTATTTTATATGAAAGGCTCTTTATCTTTTGGTGCTTCCGGAAAATCACTGATAATTAATGCCAACTCAAAACTAAAAATAGAAGGTAGTCTGGTAATTTTCGGTAACTTGATATTAAACAGTGGAGCCACATTGGAATTTGCAGGTGCCGGTTCTACCATTACTGTTTTTGGCTCTGTTACCAAAGGTACCAATGTTACCATTACCGGAACATATACCGATTCGTTTAATAGTTTAAAGTAAGGTAGTTCATGAATGTTTATAGAATTACCAATCGCCTCCTTTTGTGGGCGATCGGTAATTCTATAAATGTAGTATCAACGACGATATTAAACTTTCAAATATGAAGAAAATACGAAAATGGGTTATTGTTTTTTTTCTATTGTCACCAATAATGCTACTTGTGGGTATGAGAGTTGCCTGGTGGTTTGTTCCAAAGAAACCATTGGTAGTGCTAGCTATGGATAAACACGGATTGACTTTAGAAGGACAAGCTAGGCAGCCTCTATTTTGGGTATTGAAACATGATAGGTATATTAGAAGAAATGGACAATTGTATGAAGGACGTAGAGACTATTTAGGTTTATTCCCATTAAAAAATGAAAAATATGAAGTGAAAGATTTCCAAAATATGAATGAAGAAGAAATTCAACACATAGCTTCAAATGTAGATGTTACTTATTATATAAGCACTTCAGGAATTTCTGCCAATCTCGCCAAAAAGTCAGGTTTTGTACAAAAAGGAATGACAGAGAAAGACATGAGTTTTTTAAAGAAGATGAAAAAAAGTAGAAAGCTAATTTTTGCCGAGTTTAATGTAATCGCTTCCCCTACAAATTCAAGTGTTAGGCACGAATTTGAAAATGAATTTGGAATTCGATGGAGTGGATGGATTGGGCGGTACTTTGCAACATTGGATTCGACAAGTCTAGATCTTCCTCGCTGGTTGATAAGAAACTATAAGAAACAACATAAAGGACAATGGACTTTGGCACGTGCTGGTCTTGTATTCGTACACGAGAATGGAACAATAGAAATATTGGATAGGAAAACGGACTTAAAGGAGGCAGAACCGCTTATACATACTTTCTCTTATGGGATTAATCGTTTGGGCATGATGAAAGAGATATCTTATGATGGATGGTTCGACATAGTTCAAATGGTAGCTGCAGATCATGTAATTTCAGCATACGAATTAAGAGCTAATGACAGAGGAAGAAAGCTTTTGAACCAAAGTGGAATTCCGGTTATATTTCCTGCAGTCATTATGCATAAAGCGAAAGACTTTGAGTTTTACTATTTTTGCGGCAATTATTCTGATAACAAAATTCCCTCTAACTCTTCGTATTTTGTTGGAGGACAGCATCTGGCTCTTATGCTGGATGGTACTTCAAGAAATCAATTCTTCTATAATTTTTTCCGACCAATGATCTCTTCTATACTACAACAGTACTATGATAAACGCTCTAAAATTGAAAAAAAATAGTGATGCTTGCGAGAAACAGAAACAAGCAAATACTTTTTATCAAAACAAAAAATCATGAATTAGAATACACATGTAGCAAATAGTGCTGAAGCACTGAATGCACTTCTAATTACGAATATTGATACCCAACACAAAAAATAACTGAACTGTTTTAAAAATTGCTAGAATTGAAGATATCTAAAGTTGATTTCGAGGTTGTTTTAATGATTTTGGATTGGCTTGATGAGCATATGAATTCTCATTTTGAGACAGAGGAAAATTTGATGAGAAGTGCTGGAGTATATGACATTGAAAAACATATACATCGACATGATTTTTTAGGACTAAATTTCGAGAATTCAGAGAAAGAAATGAAATAAAGAGCGATTTTCTAAATAATCTGAATTATCTATTAACTTTTTAAAGAGCTGGATTTTCTCACATACGAATGAGTTTGATCTACTATATATCGAATCTATAAAACAGTACATTGATGCTGGCAGTATAAAGAAAGAGCAGGGTAATCAATGATTCCTAATCAATATCGAATTCATTATAGATGAATTTCTGTAATATATAAATTCTCATTGAGAGAGCTTATTGGGATGTAAGATAATGTATTACAGAATATAAATTAATATTTTAAAATCTTGTCTTCAATTATTTGGAGGAAGGGCTTTTGAGAACTCAAGAAATGACTGAAAACATTGAAAGTAGAATAAATATTAATATTCTGATTACCAAGAAATGGATTTAATGCTATCAAAAGAAACTTGAGCTGATTCTAACTATTCAATTTACCTAAATACTTAATTATGACTTCTTCGTTACTTCCGTTAAAATTAAAAATAATCACTGGTTATGTAGCACTTGTACTGCTTTTCCTTGTTCTTTTAGCTTTTATTTACAGAGAAAACCAACAACTATCAGTCATTGATGAACGCGCAGAGAAAGCGCTGGCACAACGAGAACAGGCCGAGGCTATTACCGTACAAATACTCGACATTGCTCAACAGAGCGAACAAATGATTGCATGGAAGGAAAAAGACATTTCTGTTTACACGGAAAAACTGAATAAGGTCAAAGTGTCATTACAAGAACTGCAAAAACAGATCTCAGACAAAAGCCAACGTGATCGTATTACTTCTATTTTAGCTCTGCTTTCAGCTAAAAATGCTCAGACTCTTGCCATCGTAAAAGAATTGAAGAAATTTCAGGCTACACACGAACTATTAACTAGGCGACTCCCCACAATTATCCAGCAAACCAAACAAGAAAGACTGCACATAGCGGAACAGATTAAGGATAATTATGGGAAAAATGAAAAAACGAGCGGTGGTTTTCTGGGTTTATTTCGAAATAAGAAAAAAATCCATGATCAGACAGAAATGGGATATGAAACTATTTTGCAAAAAAATCATACTCGTTCAGATACCTTACTTCGTTCACTAACGAATGAGATACAACTTACCCGTGACAAACAAAACAAACAGCTGTTCGCCCACATGGATAGTTTGAACAAGCAAAGTGCTTATCTGAATAGTGAAATCAACCGTTTAATTACGGAGTTCAATATGATTGAACAGGAGCAAATGAAGGAAAAAACAGAGTCTTATCTACTCGGACAAGAAAAAGCCTTACTGCTTGTTTCTTCTATGGGGATTGGTGCGATGTTGCTTGCCATCGTACTCTATCTTATTTTACGTCATGACCTAAAGAACAGGTATCTCTATCGGATGCAGTTGGAAAAGCTGAACCAAAGCAACGAGGAACTACTTCGTGCACGCAAAAGCATGATGCTAACCGTGAGCCACGATTTACGTGCACCACTAACCGCTATCCGGGGATGTACGGAGTTGTTGATTGACGAACGTTACAAAGAAAAGCGTGCTCAGTTATGTGAAACCATTCTGCAATCTTCGGACAGCATGACTATCCTATTAAATGCTCTGCTAAACTTCTATCGGTTGGACGCGGGAAAAGAAGAGCTCAACTGTGAACCGTTCCTGCTAAAAAGTCTCTTAGACACTTTGACTGCCGAGTTCAATCCGATAGCTCATAAAGCAGGATTGTCATTCAGCACCGAATGTGAATGTGGAGAGACTGTAGTGCTGGGCGATCGAGAGCGGCTCATTCAAATAATGGGGAACTTGCTTTCGAATGCGGTGAAGTTCACTTCTACCGGTGAAGTACAGCTACGGCTATGTTATCAAGAAGGTATGCTGACTATCAAAGTTTCAGATACAGGAACAGGTATGACACCAGAACAGATAAGACGTATTTTCAAACCTTTTGAACGGTTGGAAAACGCTGAAACCCGAGAAGGTTTCGGACTGGGACTTACCATTGCTCAGGGACTCACAGTACTATTAAATGGAAAGATCGAGGTACAAAGTGAAATCGGGAAAGGTAGCACGTTTATCGTTATGATCCCTTTACTTGTGGCAGAAGAACAGGATTTCACGCAAAAAATAACCCCATCCTGTAATCTGCCAGCTGGACTACGTATACTGGTCATTGACAATGATGCTGTACTCCTTTTTATGACACGTGATATGCTAACCCGCTATCGGGTGCGATGTGACACTTGCAGGGATATACAAGAGTTGACAGAGAAGATGCGAGAACAGAAATACGACTTGCTTATTACAGACATACAGATGCCCCAAATGAATGGATTTGACTTGTTGGAATTGCTTCGAACATCTGACATTGGATTCTCAAAAACAATACCCGTACTTGCTGTAACTGCCCGCCCCGATTGTGAAGAGGTAGATTTCATAAATGCGGGTTTTGTCGGCTGCCTGTACAAGCCTTTTTCCATCACTGAACTATTGTCAGCTGTACAGCATAGCCTAAGGGAACATGAAAAGCAAACCATATTTCAGATGAATTTTTCCGAATTGCTTTACAATGAACAAAGTAGGAAAGAGATGTTAGAATTACTTATACTGGAAACAGAGAAAGACATGCAAGTGCTTGTAGAAGTTATTGAAAAAGAAGATCGAAAGACTTTAAGCTTACTGGTGCATCACTTATTACCGTTGTGGGAGATTGTTCGAGCAGATATTCCACTAAGAGAATTAGACCAAGTACTTGCAGAAGGAAATGAGATGAAAGATGATAAAGTACAGAATGCAATAAAGAAGGTTATTGTTACCGGAAAGCAGCTTACAACTCAGGCATCTGAAAAGATAAAAGAAGAAGCCTATGAGTAAGATTTTGATTATCGAAGACAATGCTGTTCTTTGCCGGATGTTGTGCAACTGGTTGGAAAGAAAAGGACTGCAAACCGAGCATACTGGCTTTGTCAGACAAGCCCGTAAATTGATAGTTTCCAGCAATGCGGATGTTATACTTTCAGATATTCGGTTACCTGATGGGGATGGTGTAGAAGATATATTGAAGTGGATGAACAAACAGCAAATCCATATTCCTTTAATAGTGATGACAGAATACGCCGGGATACCAGCTGCTGTACAGGCTATGAAATTAGGAGCAGAGGACTATCTACCCAAGCCTGTAAATCCCGACAAACTATACAAAATTTTACAAAAATTGTTGCAACGGAAGGTTGTGCCGGAACACACTCTTATTTTCCAACGGGAAAGTAAAGTCATACGGGAAATGGAACGAAGAATACAACTGGTTGCAAATACTGATATATCAGTGCTAATTCAAGGAGATAGCGGAACTGGCAAGGAACACGTTGCGCGAAATATTCATGCTGCTAGTCCACGAGCAAATTATCCTTTTGTAGCCGTTGATTGCGGGGCGATTCCCAAAGATCTTGCTGCATCAGAGTTTTTTGGTCATATTAAAGGAGCGTTCAC
>Ga0302288_1000582_pt1 | contig 28245 bp, 28 predicted proteins | sample III_Fen_N1_1_FD_194549 | JGI IMG/M metagenome (GOLD analysis project Ga0302288, IMG submission 194549) | Peat permafrost microbial communities from Stordalen Mire near Abisko, Sweden - III_Fen_N1_1 | ecosystem: Environmental > Terrestrial > Soil > Wetlands > Permafrost | place: Sweden: Abisko...
TTTCGGAAGCGGTTTTTTTTTTTGTAGCCCCATACACCAACTGACCTGGATGGATTCCATAGACTATCAGCTATATACATAATCAGGGTACGTGAACATGATATAAAGGTCTGTTTCATAAAATAATATGTAACCATCACTAAAAAAATCTGTTACGAAATTAATAAATACTTACCGGATTGTGTTTCAATAAATTGAACATTCTTTTTATTTGAATAAATTCTATTTTAAAAGTGCAAAAGTATAAATAAGGTTAATATCACATTTGTATTTATAATATTGTATGGTTTATAATATAAACCTGTTTATATTTGTGCGCAATTTAATTTAGTTATCAAATCACAATTATATTATTAAATAAATCGAATATGGAAGCTAAAAATTTAAATGAAAAAGAAAGCTTAGAACTGATTTCGCAAATGATCAGAAATTCACGGCTGAAGTTGAAAGATGGAAACGGAATACCATTTCTTATTTGGGGATACACCACCTTTTTTGTTTCCCTGCTGGTTTTCTTTTTACTGAATGCAACAGGAGACTATCATTATTATTGGTTCTGGTTTCTAATTCCTGTAATCGGTTCAATCGCGATGTTTATCTCCAGAAAGAGTATTAAAAAACATGCCAGGAATTTTATTGATCGTGTAATCGGTAATATCTGGATTGTAACAGGCATTGCAGCATTTTTAATTTCATTATGTACGTTTTATTACCGGATACCCGTACTTTTCATAATGATTCTGTTAATGGGAATGGGAACAGCTTTGACAGGACTGGTTATAAAATTCAAGCCTCTCATTATTAGTGGCTTCATTGGCATGGGAAGTTGCATCATACCATTTATTATAAAAGGAAATGAGCAGATAATTGTTTTCGGAGTCATTTACCTTGCTATGATGGTTATACCCGGGCACATACTTAATTATAAAGGGAAGAGAAAAGATGTTTAAAGAACTCAATCCGATCCTTCATTCTGAACTACGGTTAGGTATTATGTCAATACTTCTATCCGTGGAAGAAGCTGATTTTGTGTTTATACGCGATGAAACCGGTGCTACTGCCGGCAACATCAGCGTTCAGATAGAAAAACTCAGTGAAGCTGGCTACATTGAAGTAAAAAAAGGATTTGTCGGGAAACGTACCCGGACAGTTTGTAAAATAACTGAGAAAGGTGTTGATGCTTTCGAAGAATATGTAGAAGCACTGAAAAGCTATTTAGAGATTAACCGGTAAACTGATTTATTGGTTTATTAGTCTCTTAACTTTCAAATCCGTATGTTTTCTTGCACGATATTGCATATTCTATGGTCTTACACTTTACTCTGAGCTATTAAATGGTTGGTTTTAAATCAAAATACGAAGTGTTTTCTTATCCGTAATTTATCCGCTTAATTAGTGTACATCCGCGTTCTATTCTTAATTCTGGCTTGTCCGGGTTAGGATAAGAAAAATTAATGGAGTTTTATTACTTTACTTTCATCGAAATCAAAAAATCAAAATGATAGCAATCAGGGCAATTTGCAGGCATAAGTTCATTTAAGGTTACTCTAAGGTTCCTCTGTGGTTCCTCTATGGTCTCCCTTATCCGGCTGAAATATCAAAAAGAAACTGATATGGGTTTTCTACAGCAAAATGGTATTTGCTGCGAAAACGATAACTGTTAGTTGGAGTAGGGGATGATTGAAACGGGTAACATAATGGTTAATGATGATTCAATGTTCTTGCAAAAATAGAAAATGTTTTTTATTCAAGATAGTTATTCAGGTAAATCTTTCGAAATAAATAAAAAATTTAATAAAAATACCACATCACAATCTTCAAAGGGAAAAGTGCAACCTCTCCAAAGGTCGGTGCAATCACAGGCTAATACAGGAAATATTGACAATAAAATAAAGAAACATCCATTCTAACTAATTATTTCTTCTTCAGTGTGATTTTTAAATCACTTTTTCGACTAATACTTCAAAATAAAAAATATTAGAATGGATTACGATAAATTACAAACTGATTTTATTGAAATCATAGAGGACAACATAAAATTAATTTATAAAGTCAGTCATATGTATTGTGACAAACCCATTGATATAGAAGACCTGTTTCAGGATATTCTTTCTGCTTTATGGGTATCGTATCCCAACTTTCAGAATAAATCAAAAGTAAGTACCTGGATTTATCGCGTTTCATTGAATACAGCCATAACATGGTTGCGCGATTACACAAAACATTCAAAAAGGATAGAGTATACAAGTTGGATTCCCAATATTACGAATGAAGAAGATCATGAGGTTGATGAATTGTATGAACAACTATACAGCGCTATTGATAACCTGGGTAAAGTAGACAAGGCTATTATCATGTTATTTCTTGATGATACCCCGTATGAAGAAATAGCAGAAATTATTGGTTTGACTAAAACAAATGTAGCTACCAAAATAGGCAGGATTAAGCTCAGACTTAAAGATTATTTGTCGAATAATTAAACTTAGCATTATGGAAATTGAAGATTTAAAAGCCATTTGGCAGAAATACGATAGTAAACTTGATCATCTCGAAAAGATGAATAAAAAACTCGTTATGGAAACACTTTCAAGAAAACCCCGGAAGAAATTGAATTGGATGAAATACCGGAGTTTATATGCTATATTTATGCTTCCTGTAATTCTAATAGTATCATTACATGAAACATTTAAAATTGAAAATATTGATTTGAAGTTTGTAATTGGTTGTCTGCTTACATTATCAGTAATTTTTTATTTATGTTCTGTTGAATTTATAAAGTATAAGACATTAAAAAGAGTGGATTTAAGTAATGACTCGATTATTGAATCGGTAAGGAAAGTCTCTGTATTTAAAAGCATTGTTGTTAATGCACAAAAATATTCCCTATTGACTACTACAATTCTTATGGCCGGAATTATATTGATTGCATGGAAAGTTGTTAATTTTGATATGAGAAACATTCTGTTTCTGATCTCTCTTTTTGTTGTTATAGTATTCCTGGGCATTAAACAGTTTAAAAAATTTACAGGCAAAATAGAACAATTGGAGAAAGAAATTTCCGAATTAAATGAGTATACAGAGTAAAAGAGACTTTAAAGTAAGTTTAGGTTTTCTTTATAGAAAAACATAAATAACATTAAAATAAGTGTTACAGATAATAAGATTACATTAACTTTGGCTTTTTTTAAGGAAGTAAAAATGTGTTATCAACTTTGACTTTTAGAGGATTGCATATAACCAATTAATGTTATCTGGCAAACGGTAATTATTAGACATCCCCTAAAGAAAAAACAATCATGAATTCATTCATGTTATCTGATCATTCAGTCCATGGAATACATCTGGCAGAAGAATTTAATTTATTTTCAAGTATAAACTCAATCAACTATTTAAAAAAAATGAAAGCACTTATCACAACTGTTTTTTTAGCTCTTTTGGGTATTTCAATCCAGGCACAAACGCCCGTTACCCTTAAATTAAACCTCGAAAAGGGGAAATTGTACACGATTAAAGTCACTGGTAAACAAACAATTCAACAAACAGCCAACGGTCAATCGTTTTCCTTAGATGTTTTTTCTAACAATGTAACCAGCTATAAGGTTTTAAAACAGGAAAACGATGTAATGGATATTGAATTCAAATTTGATACGATTGCTTCAAAAATCAGTTCTGCCATGTATAACAAAGAAACAAATTCGGCAAAAACCAATGGCACTGAACCTCTTGAGAAGATTATGCACAAGATGAGTACGAATACGATCATTGCTAAAATTTCTACCGGAGGAAAATTCATTGATTTTGTAAACTTTGGAAAGTTTAAAGACAATGTCCTATTTGTCCTTGATTCAATACCCGCCGGCCAAAGGGATCAGGCAAAAACGCAGGCAGAAGGGGTACTGAAAGAATCGGCTTTGAAGAGTATGATTGAACCGATATTTGCTTATTTGCCTGAAACATCTGTGAAAATTGGTGATAACTGGGAAACATCTTTTTTCATGGTGACTAGCAGTGTTTCATTAATGGCGCAAAATTCGTTTAACTTAAAAGCGGTGGATAAGAATATCGCGTCAGTAACAGGTAAAACTGAAATTGAATCCATTCCCTCAAACGATCCTAATGCTCAAATGACTCAGGAATTAAAAGGAACAATGACCTCAGAAGGGACCATTGACCTTGCAACCGGACTTACATTGAAGAATACTTCAAAAGGACATATTGAAGGAACAGCTACCATGAAAAATAATGGTAATGAGATGAAGATACCCGTTGTGGTGGATTCACAATCAGAAACAATCATGCTGAAATAACAAATCAGAAACAATAGTCACTAAATTACTGGATGATGAATAAAATTCTCATAGTATTGTTATGCCTTGTTGCCTCGAATTTGAATGCAAGGCAGGTAATTACAGGAAGTCTCAACGACAAAGAAACCGCGAAACCTGTGGAAGGTGCCAGCGTAGCGTTACTGCAATTGCCTGACAGCATCACTGTTGAAATGTCGAAGACGAATACGGATGGACTTTTTGCTTTTTATAAAGCTGATACTGTAAAAACGTATTGTGTCAGGGTGAAACACCTGGTTTATAAAACCACGTTAATAGCAGTTCCTAAAAAGAAAGGCATGATAAACAATCTGGGTGCTATTGCTATGGAACCGAATACCTATAGTTTTAAAGAAGTTGTGGTAAACGGATCAAAAGTTAAGGTCACTGAATTGGGTGACAGGACTATTTATGGAATACCCGATGGTATAAAGAAAACATCTACCGATGGACTCGATGTGCTTCGGAAAGTTCCCTCGGTACAGGTTGACTATTTAAATGAGAACATCACCGTCAATGGGAAATCAAACATAAAAATTGAAGTAGACGGGGTAACCAGGGATAAGGAATACCTGAAACGCTTGCACCCTTCGCAGGTGGATAAGATGGAAGTTATTACCAGTCCTTCGGGTAAATATGATGCTGATGTAGATGCTGTCATTAATATCGTTACGAATCCAGCTATGCGTTTTGGTCTTAAAGGGACGGTAAGCGCCATGGCATTACCGGTTAACCTGGATTCTTATATAGGCAGGCTAAATGCAAGCCTTGATTATGGGCTGGAAAAAATATCCTATTATGTTGCCGCCAATGGAATGCTTCAAAAATTAAACATGAACTCCGATATGGACAGGATTGCAGGAAACAATGAATTAAACCGTACGAGTACATTGGGTTACGATGGGAATAATAAGAATGTGAATGTCGGATTGATTTATGACCCCAATGAATTAAACAATATTAATTTGAATATCTCTTATAACGGTAATTTGACCAAAATCAACGGGGACGCCTGGAATTACAATCATTCGGATAATATATTGAATAGTCTTTTCAGGTCATATACCAATACGAACAATAATACCGATGGTATTACTTCATCCCTTTTTTACAAACATAAGTTCAATAAAAATACCCAGCACGGGTTTGAAGTGGAGCTGAATTATTACAAAAGCCTGGATAATACTGCATCGACCGATTTCCGGAATATAAATTATAATCTGAAGGATACTACCGCAGTTCTCCCTTACTCATTATGGCAAAATCAAAAAAGTCGGACAAATACCAAAACATTCACAGGACAGACAAATTATACATTGCCTTTCGATAGTATCTATTCCCTAAATGCCGGTGTAAGTACCAATTTTAATAAATATACGATAGACAATGCAAGTACACTTGCCCTTACCCCTAATTTGATTTATTCCGATTTGCGCTTAGGAGGGTATGCCGAATTGTCGAGAAATTCTAAAAAGGGAAGTATTAAGATTGGATCAAGGTTTGAAACTTCCCATGTGGTGATTAATTCGTTGGAAGGAAGCAATTATTTTTCACCCCTTCCCTATGCAAATGCTTCGTATAAGTTTGATGATAACAACAGCATTAAACTGGCTTATTCAAGAAGGGTGATAAGACCTACAGCAGGACAGTTGAACCCGTTGGTTAGTGTTGTGGACAGCCAGACAATCAGTACCGGCAATATGAATCTTGTCCCGGCTTACCGGGATAATTTTCAGTTTACATACAACGTGAAAGTAACTGTCGGTAAAGTAACAGTCAATCTGGCTCCCCAATTGTTTTACGAGTATAAAACAGGGCTTATTCAGACAATCATCAGCCAGATGGGCACTACCAATGTATTCCGGAGTATGCCCGAGAATGTGTCAAATGGATATGAAGCCGGAAGTGCTCTGTCGGTTAATTCACAAATAGGAAAAGTAATGTTTAATTCCAATTTAAGGTATTCATTTAATCATATCGATAGATACCAAAGTCAGATTGATCCAACAAACCAACGGACCTGGAACTGGAATTCGTTTGTGATGTTCCCTTTGCCACTCGATCTGAAGTTTATCTCTATGTTTAATGTGAGTGGACCTGTATTGGATGGACAAACCGAAACATTGAATTCGCCTTTCTATATGGTAGGCTTTTATAAACAGTTTAAGAATAACAGTACGCTTACCGTTATATCGTATAACCCCTTTGCAACTAAATTTTTTGACAGTACATCAACACTACGTAATAAGTTGATTTATCAACAGACTGACACCTATATGAAATCACGGGCTGCCTTTATTTTAGTATACAGCTATAATTTTAAAGTGGGAAAAAGCGTTGAGAAACAAAAGCATAATGTGGATCAACCAATAGAAGATAATGGCTTTAAACTGCCTTTCTGAATTTGATTGATCATTGATTAAATAAAAAGGTGGTTTTCTGAAGTCATCAAACTTCAGAAAACCACCTTTTCTTTGAATATAGGATTTAATCCTATATTCAATTAGAGTTATATATGGATGGCTATATTATTCGTATATTTAGTTAAATAATCATTATAAAATTGTAAATTTCGTATGAATTAAATATGTTTGCACGTATAATATTGAAATTATGAATACAAAGTTGACATTAAAATTAGATGAGGATGTAATTGGGAAGGCAAAAGAATATGCTTCAACTTCATAAACAGAGTTTGTCTCGCATAGTTAAATCGTATTTTCAATCACTTGTCAATCACCCGGGATCAGATACTGATTCTGATGTGATAGAGATTTCTGCATTTGTGAAAAGTATGTCTACAGGTGCTCATCTACCTGCAGATCTGAATACTAAAAAAGAATATTCTGATTATGTTTCAGAAAAATACAAATAGATATATAACCCAGTTCATAAAATACTGTATGTTTTCAATTTAATTATGTCCTAAAATAAAAGCACATTTATAAATTCCACATCACCACATCACCACATCACCACATCATCACATCACTACATTCTCACATCACCACATCATCACATCATCACATCACCACATCATTAAATCAGTCTTCCCTCCACCTCTTAGTCAGATCACCAAAAGCATCGATACGTCTGTCGCGAAAGAAAGGCCATATACGACGTACTGATTCTGTTCGTGAAAGATCAATATCAACGATCATATTCTCTTCGTCATCAAATGATGCCTGTTCCAGAATTTCACCCTGAGGACCCGCAACAAAACTATTCCCCCAGAATTGAATGCCATTGGTTATTCCCGAAGGATCAGCTTCATATCCCGTTCGGTTGCACGAAACAACAGGAATCCCGTTCGCAATGGCGTGAGACCGTTGTGATATTTGCCATGCATTTGCCTGCCGTAATTTCTCTGCTTCCGTGTCGGTACTTTCCCAACCGATGGCGGTAGGATATATAAGTATTTCTGCCCCTGCCATTGCCATTAACCGGGCAGCTTCAGGATACCATTGATCCCAGCAAACCATGACACCCAGCTTCCCTACAGAAGTCTGAATTGGTTCAAAGCCCAGATCACCCGGAGTGAAATAAAATTTTTCATAATAAGCAGGATCATCCGGAATATGCATTTTGCGGTATTTACCGGCTATTGTTCCGTCTTTTTCAATAACTACAGCCGTATTATGATACAATCCAGCCGTACGTTTTTCGAATAAGGAAAGAACCAACACAACGTTTAATTCCTTTGCCAGCTTCCCAAAGGATTCGGTTGAAGGACCGGGAATGGTTTCAGCCAGTTCAAATACTTCCGGGTCTTCCGTCTGGCAAAAATAAAGCCCGTTGTGGAGCTCCTGCATGATTATCAATTCAGCTCCCTTGGCAGCACAAATGCGGATATTCCGTTCCAGTTTGGATATGTTTGCTGATTGGTCCCCTGTATTGGATTGTTGGATAACGGCTATTTTCATGTTTGTATACTTGAAGCGTTAAATCCATCAAATATAGAGTGGATTTCTTTTATATTCTCTATGTAAATATCAGTAGTTAACCAATTTAGTTTCTGCTTTAATTTCATTAATCTTGTTGACATTTCATTCTTCTTTTGCTTAGTTATGTCTTCCTCAATCCAAGCGATAATCATTAATTGTTTGTGTACGTTTGAAATGATTTCCTCCGATTTCTGCCAAAAAGGTGTCTTAATAGTCCTGTTAAAACCTGCAACTGCAGCAACAGTATCTCTTACTTTTTGTGCAACTTCAGTAGATAGTTCCTCCATACTATTTAAAAGTCTGTTCTGTACACTTAATTGATTTCCAAAACCTTTGAAAGACTTTATTTCAAACAGGATAAGAGTATTATTATTGTAAACTCCTATAAAATCTACACCTTTAGTTTCAGATAAGTGTACGTTTTTTCTGAAATCACCACCATTTACATCATATTGGTAAATATCCCAGTATTCTTCATCAAATTTAAACCTGATACTACTTTCAATAAACTCTTTCATATTATTTATTGAGTAATTTAAAAGATTTGTTGGAATATTCTTGTTCTAAATCATAATAAGCCGCATATTCATCAAGAATTGGATTATTATTCAATGCTATTAGCGTGTCTCCTTCTTCAATAGATATCTCGTCTTTCTCTTTTGTTAAGCCGAAAAATTTTATGTCCGGACAGGTATCAATTTGACGATATTCGGCCCGCAATGAAAGTAGGTGCGTTAAGAGATAGTCATGAGTAGCAACAAATACCTGAATATCATTTTCTGCTAACAAAACAATAAAGTCTGCAACAACTTTAATTAATGCAGGGTTGAGGTTTGCCTCCGGTTCATCCCAAAATAATATTGAATTTCTTTCCAATTCGCCATTCATTATAAGGTACATAATGGATGCCAGTTTCCTTACACCTTCTGCTACCAAATGTGCTTCTAACTTACCATTTTTGTCTTCAATATAAAATCTGTTATTTTCCTTAATGACTTTTATATCAAGACTTTTTTCAAATGGGCTAATAAGGTTTATTATAAAATCAAGTTTAGTTTCTTTAAGAAGTGGTGTATTTAGAGATTTTGCGAACTTAACATAAGTTTCATCAAACGAAATTTCTCTTTTATCTATCAATGTTAAGAACCCTTCAAATGTCGAAAACATTTCTCTGGGAGGAATATAAAGTGAACTAGTAATCTTAAAATGTTCATTGTTCTCAACATTCACTTTTACTTTAGAAGTAGAAGAAAATGTGTATGTGTAGTCCTTTTTGTCTGATTTCAGAGTTACAATGGAGTTAAATTGCCCTTTCTTTACTAGTCGGCCTAATTGATCTGGTTTAAAGTACCCAAGAAGCTTTTCAGCAATCAAATTTTCGAATCTTTCTTTTGACTGTGCGTGAGATAGTTGAATTTCATTGTTAGCATCGATTATAGCCGCTATGTTTTTAAGAATATGAGTTTTTCCCGTTCCATTTTTACCAATGAAAATATTTATTCCTTTGCTAAAAACAAATTCAGACTCACTAAAGTTAGTAAATCCTTTGAGGTTTAATTGATCTATCATAATTTAATTTTTTGTAAAATTACAATTTTACTTCGATTAGAGAAAATTATCTGTTTTCCATTTATAAAAGGCCGGGATATTGCATCGTCACACAATGCAATGAGCCATGTTGTTTGATCAATGCCATGCAATTGATACCTACTATTTCACGATCAGGAAAAGCTTTTTGCAATTGTAGTTTTGCAATTTCATCTTTAGGCGAATTATAGGTAGGCATTAGTATCGCTCCGTTTATAATCAGAAAGTTAGCATAGGTTGCCGGAAGCCTTTCATCGTCAAAGTATATTTCATCGGCCATTGGAAGTGGAATCAGCCTGTAATACTTTCCATCCGAAGTCCTGAATTGACGAAGTTCTTTTTTCATTTTCCTTAATTCGTCATAATGTTCATCCTCAATATCATCACACTTTACGTAGGCAATGGTACTCCTGTCACAAAGCCTGGTTAACGTATCCACATGACTGTCAGTATCATCACCTGCCAGATAACCGTGATTCAACCAAAGTACCTGTTTTAGTCCAAAATACTCTTTCAGTTTCGCCTCAATGTCCTCTTCAGATAAATTGTTCCTGTTATCTGAAAGCAGGCATTCAGAAGTTGTCAGTATCGTTCCTTCACCATCCGATTCGATACTACCACCCTCAAGTACAAAATCAAAACAGTTTTTATGGCCAAAATCACCAAAAATACCTGCAGTATAGAGCTTTCGTGTAATCAGATTGTCGTAATTGGCAGCAAACTTTAATCCCCAGCCATTGAAGGTGAAATCGTAAATAACGGGTTTCCCATCTTCCAGTACGGTTATTCCACCATGATCGCGTGCCCAGGTATCGTTGGTTGGCATCTCGGCAAAAGTAATCCTTGACAAATCATCATCACTAAAGAATTGTTCTACTTCATCGGTATCTGCGCAAACAATCAGTAAGTCCTCGTGTTTAATTATCTCGCGGGCAATGTTGACAAAGCATTCGTTTACTTCGTCAAGCATGTTCGCCCAATCGGTGTTTTTATGTGGCCAGGTAAGCTGAACGAATTGTTGAACTGCCCATTCGGCAGGTAAAATCTTTGTTGTTGGTAGGTTCATAATTTACAATCTATGCATTTCCGGTTAAATCCAATGCAAAAATACAAAAAAACATCTATTTGCTACTGTAAAAACAAAAAGTCACAAAAGCTGCAACGAATTGATGTGTTTTGAGTACTTTTGTGCCGCAAAAAAATAAAATAATGAAAGATATAGTAATACTTTATTCGGGTGGAATGGATAGTTCGGTGGCCATTTATAAACATGCCGAACGTATCCGCCTGGCCGTAACATTTAATTACGGTTCGAAACATAACCTGCGTGAAATAGAATATGCAGCTAGAAATTGTAAAAAACTTGGCATCGAACATCATGTAATTGAAATTGATCTGAATAAAATGGGCTTCGTATCCGATTTATTAAAATCAGGCGGCCCAATTCCTAATGGTCATTACGAAGACCAGAATATGATAAAAACTGTTGTCCCTTTTCGTAACGGGATTATGTTGAGTATTGCTGCAGGCATTGCCGAAAGTATCGGGTGTGATAAACTGATGATCTCGAATCATGCAGGCGATCATGCCATTTACCCTGATTGCCGTGAAGAATTTATTGAAACAATGAGCAAAGCAATCAGTCTGGGAACCTACAATCATTGTCAGATCCTGGCACCTTTTACCAACCTCACCAAACGTGAAATCGGATTAATGGGAAAAGAAATAGGAGTGCCTTTTGAAGATACCTATTCCTGCTATAACGGTCAGGAAATTCATTGCGGTACCTGTGGAACCTGTACCGAACGAAAAGAGGGACTGGCAGGATTTGATCCGACGGTGTACCAAAAGTAGGAGTGAGGAGTGAGGAGTGAGGAATGAGAGGTAAGAGGTAAGGAAGAAGGAAGAGGTAGTAGGTTTAATATCTAATAATAAGGCCTCTAAATTAAAACTTTATTTTTGTTTTTTCACCCTTAGTAGAAATGTTGAGCTATAACTATCTTGCCCTTATTCCTTTATTTTTTCAGTTTCATATTGTAAGATTTTTCATTCATCAATTCTCTTTTTAAACTTGCTCAATGGGAAAGGAGGAAGTGGGGTAGGTCGGCATTTCCAAAAGGTAAGAGGCAAGAGGTAAGAATGTAATAACAAAGAGAAAAACTGACACGAATAAAGGAGTAATTACAGGAATAAAAAAAAGATAGAGAGAATAAGTTCTTTCATATTCATAAAAAACGACTATTTTTGTATAAACGTAATCTATTCAAAAAATAATCTCAATCATTAAAAAAATGGGAAAAGTATTGATTATTGGCGCCGGAGGCGTAGGAACTGTTGTTGTAAACAAGGTGGCACAAAATCCGGATGTATTTACTGAAATCATGTTGGCGAGTCGCACCGTGTCAAAGTGCGATAAAATTGCTGCGGATATTAAAAAACGTTTTGGTGTAGAGGTAAAAACAGCATCTGTTGATGCAGATAATGTACCTGAATTGGTCAGGTTACTGAACGAATATAAACCTGAACTGCTCATCAACGTGGCACTCCCTTATCAGGATTTGAACATCATGGATGCCTGCCTTGAAAGTGGTGTTAATTATCTCGACACAGCCAACTATGAACCAAGAGACGAAGCTCATTTTGAATACAGCTGGCAATGGGCATATAAAGATAAATTTGAAAAAGCAGGTCTTACTGCGATACTGGGTTGCGGTTTTGACCCGGGAGTGACCAGTATTTATACTGCTTATGCTGCAAAACATCATTTTGATGAAATCCAATACCTGGATATCGTTGATTGTAATGCCGGTGACCATCATAAAGCATTTGCCACCAACTTTAATCCTGAAATCAATATCCGCGAAGTGACACAACGCGGTAAATACTGGGAAAATGGACAATGGGTGGAAACAGAACCCCATGAAATCCATAAAGCTCTGACTTACCCTGAAGTCGGACCAAAAGAATCGTATGTAATATACCACGAAGAACTAGAATCGTTGGTAAAAAACTATCCAACCATCAAACGTGCCCGTTTCTGGATGACATTCGGACAGGAATATCTGACTCATTTACGGGTAATTCAAAATATAGGCATGGCCCGTATTGATGAAGTGGAATATAACGGTCAAAAAATTGTGCCTATCCAGTTCCTGAAAGCTGTATTACCTGATCCCGGCGAACTGGGGGAAAACTATACAGGACAAACATCCATCGGTTGCCGGATTAAAGGATTAAAGGACGGAAAAGAAACAAGCTATTATATCTATAATAACTGTAGTCATGAAGCAGCCTACAAAGAAACCGGAGCACAGGGAGTCAGCTACACAACAGGTGTACCGGCCATGATTGGTGCCATGATGTTCTTCAAAGGCCTCTGGCGCAAACCGGGAGTGTATAATGTAGAAGAATTTAACCCCGATCCGTTTATGGAACAACTCAACAAACAAGGATTGCCTTGGCATGAATTGCATGATATTGATCTGGAATTGTAAGTTCAGACAAAAGATAACAGACAAAAGAACAAAGACATTATTGATAAAATGGGAGAACGACTTTGGATCGTACTCCCATTTTATTTTAAAATCATTATCTTTGCAGTAATTTAAAATAATATATATGAATAAGTTATTGATATTGTTTGTTTTATTTTCAATTAGTCTTAATGCTCAGGTTCAAAACAGTCCTTTAACTGAAGATACAACAGTTTATACAATTGTAGACAGAACTCCTAAGTTTCCTGAAGGAATAGATGCAATGTATAAATTTATTTATTCTAAATTCAATTATGAAAAATTAGCAGAGATTGATGTCCAGGGAAAGATTTATATTGAATTTGTCGTAGAAAAAGATGGGAATCTTTCTAATATTAAAATTATACGAAGTTTAGATCCCTTTTGTGACAAAGAAGCAGTCAGAATTGTCAGGCTAATGCCAAAATGGAAACCGGGAAAGTTGAAAAATAAAAAAGTAAGAACTAAAATCGAAATTCCAATCACAATTAAATTGGAATAAATAAATTGAGTTAAATGAATTATCAAAACATACCCTCCCCCTGTTTTGTTCTGGATGAAGTTGCATTCCGTAAAAACCTGGAACTGATCAAATCGGTAAAAGACAGGGCAGGAGTAGAGATCATACTTGCTTTTAAGGCTTTTGCCATGTGGAGTGTTTTCCCGATTGTACGGGAATATATTTCCTGTTCCACAGCCAGTTCACTCGCAGAAGCTTGTCTGGCTTTTGAGGAAATGGGTAGCCCGGCACATACCTATGCCCCGGCATATACCGACAAGGAATTCCCTTCCATTATGAATTGCAGCAGTCACATTACCTTTAATTCATTAACCCAGTTTGAACGGTTTTATCCACAAACACAATTCAACAATATCTCCTGCGGTTTACGGATTAATCCCGAATTCTCGGAAGTGGAAACTGATTTGTATAATCCCTGTGCACCGGGATCAAGACTCGGAATAGTGGCTGATTTGCTGGGTGTTTCATTGCCCGAAGGAGTGGAAGGTTTGCATTTTCATACATTATGCGAATCATCCTCTTATGACCTGGAAAAGACATTGAAGGTAGTGGAAGAGAAGTTTGGAAAATACTTCCCGCAAATCAGGTGGCTCAATATGGGAGGCGGACATTTAATGACCCGTGATGATTATGACGTTGAACATTTAATTTCACTTCTGAAATCATTTAAAGCAAAGTATCCACATCTTCAGATTATTCTCGAACCCGGAAGTGCTTTTGCATGGAGAACAGGGGTATTGGTTTCATCGGTAGTAGATGTTGTAGAAAATAAAGGGATTAAAACAGCTATGCTTGATGTATCTTTTGCATGCCATATGCCCGACTGTCTGGAAATGCCCTACAAACCTTCTATTGTTGGCGCTACTGATGCTATTCCCGGCAGGCCGGTCTATCGGTTGGGCGGTAACAGTTGCCTGTCCGGTGATTTTTTAGGCGACTGGTCGTTTGAACAGGAACTGAAAATCGGCGACAGGATAGTCTTTGAAGATATGATTCATTATACGATGGTGAAAACCACTATGTTTAACGGAGTTACGCACCCCGGAATCGGAATCTGGACAAATCAAAACGAATTCAGATTGTTACGCGAATTTGGTTATACGGATTATAAAAACAGAATGTCCTGAATTATTCTCCTGTAAACTCAGGAGCGTTTAATTTAAAATCAATCAGTTGGAATTTAAACTAAAAGAACTATTTTGTGTTCTATATAGAGTTAATTTCATTCTAGCTTAAAATATAGTTTAATGAAATTGTTAATATAATAAGTCAATAAGGATAATTACAATAGAATTCTTACTTTAATTTACGTCAAAATGGAAAGATTTCAACAATTAGCAAGTTCATACTCATGGCTGTTGCCTTTTGTTATTTTTTGTATGTTATGGGACACTCTTTGGAAATTAATCGGATTGTGGAAAGCCGGTCGAAACAATGATCTTATCTGGTTTATTTGTATTGCTGTTTTTAATACTCTTGGAATATTACCCATCATTTACATTCTGATGGATAAAAAGAAGTCCGAAAAATAAAACACTAAATCCTGATTTATCGAAGGATCAAAATAAACTGTTTTAACCGAATAACTGTATTTATTTTTAATCTGACTTATGAATATAAAACACATTTTTCAACTGTCACTCTTCGGATTGGCAATGGCGATTGCAACAGTTTTCTGGATTCCATCCACTATCGAACCGCTTTTTTGGTTGGTGATTTTCTGTATATGTGGCTATTCAATCGCTCTTAAAAGCTCAGGAAAGTATTTCCTCACCGGTTTTTGGGTCAGTATAGCAAATTGTGTCTGGATAACTGCTGCTCATATAATATTTTTCCACACTTACATGGCAAACCATGTACAGGAAGCTGAACTGTTGGCTAAATTGCCTTTACATGATCATCCCAGATTAATGATGTTACTAACAGGACCTGTTATTGGCATTTTATCAGGATTAGTATTAGGATTGTTTGCGTTTATCGGTTCCAGAATACTGCAGAAGAAATAAAAACAAACAAAACAATATGAAACTTTTGGGGAATCTTATCTGGTTGGTTTTCGGAGGAATCCTCATTTCTGTTGAATACCTTGTTTCCAGTTTGATATTGATGGTTACTATTATTGGCATTCCTTTCGGAATTCAAACACTGAAATTAGCGATTGTGGCTTTATGGCCTTTCGGTACCGAAATTCGCCTTAAACCCGGCAGTTCAGGTTGTTTATCGACCATTATGAACCTGATCTGGTTGTTTATCGGGGGTTTCTGGATTAGTCTGACCCATCTGTTTTTCGGTATTTTATTTGCCATTACCATTATTGGTATTCCGTTCGCACAACAACATTTTAAACTGGCCGGTCTGGCATTAACTCCTTTTGGAAAGGAAATCAGATAAATAAAACCTTTATTTTATTCTTTATTATAACAAACGAATGAGTTTAGGAATGTTTATTGTTATTGTTGTATCTGATTTACCAATACTGCATTAATTTCAAGTATCTTTATGTACTCAGATTAATAAAAGTGATCTTAGATAGTTAAATCATCTATTTGTAAATCTGCAAAAGCTTAAATTTCTGTACCCTGGCAATTGTTAATTATTAATTTTTCATTATTAATTACTTATAACTTCAACTAAATAGATTATTATGCCTTTTTCTTCTTTGGGTTTATCTCCTGCATTATTAAAAAAAATATCCGAACAAAATTATACAAAACCTTATCCCATACAACTGGAGGCTATACCCGCCATTCTGAAAAGGAGAGATATTATGGGTATTGCCAGGACAGGCTCCGGCAAAACTGTCAGTTATGTGTTACCTATCCTCATGAACCTGCTTGGAAATACAGTGACTAAAAACAGGCATGTCAATGTGTTGGTTTTAGTTCCGACACGCGAACTGGCTATTCAGGTGAGTGAAGTATTTCTACTCTTTAGTTCAGGTCTACCGGAAAGGATTAAAACCATGGCGGTCTTTGGGGGCGTATCGATCAATCCCCAAATGATGGGTTTGCAGGGAGTGAATATTCTTGTTGCAACACCCGGCAGATTGTTGGAATTAGTCGAATCGAAAGCTGTACATTTATCCGATATTGAAACATTGGTACTGGATGAAGCCGATAAAATGCTGAATCTTGGTTTCCGTGAAGAAATGAACAGGATTTTCAAGCTCTTACCCCGCAAACGACAGAATTTATTATTTTCGGCTACTCTAAACGACGATATCACTAATATCAATCAGATTATTTTACACGATCCCCTGATTATTAAAACGGAAGAGGAAGAAGATTACTTTGAAAAAATCCAACAGGTAGGATATTTTGTTACTGAAGAAAAGAAAGGCCCTTTGTTGCGCTTTCTGATTAAAAGCAAAAACATGAAACAGGTACTTGTATTCACTTCTTCAGTATATAAGGCTGATAATGTCGCTGATAAACTTCGTAAAAACGGAATCAATGCTTCTGCCATCCATAGCAAAAAGAGTCAGGGAGCCCGAAATGAAGCATTGGGTAAGTTTAAATCGGGTGAATTATGTGTGTTGGTTGCAACCGATTTAATATCAAGGGGTATTGATATTCAGTTCTTGCCTTTTGTGATCAATTACGAATTACCACGTTCACCAAAAGATTATATTCACCGTATAGGACGTACCGGAAGGGCAGAATCTTCGGGGGAAGCTTTATCCTTTGTCTCTCCTGAAGATCAGCATCACTTTAAAATCATTCAGAAAAAGATGGGTAAACCGGTTACTATGATCGATTGTGAACAACTGGAATTAAGAGGGTATTAATTGATTGGAAATTCGTTCAATAAGTACTAGAAATAATAAAATGTCCTATTTATTAAAGAATAGAACGCCGATGGAACATTCCGACTTGTCGGAAATTTTACGAATTCAGCGGATTAAATCTGATTAATATCTTGTAAAGGATTTAATCCGCTATATCTGCGTTTATCAGCGTTCTATTCTTTTGAATTTAAAATGAGACATTTAATTGTTCCAATTACTTACAATTACTTAACCAAAAAATAATACAGTTTTATTGAATAAAAACAGACAATAAAGATCTATTGTATGATAAAAGAATATATCCGACAGCCATATCCGCTTTTTGAAAACCGATGGAGGATCATACTTTCAATAAGTTTGTTTGTCTCGTTGTTTATATTGATTTTCCAGCCTTTCGGTATTTCAAATTATACAGGTGAATTCAAACCGCTTTTTGAAGCAGCATATGGTATTGTTACTTTTATCGTTTTAATTATCGATTTGTTTCTTTTTCCTCTTTTCCTTGATGAATGGTTTGACTCTCAGAAGTGGACTGTATTTAAACAGATGATCTGGCAGGTATGGATACTTTTTTCTATCGGATTGGGTAATTTCCTCTATTCATCGCTCTTTCTCAGGTTTACTGACGGGTTGAATGCTTTTCTTACCTTCCAGTTTTATACTTTGGTAGTGGGGATCATACCGATACTTATTATTACCATTCTTCATCAAAATTCTTTGTTGTCGAAAAACCTGAAGTTAGCAGGTGAAATGAATGCTGACTTACTTTCTGAAGAGTTGCTTTCGCCGGATGAAAAGGTACGAATCATGGCAGAGAATAATAAAGACAAACTGGAAATAAACCTGTCCGATTTCAGTTATCTTTCATCAACAGGTAATTATGTACAGGTATACTTTTTAGTAAATAATGAACTCCGGAATGTGCTTCTACGAAATACACTGAAACATATTGAAGAACAGGTTAGACAATCTCCATCCATCATCAAATGTCACAGGGCATTTCTCGTCAATAAGGATAAAATAATCAGGGTTAAGGGCAATTCACAAGGTTTGCGACTTATTTTAAAAGATACGATGGAAGAAATACCTGTTTCCAGAAATTATTCAAAAAGTTTGTTAGATAGTCTAAACAGATAATTGTCCTGTTTTTTCATCCCATAACAAATGAATTTCATCACTCCCGGTAGCATTTCATCACAATTTACTTCCATCTGTCCCGAATGTTTTTAAGTTTAAAAGCTAACTGGTATGTTTGCAGCGTATTTAAAGCGATTGCAAATTTATTTTATAAACTCTAAAAATAGTTACAAATGAAAAAACAATGGATTTTTTTAATCGGTGTCGCTCTGCTGATAGTTGGAGTTGCTTTAAATGCCATTTATGGCGGACTCTTTAGTTCCGGAACTTATAGTTTTAATTATTTTGCTTCCGGTCAATATGCGATGGGCATATTTGCTTCCGGGGAATTTGCTGTTGGAATCTTTTCAGCCGGAATCTTTTCAGTGGGCATCTTTTCAATCGGCATCTTTAATGTGGGATTGTATGCCCTTGGCATTTTCGTATTAGCCTGGAAGAAAAAATATCCCGATTTGTTTAAAAAGATTTAATATGGAGATTGAAAAAGCCGGATTGAATCATATAGATTTCAATCCGGCTTTTATTTCTTGTAATTCAAAAAAATCAGTTCTTCTTTTTTTCAACACCTTCGTCAATCAATACTTCTTTAGGTGGAATTAATAATTCATCAGGTTCGGATAGTATCTTTTCGAGCAACCGCATGGATCTGGCATAGTAGAAGCCATCACAAATCCGTTCGTCAAGCACAAATTTCAGAAGAATACTTTTTTGTATTTTAACTTCCCCGTTTTTATCTATTACATTCTCCTTGGTCTTTTTCCCCATGGCTACAAACATGCTGCAAGTACCAAAATTGTACAAGTGATGGTATATTGATTCAATGCCAATTGAGCCCAGATTTGTAAGAAAAAAACTGGCATGAAACGGACTGGCATGATTAAATGCTTTGGGCATTAAACCAACTTTGTCAAAATGAGTGAATAAAAAGACAACACTACGTAACAAAAAGTCAGGTAAATATCCAAAGATCTTTGACAGGTTATCCGTTGAATTATCATGACTTTCTTTCAACGTGTTTGTTAATTCAATATTTGTTTTACGAACAATATCCAGTAAAGTATCTGTGGGTAAAAAATAAGGTTTTATAATTGTTTCCTCTCCAATGTCGGACATTGAACGTTTAATTGCAATTGAAAAGTTAACATGATTCCGGGCGAAAATTTTATGCCACATGACAAACCTGTTAAGGTTGGGACGTTGAGACATAAGCCTTACCAACGATGCCATGACCACGTGCATAATCGATAAATCAGGAATATCCTCTTTATGGGTCCGGATAAAAGCTTGAATATCGTCAATTGGGACTTTAATTTCAAAAAGAACCTGGGAATCAACACGCGATTTAAGAATAAATGGTGCTACCGAAAACATGGGATCGACATTTCGTAATCTCCAACCATCATATCGATCGCCTAATCTCCATTGAAAATAATTCAATTTATTCTTTTTGTCCATTAATGTATTCTTATTTTTATTTATGTGTTCAAAGATACGTTTTCTTTTTAAAAATATTTGAATCAAAATGATTGAAATGTTACATTATTTATTACAAAAACAAGATGACCCGATTTATTTAAAATAAATGCAACGAAAGAGCCCTGTTTTTATTCTATCGAGTATAAAACCCTTTCAATGAAGGAATCCATGATGCTATTTTAGCTTAAGGTGCATCATCTCATTTTCCTCTATTTGTCCGTTATCCAGCATAAACCGTATGACCTGAAGTGCCTTCTGTTCCTTTATTTCCAGTTTTTTGACAAGCGAATTGACAGGTAAAGATTCAATTGTCAAAGCTTGCTCAATCGATAGACGGATCGATTCAAATTCTTCAGTAGTCATTTTTTTGTCTCTCTTTTTCAGACAAATGTCACAACAACCGCAAGGTTTTGTGTTCTTTTCTCCAAAATACGAAAGTAACATCTGGCTTCGACAAATATTCTCTTCCTGAGCATAATCAAGTACCCCTTTAACCCGCGATATATAGCGGTCGCGGCGGTCGTCATAAGCTTCTTTTCCCAGAACGACACGTTCGACGGCTTCACGTTCACGCGTGAAAGTAAGGAAAGGCGTTTTCTTCCGCGGAATATAGTGGATAATGCGTTCTTTAGACAATTCAACCAACTGGTCGTACACTTTATCTCGCGACCAGGCAAGTCTTTTTGCTATAGTCTCCTCGTCGATAGATGCCAGATCCGTAAACAACCCTGTGTAGGACCGTAGCAGGATGTGAATGAGTTTATCCTGTTCAGTGTTGCTTTTTAATTTATATAAATCGTCCTTTGCCACTGTGAAGAGAACTCGTGACGAGCTGTCCTGTTCGTCGGTTAATTCAATATAGCCTGCTTGTTGAAGTATTTTCAGGCAATTATAGGAGATAAGAATGGGTAACCTGAACTTGATGCAAAAATCGGCAAGGTCGAATGCGAAGACTGCATCAAGACCTGAACCGACACCAAGTTGTAAATAATTCCCAAGTGCTTCGTATACTTTAATCACCATCTCTTTTCCGGGAAAAGTATCCGAAACGCGTTTCTTCATTTTGGTAGCATCACTGTTGTTATAGAGTAACACAGCATAGGCCTTTTGTTCATCACGTCCCGCGCGTCCCGCCTCCTGGAAATAGGCTTCCAGTGAATCGGGCAGGTCCATGTGAATAACCGTACGTACTTCTGCTTTGTCAATGCCCATCCCGAAAGCATTGGTCGAAACAATTACACGTGTTTCACCCGACATCCATCTGGATTGTTTGGCATCTTTGGTATCGTTTTTTAATCCTGCATGGAAGTTCTCTGCCGCAATGCCATTTTGATTCAGAAAATCGGCAACTTCTTTTGTCTTCTTGCGGTTGCGGACATAGACTACCGAAGTTCCGGGTACGTTATTTAATATCTTAAGTAAATTCTCATCTTTGTTTTCTACAGTCCGTACTACATAGGCCAGGTTCTGACGGTTAAAGCTTTTCCTGAATACATTCGTTTTTTTAAACAGTAATTGTTTCTGTATATCTTCCACCACTTCAGGGGTTGCGGTTGCAGTCAGTGCCAATACAGGAGCATCAGGTAGTATTTCCCGGATGTCGGCAATCCGCAGGTAGGAAGGTCGAAAATCATAGCCCCATTGCGAAATACAATGCGATTCATCCACAACAATCATGCAAACGGTTGCTTGCTTTATCTTTTCAATAAAAACCGGTGTTGCGAGTCGTTCGGGGGAAATGTACAGGAATTTATAGGCACCAAAAACAGAATTGTCAAGAGTCATCATGATTTTATCGTAGGGCATACCCGAATAAATAGCAGCGGCTGCAATCCCTCGCTTTTTAAGATTCTCTACTTGATCTTTCATCAGTGCAATCAGTGGAGTCACTACAAGGCAAATCCCTTCCATGGCCATTGTCGGTACCTGAAAAGTCAACGACTTACCACCACCTGTGGGCATCAGACCAAGGGTGTCATTTCCGGAGGCTATGCTGCGGATAATATCACCCTGCAACGACCGGAAATGATCGTAGCCCCAGTATTGCTTCAGTATGTCGAGGTATTTTTGCATAGGGATAATACTAACCACATTAGGCACAATAGGACACAATAGGTATTTACGATTTACGATTTACAATTTATCAGTATAGTAGCATTTATACATTTACTATTTACCATTTATGATTTACCATTTATCAGTAGAATAATAGTTTAACCAATTAAAGAACCATAGAATCAAATTAATGCAGAACACAGAACACAGAACACAGAACACAGAACGCGGAACGCGGAACACGGAACACGAAACGCATTTCCTTACAAAAATAACGCTTTTTGAAACATGAATTGTCAAATAAGATGTTTATTTTGGAATATGATCTGAAGCATCCTTTTTCAACATACTAAAAAAAGAGGAAAACTTATGTCTTCCTCTTTTCCTGATGATATTATATCCCTTTAATTTCTATGAGTATTTAGCGGACATCATCTAAGCATTCTCCGCGGGCCTTTCCAAAATTGATTTCGTTATTTATATGTTAGGTTGTATTTTAGTATTTTTCCCTGATTGCGGTTTAGATATTGATCTGCATACTTCGTTACAATCGCAAATGATAGGATCTTCTGTCATGATAGTTTGTATTTAATTGAATTTATCCCAAACCAAATTCTGTCCGGATATTGAATAACAAACTGAATGTAAAATGGTTTTAGGTTTAGTTCTACTTAAATAATTTAACAGATAAATTAAACTAACTATATTTTAAATTTTGTTCGGATATTTTTTTCTATTTGAAAATTACCGGTATACTGTAGTATACTGAAACATTTTGTCCTTCTTGTTTTCCCGGAATAAAGACAGGCAAAGAATTAATGACACGTAATGCTTCTTTATCACATTCAGGATCAAGACTTCTGATTACTTTACTCTGTTCTACTTTACCAACACTGTTTACAACAAATCTGACAATCACTTTTCCTTGAATTTTATTTTTCTTGGCAGTTTCTGGAAATTTTAGATCCTTTTCAATAAAATCAAACAATTTGTCGTCTCCTCCAGGGAATAGAGGCCTCATTTCAACAACTGTATAAATCTTATTTCCAAATGAATCAATATTCTGATTTGTTTGGGTGGATGATGGTGAATTATTTTTACTTGTAATACTTGTTTCCTTTTCAGTTAAAACTGAATCTTTCTTTATAAATGACGCATTATTGGGCGAAGTCTCTAAAGTTTGAGCGTATACTGAAAAAAACAATACAAAAATCATTGAAATGACTAATGAGTATTTAAGGAATCCTGTTTTCGAATATTTTTGATAATTCATTATAAATATTTTCATGTACGTTAAATTAAATAATTGAACAAATAGAATTGGAAAAAAGTGAATTTTTTATTTTCTGCTTCCGATCAGAATTACCCCATTTGCTGCATCACCTCCATATTGGCTTTTTAATTTTTTAATCACTTCTTTCGATGTAGGTTGCAGCACCTGATAGGAAGACAGGTTTTCATACTGTAACCAATCCAGTTCAAATGTAGCAGGCAAACGAATACCATCCAACAGAACAATGGTTTTTTTATTTCTCACCCAATCGCTTTTTTCAGTTTTCGGAAGGTCCAGTTTAAAAACGACAGGAACCGTGATAATGAAATTCATCTTTGTACCGCATTGTGCTCCCGGTGTCCAGTCAGGCAGGGAATTCACCACCCGGACCGCTTCTTTATTTAAAAAATAATCAACTGCCCTGACAACTGTTGCGTTGCTCACTTTACCATTCGTGTCCACCAAAAATTGGACGAGTACTTTCCCTTCTGTTTTTGTGCGTTTAGCAACAAAAGGATATTGTATGCTATCCTGGATATACGATAAAAGTTTTACATCACCTCCCGGAAATTGGGGTAAAGTTGCATCCTCTTTACAGTCCGCACTATTCTTTTTAATGGTATTGAGGGTTGAATCAGGCAGGGAATATTTTATATCCGACTTATTGCTTGTAAGTAGTATTACACCGTTTTCGGCAGCCTTACCATATTTGGACATTAATTTTGATTTCTCATTTTCAGGAAAAGGTTTAAGTACGTTGACCGAAGCAAACTTGCTGAAATTTAATATTGCCGGATTAAAACCGACAGGCATTTTTACATTATCGATCAATACCAATGTCTTATCCGTAACTTCCCATGCCTCTTCGGGTGATACATTCTGAAAAAGAATAGGAATAATACGGTATACGTTCACTTTTTCACCGTTTAGTTCTCCAGGATTCCAGTCAGGTAAAAGCCCTATTACTCTTAAAGCTTCATTGTCCAGTTCAGAAGATACTCCTTTTAATACTTTTGCCTTTTCTACCTTACCTGTTTTGGTGATGACAAATTGTACGATTACTTTTCCATGATCTCCTTTTTTTTGTGCTTCTTCCGGATAAAGCATGGTCTTGCTCAGAAATTTAATTACTTCCTTTTCACCTCCGGGAAATTCGGGCATCTTATCCACAAAGCTGTACACCGTATCCTGTGGAGTGGTTGATGGAGTCTGGATGTTTTGACTTTCAACCGGCAGTGGATTGTTTTTTAATTTTGAAGCTTGTACTCCGGTAGTGAATGAGATAGCGAGTACTGAAAGAAATAAAACAGACGAATTGAAAAAAGAATTTTTGTGGAATTGAATGTTTTTCATCAACGAGAATTTATGTATTACAGATTTAATTTACAGAACTAAAACAGGATAATTCCTGACAATTTTCAAAGAGATAGCAAATGTACAATTATATTTTATTTTAGTAAAATAAATTAGCAGGAATAAAGATATTTTCATTCAGGTTTTGATGGTTCAATTACTTTTCTCAAAAAAAACTACAGATATAGAGCTAAATTAATAAGGTTTAGGATGAATTAAATTTAAAGAGTATCCGCTAAGTACATGACAAAAAAAAATAAATTACAACAAAATTAATTCATATTGAACAACATACAATAAAAAGAATAACCACATAAGTTACAAAGGAATCACAAAAGCAATTGCATTTTATAATAATTAACACGTAAATTAAAATATTAAATGCGTTTTAAGCTAATATTAAAAACCGAAAATCTTTTGTGTGCTTAATATTGACTTTGGTTTAATTTAAACATAACTTTTGTAATTCTTTTGTGATCCCCCCGATAGCTATCGGGGCTATCGGGATGGTGATGTTTTGCTTTAATATGTTTATTATGGCCTATTAGTAATTAAATTGTTTTTTGTCATGTACTAAAGAGTATCCATTTTAATGTATTATATAATGGTTGATGACTATCGGCTTTGCACCCATAGTGTACTTTTTTTGACATCATGGAATAATTGAAATATTCATCTTATTTATTAGGAAATTATGTAGCTGTTTTTCATTCTTTTTTTTATATTTGCAGTCCATTTAGGATTCAATCTATCTCCATCACTGACAGAGAAAGTGTAAATTCTAAAAAAATATTTTGGCAGGATTAGATTGTATAAAAACGAATTCATTTTTTTTTAATTTTTGCAACTAACTGTCATTCTGCCTATTTTAAAGAAAATATCTTATCAATTTCTATCCATTCAAGTTAAAATTCCTAATTCAACCATCTTTCCAATAGTCTTCAAACGTATTTCAACCGTTTACAATTTCTTAAGTATATAATAACTCAACGATAACTCAACAATAAGGATATATTAACTCATTAATTAAGTTATTACTTCTCTAAGGCTGAGTTGCTATAAAACTAATACAAGGGTATTAATTTGTAAACGGTTGACAAACGGTCCGAAAAATCCGGAAAAGTATTGACTAAAAGTATTGGGGATTGAATTTCCTGAAAAACAGGAATTAAGAATGGATGCAAAAAAAGAAACGGCTTTAATGATTCAGGAGTAAGCAGATGGTAGAAATCGCTCACAAAATTGATTTGCAAAAGTAAGTATTTAAATTAGTTTTTTAGCTATTTTTTCTTTGTTTTTAGTTCAGCTTTTATTTCCAGTATCCTGTTCTCCACTGCAGTGTAATAGGAGGCTGATTGTGGACTTTTAGGCGCATTTGCTTTTGCTTTCGGACGGGTTGCCAGAAACTGTTGGTAATAATTCAGTGCTTCTTCAGGATTTTTAAGTGTAGTATCATAAATTTCAGCAATATAATACAAAGCCAGTTTATAATCAGGATTACATTTATAACACAATTTCTGGTATTTTATTTCTTCTGTTTTATTGAATATCACATCCTGATTATTAAATATAGAACCATATCCATGGCAAATATTAATGTAATAATTAAATAGAACAGAGTCCTTTGGAGTCATTTTGTTTATGCCATTGATTAAAATCCGAATTCCCTTTTGTCTGTATCCGCTGTAAATAGCCGATTTGCCAAGGAAATAATACAAATTCTGGTTTGTTGAGTCAATACGGAAAGCCCCGGATAATCGTTCGTACGCATTTTCATAATCGCCTGTTGAAAAATAGGATGAACCCAAGTAATAATTTGTCACGAACGAACTGTCACCCTGCTGAAATAATTTGTTAAGACGGTAAATGGCCTTGTCGTACTCACTGTTCATGCTGTAACCGATTCCATTGTACTGATTGATGGCCTGGTTGGAAGAATCGGATTGGATGAAACGGTTTGTGGAATTAATCAGATCATTGTATCTGTCATTTACCAGGTAGATTTTTGAAAGCTTGGTGAGTGTGTAATAATCGTCAGGGTTGCTTTTCATACTTTTGCTGTAATAATAAATGGCGGAATCGGTTTTCGACAGTTGAACAAAACAATCACCCAGAACCGGATACAAAGCGGGGATTGAATCATTCTGGAGGATGGCATGTGCCTGTTGAACAGTTTGCTTCCATTCTTTCAGTTTAAATGTACTGTTCATGTAATTTAATTGGGCAAAACGGTTGGTAGGTGCCGACTGCAGTGCCATAAAACAGTAGAGTTTTGATTTTCTGAAATTCCCTTTCAACTGATAACTATCCGCCAGTTCATTAATGGCCTGGACATTATTGATGTCCTGCCTGACAAGTACTTCCAGCAAAGAGATGGCATCATCATACCGCGCAATGTTTTTGAAACACTTTGCCTTTAGAAAGTCCAGTTCTGGTGTTTCCTTTTCCTTTGAAATGAGTTTTATGGCTGATTCATAATCGGAATTCTTTAATGCATTCTGAATTGCATTATTTTGAGCCTGGATAAAAGCTGTACAACATAGAAATAATCCAACGAAAATAGATTTCATAAGTAGATTTTAATTTTTAAACAGAAAATACATTCCTTTCATTTCTTAATGTGCTTGCTTCTTCATTGTAATAATTATGACTCCGTTTACAGCTCCTTCGCCATACTTTGAGATTAATTCTGTTTTTTTTGCTTCTGTATCCGGTTTAAGAACATTAACCGATTGAATGTTGTCTTTGTTGATGCTGTTAATATTGTATCCAACAGGAAGAACTTTGCCATCCATTACAAAAACGGGCATTTTTTTTGTATCAAAGTTTGATGACTTATCATCATTGGTTAATTTAAACGTAATAGGCAATGTATACCAAACAGATACTTTTTCACCTTTTTGTTCTCCGGGCATCCAAATGGGTAAGGAATTTATGACTCTTAATCCTTCTTTATCGATTGCAGGATCAAGACCACGTATAACTTCAGCATTTTCAACTTTCCCTGTCTTATTTACTACAAAACGCACCAGGATTTTCCCCTGAATTCCTTTTTGTTGTGCTTCAACCGGATACTTTAAATTATTACCGATATATTTCAATAATTCTGATTCTCCACCTGGAAACTGAGGCATTTTTTCGATTACTGTATAGACTTTCTCTTTATCTTTCTGATTAATTGAGTCCCCTCTGACAACTCGTTTTTTATCAAATCTCTGAGATTTGCATATTCAGGGGAAGCGGTATATTATTCTGCATTATAGCCCTCACAAAGGG
>Ga0302288_1000584_pt1 | contig 28204 bp, 8 predicted proteins | sample III_Fen_N1_1_FD_194549 | JGI IMG/M metagenome (GOLD analysis project Ga0302288, IMG submission 194549) | Peat permafrost microbial communities from Stordalen Mire near Abisko, Sweden - III_Fen_N1_1 | ecosystem: Environmental > Terrestrial > Soil > Wetlands > Permafrost | place: Sweden: Abisko...
GTCCAAGAAGCCGACGAAACGAGTTGACCATTCAAATACAGTTGAGCTCCAGTACTGCTGTAATTGGCAACTACGTGATACCAAGTGTTTGCAGTAATTGGTATTTGACAATTACCTTGCATTATAGCATTTGAAGCATCTTTGTAATACCAAACTTGTAAAATGTTATTTATTAGCATTACGCTAAAACCATTATACGATGCTGATATATATTTATTTAGTAATGATTGATATCCGGTTAGATTTGAAGCATTAAACCAAAATGAAGTACCTAAGGGTAGGGTATTAAATGCAGCAGAACTTTTAGATATTGTTATATTTGCATTTGAAGTTCCATCAAAAGACATTGCTGTGTTTGTTCCAAAACGGTCGGATCCTAATGTAACACCATTACCAACGGTTGATTGCCAAGCTAAAGGACTTTCGTCTTTTATTACACCAGTGTTTGCTGTATATGCAGCAATAAGATCGTTGTTACTATATAGCTTTGAAATTTCTGTTGCTGATAGTTCACGGTTATAGAATTTAATATCGTCGAGTGAACCATTTACTGGATACCAAACACTTGAAGGGTAACGACCAATAGACATTATTCTACTATTCATATAAGAAGGGTCAAATGCACCTGTCGCTGAATATTTTGAATATACCAATCTACCGTCAACATAAATATTTTCTGTTGTTTTTGTCAATGTTAAAACAACGTGTGTCCATTTATTTAATAAAGTTGATCGATAGCTAGTATCATTTACTAATTCTGCTCCTCCTTTTGCTGCATCTGAAGGAAACATAAATCCCCAAGAACTATTATATAATAAAGCACCACCGCCACCATTATCTCCAGCTTTTGCAAAAAGTGCTTGATTACTTCCATTTGTGGTTGCTGCTTGGTTTCCATCCATTCCATAATTTGAGCCCAAATTAAACCAACAGCTAAATGAAAATGCAGTAGAAAAATCGAGCTTTGAATTATTTATAGTATAACAGGTAGGATTTGAAAGACCTCCAAACTGTAAAGCAGAATTAGTATTTCCAAATCTATCGGTTGTTCCTGTTTTTGTTCCAGAAACTAATGTTAGGTTTAATGCATTACCAGAACTATCAACAGAAGAATTATCGAATTTATACCAAGCTAATAATCCTTTATTAGGTGTAGAACTGGTAAAATTAGCTGCAATTTCAGTTGCTGAAAGAGCACGATTATACATCGTTACATCATCAATTTTCCCTTTAAAGTAATCGCAACCTGTAGTACCTGTTCCATATAAATAACGAGCACCAATTCTATAGTTATAACTGTTATTAAAATTTGTTACATCTGAATTTGTATATGTTGAAACTAATGATCCATTTACATATAATGAAAGGACTGTACCAGTTCTTGTAAATGTATAATTATTCCATATACCTCTTAGTGGTGTGAATCCAATAGGACCACTTGTAGTTTCAATAAAGGTGAAACTTGTATTAGCAAATCCAACTCGGAATTGCGAATTACCATCATTACTACGGTCTTTTGAAAACATCATACCAGTATTTGCAGCATCTACATTACCCCAAAACGAAACAGTAAAGTCCGATGTACCAATACCCGTAGAGTAGGGAATATCGATAAAACCAGTTGTTCCATCAAACAATAATGCACTGTTGGCATTACCAAAACGGTCGGTTGTAGGAGTAACTCCCCCAACTATTGTTCCCGAGCGGTTATTACCACTTACATCGATAGGGTTACCATCGAGCGGAAACTTGAAAACCAATTCTGACGTTGTTTGTCCAAAGCTTATCAACGAAACTAATAAGCCGATGATGAGTAGTAATGATTTTTTCATTTTTGAGTATTTAAAAAATTTGTTCAATTACAATGTAAAAATGGTACTATACTTTTAGTAGTATATTTATTTTCGCAAAAATAATACATAATTTTGAAAAAAACGTAAAGCTTTATAAAGTCGCACATTTTTATTTGGCTGATATTCAAGTATGTAGAAAATATTTTTTACATGCTTGATTTTTGGGCTTAAAAATGATGCTAAATAGCTTCGTTTTTGAATTGTTCGTTTTTAGTATTTATGTGACACAAAATCGAACATTGAGTTGGAGATTATGTTTAATTGGTGTGTGTAATATTATGGGTTACGTGAGTATTAAAATGTAGTTTGTGCGATTTAAGACCCCGAGGGTTTTCAAAACCCTCGGGGTCGTTTATTGAAATAACCATATGTATTCTCCTTGAATCCCGAATTATGTCAATTGAATGATAAAACAATCGTTTTGAAGGAAGGAAATGTTTAATTGAATGTATAAAACAATTGATTGAAGGAAGAACCAAGTGTTTTGAAGGAAGAAAACAGATAATTGAATGTTAAAACCATTGTGTTTATGTTGTATTGTACATAGGATAGGAGCAAATCTATGTAGGAAAACTCCTAATCTATGTAGAACAAGTCCTAATCAATGTAGGATAAGAGATAAACAATGTAGGTTTCGTGCGATGGCAGAGTAAAAACCACACGAAGGGATTCGTGCGGTAGTAGGGAGTATGTGTTGAGACTTTTTCTTATAATTAAGCCTAAAAGGCTTAAATGTGAATAGCCCTAGGTGTAAACCTAGGGAATAAAAAAACAACGTGTTTCATAACCACGAATGTGGTTAAAAATAGATGGAATTATTAATATATATTCAACCACGTTGAGGTTGCAAGGGGGCATGTATTCTGTTGACAAGTGCTATTCACATTTAATCCCTTCGGGATTTTAACGATGACAGTATACCGTCTCATTTCGTTATAATGAATCAAAATATAATAAAATATTGATGATAATAGAGTATTTTTGTTGCGTTGAAACCTGCGAGGTTTTCAAAACCTCGTAGGTTTAGTCCGATTTAAGAAACTATTCCTCCTTTTGAAAAACCATGTTTTTAAAATAAAAAAGCGATACACCATTGCTGATGTATCGCTTTTCGTATACGTGAACAAGTAACTTATTCCTTAACGAAACGAGCCTTGCTAGTTAAGTCTTTCGAATGAATAACGATTTCATATAATCCTACTTTGAGATTAGTAATATCGATAGTAGCATTCGAATATTGACCTTTTTGAACGGTTTGTCCTAATATGTCATAGATTTCATATCCTGTGATTTCAACATCTGTTTTGATATGTAATTCGTTGTTCGCAGGAACAGGGTAGAGTGTAACATCAAATTGAGCATCGATAATTGGGAAACCAACCAATTCCGATTCGGCCATATTACTTAAGCTTTGGCTATATGGTCCGCTATCCGATTTCAGTTTACCCACAAACACCGAGTCAGGTAAATCGAATGCTATACGATATTTGTAGCCTTTTTGATGCTTCTTGTATGTTTGGCTTAATGATTCAGCTCCCGTTGCATCCGATGCATAGAGTGTATCGATTGTGAAGCCATTATTGATTACATAAATCTTGTATTTTGTAACTGTTATTCCTTTATATGTATTCCAATTTAGGTTAACTTCTGTCGACTCATTTGTGCTTTGCGAAGGTGTAAGATGTATCGTTTTATGGATAGTACTTTCTGCTTTAACATTACAAGCCGAGTCCGTAGTAACAAGTTTGTATGAATATGCTTTAATAGTTGCATCAGCACTTTTATCAACATAATAGGTTGAATCATCTACACCACGAACAGCTATCGTTTTAAATGTACCAGTAGTATCATTTAAGCGTTGAAGTTCGTAACCCGCCGTTCCTTTTCCTTTTGTTGGAGTCCAAGCAATGATTATTCCTGTATTTGCCTCATTGTACGAAGTAACTTTTATTTGTTCTGCAAATGTTTTGCGAACATCAACTATTATACTTTGAGTACTTGAACAACCAAAAGAACTTGTTCCTGTAACGGTATATGTTTTGCTCGTTTTTACTGCAAATGGACTGTTATCATTAACTCCATTATTCCATTTATATGATGCAGCACCTTCGCCATGTAATGTTACTTTGCTATCGACACAAACATTGTTTTTATCCGATTTAGCAAGAACAGTAGGTAGGCTATTCAGTTTTACCTCGGTAGTATCGCTCGCTTTACAACCATTACTTCCTGTTACAGTAACAATGAATGTACCTGAATTTGCAACGATAATACTGTCGTTTTTCGTAATACCATCATTCCATTCGTAGTTTATACCTCCTGTTGCTACAAGAGTATCACTTGTTCCTTGACAAATATTTAATACAGCAGGTAAGCCAATGTTTCCAACTTTATTCTCAGTTACTTTTAACACATCTTTAATTGAAGGACAAACTGAACTAACCCAAGCTTCGGCAGTAATTGTTTCGGCTTTTGTTGTTACATAACTTGTTGCAGGAGTTGTTGAACCATTCCAAAGAATTTTTGCAAAACCAATTGGTTTTATCTCTTTGGTTTGACCTGAACATAAGCTAGTATCGTTAGCAATATTATTAATTGGAGTTGTTACCACAACTTCAATTTCGTCAGAAACCGAGAAACCATCTTTCGTTAAAGTTAATTTGTAAATGGTGTTTTTTGTTGGTTTCACTTTTATCGATGCAGTTGTTGCGCCAGTACTCCAATTGTAAAGATTACCTGCAGTACTATCGCTTGCACTTAATACCGTTGTACTATCTAAACAAATGTGTTTTTTCGATGCTTTAATTCCAACTACGTTTACTGCATTATTGCGGGTAACAAATGTTTTTCCAATGTTATTGCCAGCAGTAAGTTTAATGCTAAATAATCCAACAGAATCGTATTGAACACCAACATTTACATCGCCATTTACAAAATTAGGATTAGCTCCCATAAAGTTCCACGACCATGTATTGTATGCAATCGTTTTTCCCGATTTGTCAATAATCTTAGCTCTTACTTTCGAACCTCTTGAAATAATAGTTGGTAATGCAGTCGTTCCATCATTTTCCCAAAGGGTGAAATCAACATTTGGAGTTCCTGATAACATTAAGTCGATAGTTTGTTTAAATGGAATAGTAAATACTCCAATACTTCCTGCTTCATCTTCGGCACGTACTATAATGTTTTCAGTTCCATTCCAAGCACTACTGCTTGCAAATACTTCGAGTTGTGTTCCCGTTAACGTAACATTTGCATTCGATGCTTTATCAACCGACCATTTTAATTTTGAAGTAGGTGTATAATCATCTTTTACATATTTGCTTACATTAATTGTAATTACAGTATCGCTAATTTGACGTAGGGTATCAATCTTTGCAAATGTTGGAGCAAGATTATTAACCCATTTATAGCTGTAGTAAAATTTCAAACGACTTGTTTGTTTTTTACCATCAACAACTCTAATGATAACCGAATCGGTATATGCTTTCAATTTACCAGGACGAGCTTCAATCGTTGCTATTCCTTTGTTAATTGAAATTGTATCGCGTTTATTGATAATAAGTGAATCGAATGTTAATTGATCGAATGGGGTATAGTCATCGTGAACGAATTTTTTCAAATCGATTGTTGCTGTTTTACGGAATTGTAATAATGTATCGATTACTGGTATTGCATCAATAACTGGTGCTTTATCGGGAGTCGATTTCAATGTTATTTTAACATATTTAACAACCGACTGAGTATCTTTATCGGTAGCAGTAATCGATACCATCAATGGTTTCGAAATTGTATCTGTTTTAAGTTGGTACACATATAAAACATCGTTTTTAAGAAGTGTTTGTAATGTGTCGTTAGGGCTTGAAAGTGGATACAATGAATATGTTAATGGATCATCGTCGTTAAAGAACAATGGAATAGTAATTTTCAAAGTATCTTTTACATCCCAAACACCATTGGTTTGAGTTAATGCTTTAATACTATATTGAGCAGTATCATTAGCTGTTAATTCAGGTATAGCCGATGGTAATACAGTGAATTTGCAACTATCTTTTACCTTATTTGTACTATCAGATGCAATGTATATCCATGCTTTACCTTTTGCTACTGTAGATACTAAACCTATTGAGCTAACCGAAGCAATACTAGAGTCAGAAGACCACCAATGGATACCCGATGATGTTGCTTTTTTAGGTGTATAAGTAAATGCTAGTTTTTTAGTATTTCCCTTTATTACTGTTAGAGCAGTGTCTTTAATATCCATAGTTAAGATAGGAATATACTGATCGGTAACAGTAAGTATTGATGTTGCAGAAACCGAACCATTGCTTGTTGTAACAGTTACTAAAGTAGTACCATCTGTTTTTGCTGTTATTAAACCATTACCGTCGATAGTTGCTATACTTGAGTTTGCAACTGAATATACTAAACCATTAATTGGAGAACCAGCTGGAGCAACTGTAACGGGTAATTGTAATGTTTTACCAGCTTTTATAGTTAATGAACTTGGTAAAGTAATTTGTTGAACTGGCCATCCACCTTCGGTATAGATATTTTCGATTTCCGATTGACTTAAAATTCTGTTATAAATTCTAATATCATCGAGACTACCATAGTAATTACCTGTAGTAGCATTACCACCTATAAGCAATGATGTTGCTTTTAATAAATCGGTATTAAGTGTCGCATGTGTGTTTGCATTTAAAATCAATTTATCGTTTAAGTAAACCTTCATGTAGTTAGAATCTTTACTTGAAACAAATACATAATGTTCCCAAACATTATTAATTGCTGGAGTATTTGTTGTATATATTCGACCTGTTGTACTAATATTACCAAAATCCCAATACAATGAGGTGTTCCAACGTATGTGAGCATTAAGTCTATTTGCTGGATCATCGGGGTTTAATACAAATACTGATGATCCACTATAGTTAATTGATTTTGCCCAAAGACTAATGGTGATTTCATCTTTAGGTACTTTAAGACCAAAGTTTGCAACGGTAAATGAAGTAGCAGCACTAAAATCATAAGCCGCATTTGAATTTCCGAAGCGGTCGGTTGTTGGAGTAGGGGCAATATAAGCAAGATTACTTCCCGCTGAACCATGAAGACTGTTTCCACTGGTATCGCGCATGTTATTGTCCATGTTATAATGAGCAATCAGTCCGTCGTTAACAGTCGATAAGTTTTCGTTTAATTTACGTTTGCTAAATGCAATATTATCAACAATACCTTCAGAACCTTCAATATGAACAAATAAGGTATTCCATAATTTTGGATTAGTATTATTGTTTGCTGTAGTATCGATAGCAATAACAGTTGAATTTTGATTTTGAATCCAAGAGCTATTTTTATTTGCTAATGAACGAGAACGAACACTTACGATAGCCGAATTCTTAGTAATATTTGAAATCGTCATTTCAACTCGTACCCATTCATTTGGAATATTAACCGTTGTTGGTAAATTAGTATTATCGGGTAAATTAAGACTTTCAGATGAACATCCAGTACTTGATAATAGTGTTAATGCTTTTTTACCTTTATCGTTTTTGGTTACTCCTGTTTTTGTAGTATCGTAAGCAAAACCTATTTCGGTTCCCCAACATGCCGATTGAATTTCGTAAGCTAATGTGTAATTAGCCGAAAGATCATCGAATTTTACTTTTTTAAATAATGTCGATAGTTTGTTACTTGCATCAGCACCAACTCCAGGTCCCGATTGGTTGAAATACATAGCATAAGTACTGTCTTTACTCGACTTTTTAACCTGAATGTCAGATGTTGTACTCCACAAACTTGTTTTCCATCCGTCTTGTGAACCAATGTTTCCTAATGTTAATGCATTGAAATCATAAACATCGGTAATTGAAGCATCAACAATATTGATAGTTAAAATACGATCGAAGCTAACACCTGCAAGATTTGTTCCTCGTAATCTGATTGAAGCAGTTGTTTGTTGGTTAATGTCGAAGATGTAATTTGAATAGAGAACGCTATCGTTTTTAATGCTGAATTTAGCATTATCGCTACTTCCATCACCTCCAATTAGTATGTATGAAAATACTTTTGATGTATCAACTGCTTTATCAGCTTTTATTGTTTTTATAATACCAACTTTAGATCCTATTGATTGTTGTTCTTTAAAGTTATTGTTTGCTACATCAAGTTTTACTCCTGTATATGGCCATCCATTTTCATGATATAAACGAATAACTTCATTGTCGCTTAATGAACGACGGAAGATTCTAATATCATCTATAGATCCTAAGAATCGATGTTTTTGTTCTCCTCCATTCCAAAGTCCAATTTGAAAATTGTCGCTATTAGCATTTGATGGAGGAATTCCTTTTTTCGATGATACCAATGAATCGTTAAGGTATATATTCATTACACTATCTGGAGCTGAATATTTCATACATAGGAATTGCCATTGTTTTTGAGCAATTGCTGTATCTACTGTGTTTTGAACGTGTGCAAGTCCATTTCCTGCCGAATATGCAATAGTTCCAGTATTGTTTAATCCTAAAATATAACCTGAAATATGAGCACCCGACCAATGATGTTTCGCTATAATGCTTTTTCCATTTGCATCAAGATCATTTTGATTTACCCATGATGTTATAGTATATGAACCATCAAGATCATTTACATCACCACAATTTATATATCCACCATTGAAATTATATGCACTTGCTGCTTTTCCAAATCGGTCGGTTGTAGGTGTTACTAATTGAGTTGTTGAACTAACAATTGTTCCATTTGCATTATGTCCACTTGCATCATTTACATTATTGGTAAAAGGATAATAAGCAATCAAACTATCGGTTAATGATGAAGTAGAGTAGACCATTTTCGGTGACCATTCGCTTGAATCTGTTCCTATTATTGATTGAACTGCAAAATAATATTTGGTTGCAGCCATCAATTGTTTTGCTTCAAGTGAATTAGTTAACGATGTTTTTGCTACAACTTTTGATAAAGCTGTATCGAGCGAATATTTAACTAAATATTTAATCGCATTAGGTATAGCATCCCAATTTGCAGTAAATGACGAGTCGGTAATTGAACTTGCAAGACGCATAAATGGAGTTAATTGAGCTTTCGATTTTGTCCAAGCTTTATAATCGTCTATTACGGTTCCATTCGTTGAAACTGTTGAAGCTAAATCTTTAACAATTGATCCATTTATTTGGTTAAAGTCATATGCAATCGATAGGTTTGTTTCCATTCCAATAACGCCCGAATGAGCATATTTTGAAATATCGTTTTGGCTTAATGCTGAATTCCAAATTTGGAAATCGTCGATAGATGAATTTACATTACCACCAACATATCCTTGGTTTGTACTTACTGTTGCAGCATATTGAGCATCACGTAATGTATTATCTCCAGCTATACCTGAATAGTCAGACGTAGGAATACATTTACTTCCATTGATATACATTACAACTTTTTTGTTTTCTTGTGTATATCCAACATGATTCCAAACATTAGGACTTATTACAATAGGACAAGTAAACGATTGCCAGCCACCTCCAACGGGAACGCTATTCGCATCTTGGTTTAAAACTAATTTACCATTATTTATGAAAAAGTAGCGACCAACTTGACCTTGTGTAGCACCAACTTGACTAAAGATATAGTACGAAGATGTATTGTCTGGGATTTTAATCCAAGCCGACATCGTTAGGTTTTGACTTCCTACAAGTTTTAATTCCGTTGAGAATGGAATCGATACTGTAGTTGCATTACTATAAGCGTTATTTGGTGCAGTTACCGAAGCATCAATAAATAATCCAGAAACCCATTCGCTTTCAACTGCTGTAGCTGTTTTAGCTTGTACTCTATAGAAATAACCAAATTGTTTTCCATCAATAGCTATTGAAGCAGTAGTATCGGTAATCGTTTTATCGCTTACAATGTTTGAGAAATCGAAGTTCGTTGCAACTTGAAGTTTGTATTCTTTTGCAATACGAACATTATCCCAAGTTAATTTAATGCTGTTTACTGTTTTACTAACAATAACAGTATCAACTTTTCTAATAAATGGAGTAATCATTGCTTTTGAATTTACTAATTCGGGAGCAAATGCAAGGATAGCATTTTGTTTACTTGGCAATTTATCTTCAATAGTAAAACCATTGTAAGAATTGAAATCGTAGTTTAATAATAAACCTGGTTCATTACTTTTTAATTCGCGATGCGATTGAGCTATGATGCTATCTTGTGAAAGTGCATAATTGTAAATATGGAATTCGTCGTATTGAGCCGATGCTGTAGCTTCGTTCCAGTTACTTTTTCCAATATAGTTTTGTGATGTAACAATTCCCGATGGAATAGGCATGCCCGTTTGTTGTCCAACTAAAATTCCATTATAGTAAATTTTTGCAGTGCCAGCTTTAAATGTAATTGCAACGTGAGTCCATTGGTTTGCTGGAATCGATTTTGTTAATTGCAATGTTGCACCTGTAGCTCCTTTGTAAATCGAAAGTAAATTACGTGAAGGTGAGAATAATATATTATCGCTTGGAGTACCATTTCCGAAATCGAATAAACGATAGTATGGAGTTATGTTTGTTAAATAAACCCATGAGTCAACAGTAAATTCACTACCAAACCATGCACCCGATGGAACTTGCGCATATTGGTTAACGCCATTTAAAGAAAGTGTTTTTCCTGGAGCTGGCGATGGAGTTACAACTGACGATGTTGACCAATCGCTTGTATCTTTTGTTGAAACTGAGCGAACTCTAAATGTATATTTTGTTCCAGCTTGTAATGCTGTAAATGTTTTTGAAGTATCAGATACAGATTCAATTTTAGCATTTGTGAAATCAACAGTCGATGATAATTGTATTTGATATTGCATGTTTGGAACTTTATCCCAATTTGCAGTAAAGCCTGTTTCTGAAATGTTTTTTGCTGGTTTTATTGTTGATGCTATAATAGCTTGTGATTTTACCCAAGATGGTGATACTTGAATAAATGTTCCAGCAATGTTTTTACCTGTAATGTCGGGTAAGGTATTTCCTTGAGTTTGGTCGAAATTATAGTATGCAACTAAACCCGATTCTTTTCCAGTAAGTGTAGTATGTAAAGTCGCATTAATTTGTTGTTCTGTTTTAGCAATGCTCCAAATACGGAATTCATCAATTTCTCCATTAAAGGTATTGTCGTATTGACCAATAGTGAAAATTTGTTGTGGGGATAATGAAAATGGTTGAACTATTGTTGTTGTATTCATTAATATTCCATTTTTATATGCTCGAACAGATGTTCCATCACATACAATTGAAACATGTACCCATTCATCAGCTTTTTCAAAGAATCCTGGTATTACTGCACTTATAGTTAAGCTAGTTGAGGCATTATAAAGTTTCCAATGTAATTGGTTCCCATAAACATACATAGCAGGAACAGAAGGTGCACCACCGCCTAAAAATGCATGAAATGCTCCATTTAAACAAGTAGCATTTGGAGCAAGCCATGTTTCAATGGTAAATGTTGATGGGAATTGAGAACTCAATTGACAATTTACAATATTATTTCCATTTATAGTTAGTGCATTTCCTGGTAAAGTCATACCTGAATTAATAACAGCAGTACTCCATTCGCTTGTGTCAATAGCAGTAATTGCACGAACACGGTAATTGTATGTTGTTGCTTCAATTAATCCACTAATTGTTTTTAAAGTATCGGAAACACTTAATGTATCTCCAATTGAAAAATCGGGTTTTATTGAGTTTTGAATTTGGTACGAAGTAGCATTTGCTATCTTTTCCCAATGTGCAGTGTAACTATCTTTCGCAATGTTCGAAGCTAATTTTATGAAAGGAGTTATTAATGCTTTCGATTGAACCGAATTAGTATAATCGCAATTAGTTAAAGTTGCTACTATTCCTTTGCCCGAGGCATCGCTAAGTGTTGAACCTATACTGTTTTCGAAATTATAATATGCAACTAAACCCGTAGATGTTGATGCAGGTGAATTATGCATATATTTTGTGATTTCCGATTGTGAAAGTGTTTTATTCCAAACAGAAACTTCATCAACCGAACCTGCTAAAAATTCGGTGTTCGAACAACGACTTAATAATCGAATATTGGTAGTAGTTGCTATTGTAGGTAATTCAACATACACATTAAACCATTGATTTTTTGGTAAAGTATTTATTGATTGTGCTGTTGTTTGTTTAACTCCATTGATATAGATGTTTGAATATCCATTGCCATTATCGTAAAGATAGGTATTTAAGCCAGTACCGTCAGAATTTCTTAGATCGAATAAATAACGTGGTGAAGTTTGACCAGCAGGAATTTTTGCCCAAAACATAAAACTTTGATATGGGCTTGCAGTCGAAATCAGAACATTTTCATCTGTACCATTAATTGTAATTGCATTTCCTGGACTTGTTTGAGTGCATTGAACGGAATCAATTGCCCAATCACTCGTTTCTGTTTGTGTAATAGCTTTAACTCTGTAATAAAGTTTCATTCCAGCAATAGGGTAGGTGATTTTTGCTGAGTTTATTTTACTTTTTATTGAAATGGTATCTAAAGTAAATGCTCTGTTTAATGAACGTTGTATTTGATATGTTGCATTTGGAATTGAATCCCATTTTGCTGTAAATGAATTTTCTGTTATAGCACTTGCATTTCGTGTAAATGGTCTAATTAATGCTTTTGAATTTGTAAATAAAGGTGCATTTGAAAGTAAAGCATTATTTTTATTTCCCGAAAGGTCATTAACCGTTGTTCCGTTTAATTGATCGAAATCATAATAAACCATCAAACCAGATTCTTTACCAGTTAAATGGTTGTGTGAACGTGCAATTAATGTATCAATTGATAATGCTTCATTATAAACTCTGAATTCATCAACTTGCATAGTTGAATAAGTATTTCCTGTGTAATTACTTTTTCCAATAAAGTTTGAAGCACGAATTGCGTTTATAGGTAAAGGTGATTTTAATGTTAGCGATCCAACTAATTTCCCATTGTAATATACAGAAACTTGTGTTCCATTATAAATTGCTGCTATGTGAGTCCATTTGTTTAATTCTAGTGGTGTAGCTATGTTTATTGGATTATTAACTCCAGTACCATTGTATGTATGAAGCGAAGCTTGAGTATTATTTATTGTAAATATTAAGTTATTGTCACTAGATCCACTTAAACCTCCAAAATCGAAGAATCGGTACCAAGCAGTTGTTGGATCGGTTAAATAAACCCAACCTTCAATGGTTACGTTTGAGGTTGGAAAGCTTAACGATGGAATTGTAGCAAATTGAGACGTTGCATTTGAAAGTGATAATGCATTTCCTGGAGGAACTAAGGTTGATGTAATAGTTGCTGTGTTCCATTCGCTAGTTTCGGTTGGTGTAATTGCACGAACTTTATAGGTATACGAGGTTCCATCTAATAATGAATCTAATTGTATTGAACATTTTTTAGTACTTACTGTTTTTGAATTAAGACTTGATGATGAATATTCTATTTCATATTTCGTAGCACTTGGAATAGAATCCCAATGAGCAATAAAACTTGTTCCTTTAACATCGGTTGCTGTGCGAATAAACGGAGTTAATAATGCTTGTGAATTAACAAATGTAGGTGTTCCAGTAAATGTACCAATATTTGTTTTCGATACATTTTCGAATACGTTTGTTCCTGTAAACTGGTTAAAGTCAAAATAAGAAATCAATCCAGTTTTAATTTGACTTTCATTAAATGGAAGATGTGTTAAGGCTGCTATTTCTGTTGCACTTAATGCTTTGTTCCAGAAAGAAACTTCATCGATTAAACCATTGAATTTTTCAGTTCCTAATTCATCTGCTCCAATATAAGTTGCTCCTATAGGAATATTGGGTGTTGTTGTATTGTTTGAAATTGAAATTGCATTCCCATTCAGATACAATGACCAAATGCCACTATTACGAACTAAAGCAACATGTTGCCATGCATTTGTCGTTAGTGTTTGATTTGAAGGAAGGTAATTATTCCCGCTACAAATTCCGCTTATTTTATTATTTACATCGATATAAATTCCGTAACCAGCATTTCCAGTATTTCCATTTAATACAATAAATTGGTTTGCTGTATTAGCACCTTTCCAGTATATCCATGAACTAATCGAAATATTGTCAATTAATTTTGTAACGAGTGGTAATTGAACACTACTAGTTGCATTCAGTGCAATTGCATTTCCAGGAGGAACAAGTAATGTTGTTGTTGTTGATGTACTCCATTCGCTTGTTTGAGTGGGAGTAATTGCACGAACTTTACAAGAATATGCAGTTCCATCGCTAAGTGAATCAAGTTTTATAGAATTTGTTGTTGCAAATAATGTTTTTGAAACAGATCCAGTATATTGAATTTCATATTTAGTTGCATAAGGAACTTTATCCCAATTAGCAGTGAAACTTGTACCTGTTACACTTGTAGAAGGACGTATAAATGGAGTTATTAATGCTTTCGATTCAACCGCAACAGCTCCATTGAAAATGGTAGCATCGTTGTTTGATGTTACAAGATTTTGAACTGTATTTGGGTTGCTTTGATCGAAATCGTAGTATAAAGCTAAACTTGCTTCATTACCAATATTCTTTTTATGCGAACGTTCAATAATTTCGGCTTTAGTTAAATTTATTCCATTGTATAAACGGAATTCATCGACCGAAAGAACAGCATTCATAATATCTGTTGAACCTAAAGTGGCATAAGGAGCTCTGCCTATATAGTTAGTGTTTCGTAATCCACTAACAAATTTTTCGCTCATCTTAATTGCTTGAACATTTTCACCGTTTAGGAATACAAATACCGAATCGCCTTTTACGTTCATTGCAACATGCATCCATTGGTCAAGTTGCAAAGCTTTTGATGCTTTACCATTGGTACTGTTCAATATTGTTACAGTACCGTTTTTATATAACCAAGTTTCTAATGTTCCTGTTTGTCTGTAAAGCAAGAATAGGGTATTGCTCATATCGGCATTTCCTAAACTAAATAGCGAAACATAGTTTGAAGTAATCGATTTTACATTTACCCATTCATCAACCGAAAACGTTTCTGATAAATTGGTGATTGTTGGTAATTGCACATATTGTCCCGAAATCATTCTTAATGCAGAACCTGGAAGTGAATAGTTTGCTGTTGCTGACCATTCGCTTGTTTGTGTTTCGGTTAAAGCTCGTACTCTAAAATAAACTGGAGAATAATTGCATGTAATTACAAGAGGATTTGCTGTAGCTTGAGTCAGTTTTGTTGAAGTAGAAAAATCAGCTATTGCAGAATATTCAATTTCGTATGAAGTTGCCGATGGAACTGCATCCCAATTAGCAGTAAATCCAGTTGCATAAATGCTAGTTGCCGATCGAACAAATGGAGTTAATAATGCTACCGATGGTGAAAATGCAGGTGCACTATAAAGCGTTGCATTTCCTGCTGCAGCAGTTGTTGCTTTAGCTAAATTTGGTACTGTTGTTCCATTTGCTTGATTGAAATCATAGTAAAGAATTAAACCATCTTCATCACCTTTCAATGAGTGGTGTGAACGTTCAATTAAATCACTTTGACTTACATATTTGTTGTAAATACGAAATTCATCAACAAGCATATTTGTAAATGGTTCTGCCCAATTGCTTTTTCCAATATAGTTGTATAATCTGTTAACAGCTAATGCTTTTAAAGACGAGAACGTTTTGAGTACTTGAACACCATTGTAATAAACATAAGCACTATCGCCTTTCATTGTTATTGCAACATGAGTCCATTTGTTTAGTGGAATTCTTTCACAAAACATATCATTTGCCGTTGTTCCACTTCTAATTGAAATAGCAGCTTTACCATTAGGACTACTTAGACCAAAAAGGATGTTGTCGTAACCAGTACCTGCACTAAAATTTCCAAAATCGAATAAACGAATCCAATTACCTTCTTTGTAGTCGTTTAGATATACCCAACTGTCTACCGTGAAATCAGACGATTTGTTTGCATTAAACCATGTTCCAGCAGGAACTTGAGCATATTGAGTAGTTGTAGTTGCTGCATTTGCAAGATTTAAAGCATTTTGTGGTATATAATTATTTTGGGTGTAAAGAGCTGATATTTCATCTTTCGAAAGTTCACGATTGAACATTTTAATATCATCAAGTGAGCCATTAAGTGGATAATACGATTTATCGAAAAAACGTCCAAATGATAAGCCATTTCCATTCATTGCAGTTACAGGGAATGAACCTGTAGCTTCGTAAACAATAGTGTTATTTACATAAATTTTAACGTTTGTTGGAGTAACAACCAATGCAACATGACTCCAATTATTGATTAAATTTGGAACGTATGTTGTGTTTTTTGTAAGCTCAGTTGTTATTGTGTTTTTTGAACTTAAATAATAAATACCAGTAGGTGATAAAAGCAAAGTAGCTCCTTTTGTTCCATCGCCAGATTTTGCATAAATGGTGTGATTTCCTGCTGTACTGCTGTTGCTATTACCATCCATTCCCGAAAGAGAATTGAGGTTTAACCAAGTACTAAAAGTGAAACTTCCTGTTGTAATATCTAGGCTAGGATTTGTAACATCGAGGCTACTTGGAGATGTTAAACCTCCGAATTTTATAGCTGAATTTGGCTTGCCAAAACGATCGGTTGTGCCAGAAATATTTGTTGGTGTAACATCAATTTTATTTCCAGAACTATCGGCTCCCGAATTGTCCATTTTGTACCAAGCAATTAAGCTGTTTTGTTTGTATAAAGAGTTTATTTCAAGCTCTGTAAGTGCATGTTTGAACATTTTTAAATCGTCAATTTTTCCTTTGAAAACTGTTGCAGGATTTGTACCTGTTTGAAGTGGATCAACAACTCCATTACATGGGTAAACAGCCCCAATTCTGAAATGTAAAGTGTTTGAAAATGCAGTTGTTGCCATCGTTGCTGATTTAACAAAAACGCCATTAACATAGTAACTACAAAGACTTCCTTTTCGAACATAAACAATGTGTGACCAAACACTAGTTGTTGGAGTATAGGCAATTACACTTCCTTGAAATTCATTTGCATCAGTACCTGTACCACCAATTCTGAATTGATTATCTCCAATACATGCTTGGTCTTTTGTGAAAACATAGCCTTTGTTTGCAGGATCGTACAATGCCCAAAATGAGACTGCAAAATCGTTTGTTCCCATGCTTTCTGCGTAGGGAATATCGATAAAACTAACACCATCAAAAGCCATAGCACCGGTTGTATTTCCAAATCTATCGCTAGTAGGAGTTACTCCAGTACCAATGATTTTGCCTTCAAATTTGTTTGAACTTACATCTTTTGCATTTCCATCTAGTGGAAAATCGAGATAAGTGTCGGTTGGAATTGTTGTTTGCCCAATAGCAAAAATGCTCCAAAGCAAACTTAGAATTAATATAAATTTTTTCATTTTATTTTGTCTATTTTGAAAGTTTTGAAAATTCATTATCAATATTTTTTTTCGCAATGTGTTGTATACTATTGCGGTTTTTGCTCAGCAAAAGTAAACAAAATATTTTTAAAAAACGTATGACTTTATAAAGTTGTACATTTTTATAGTGCTGATAATGAGGAGTGTTTAAAAATAATTTAAAATAAATTATTTTTGACGGTATTCGGAAGGGGTTTGGTTCGTGTATTTTTTGAACGCTTTATTAAAGCTTGTTTTTGACCCAAAACCACACTTATAACCTATAGATTCTAATGTGTAATTTTCATAATTTGGATCTCGTAAGATTTGTTTTGCGTCTTCAATTCTGAATTCGTTGATGTAATCGAAAAAGTTTTTATTAAGTCTTGTATTTAAAATATGCGAAAGATGATGAACTGGTATTTCAGTTAATTTTGCAATTTCTGTAATAGAACAACCCGATTTTAAATAGTATTTTTTTTGTTTCATCAACTTAGTGATCGTGTCAAGATATTCACTTGCTGTTTCTTCTGGAATTATGGAATTTGATTCAATATTATTTGTAAAATATTCTATATCTGTTGCTTGGTGAGTTGAGTTAATAATGTTTGTTGGCTCTTCTTTGAAAATACCGTTATTCCAAATTGTTCTGATGAAAATATAAAAAAACTGAATGTTAATTGCAATTTGAGCAACAAGTGTATTAAAATTATCATTGTTTATTACAATACAAATTGGAGCTGAGATAATCAGAATCAAAAGTACAATTCTAAAATATGTTTTTAACCAAACTATATTAACCGAAATGTGATTTATAATTACCGTTTTTGATTGTTTTATTTGTTTTGTAATTTGATGAAAACAAATAAAAATATAAGCAGTTAATTGTATGAAGAAGATTGAATTAATGGTTGAAATTTCCCATGGAAGTGTTGTTTTGAATTGTAATAAATAATCGATTCTCGATTGTTCATTTTGCATACAAAACCAAATGAAAAACCCAAAAGATGGAATAATTGGAATAAGTCCAATTAGATTTTTGAATGAGAGAATCTTGAAATTTTTAGTTATAAATATGTTTAAATAAATAAAAATAAGTGGGCCGAAAAATAAGTTTACAATATAATCTAATGGGAAATAAAGGCTGAGATAGTACGTGTTGTTTGTGTTATAAGCATGACTTGCAAATCCCGAAAATAAATCATAAATGGCCATTAACGTAAATGTAACTCCCATTACATTATTTGCTTTTTTTATAGGCGATTTCTTTGCGAATAATACTAAAGCAAATATGAAAAAATTAAAGGCACTTATTAATGTGAAATATTGCACGCTTTTTAATATTATAGTAACTGCAATTTATTTAAAAATGCAGTAAAAAAGTTATTATATAATTGATTCTATGGGTCAATTATGTTGCAAATGTAGTGTAAAAAAAGATTAAACAAATCAGTTTTATTCTTAAATAATGAATATTTAATGTGTTGTATATTAAATATTCATACTTATTGATTTCGTTAAAAGTTCTTCAAATTGGGATGGTTAGTGTTGTTTGTTACACTATCGACTGAGGTTGCTACATTTTAACTTGTAATTTTTATGGATTAAAATGGTCATTATTATTTGGGGCAAGGTATTGGTTTGTATTTGTCGTTTTGTTTAACCTTACTTCGTTTGGGCCAATAAATATTTAGGTTTATTTCATGAGCTCCATAATTATATCTGTTTTGTTTCGAAATAACCCAGTCGTATGAATACGAAATTGTCATTTGGTCGAGCTTTACGCCTAAGCTAAAAACAAAAGACTCATTGTTCATTTTATCTTTTTTATAGTCTTTGATGAATGGTAAACCTCGGTACCATAAACCAAATAAGAGTTGATAATATGACAGGAAAAGGCCTAGATCTAATTGATCGGACTTGCCCTGAAATTTATAATGTATTGTTGGAGTAACTGCCATTGCATCGTCATAAACACCAACAGCTGTTGGTTTATTCCCATGTAATTTTATAGGAAATTTATATCCAACAATACATTCGTGACGTAAGTTTAATCGCTCATTTTCTCCTATAAGCGAACGGTTTGGTCGATTTAAATGATAGGGAGCGTAACCAATCCAAAATCGTTGTGAATAGAGAAATGCACCACCAGCAAAATCGAGATAATGCCCCTTTGTTGCGTTTATCTGATCGGGATTTGTTATTGTTTGGTCAAATCCATGTCCTGTAAATTGATTGGGAAATGTTAGTCTTTGCACATCAACACTTCTGTAATTATACGAAGATTGTAAGCCTAAACGAAGAGTTAGTTTTTTTGAAATATTTACAAAATAGACATATTGCAATGCCAATTCATTTGACGAAATTGTGTTTTGAGCTTGATTGTCGGAAACAAAATAAAAGCCTATTCCCGAATTGTATTTATGCCAATTATAATCGGTCGAAATGTAATAAGAATTATATCGAGCATCTTGTCCAAGCCATTGCCAACGTGCATTTATTATGGCTCTTAAAACAGGTGTGCTTCCAACAAAAGCTGGATTGATATATGGCGTAACATTATAGTATTGCGAAAACTGAATATCTTGTGCTTTTACTGAAAACACCGTGATACAGAGTAAAAAAGAGCCAACTATGATGTTCTTTATTTTCATTTATCGAAGTAAGGTTACACTGCCGTTTAATTTCTGTTTTGCACTATAATCTTTATGTGCTCCCGAATAATTAACTATCCATGGATAGGTTCCCGAAGGCATTGGTTCGCCTCTATAATTTCCATCCCAAGGTTTTGAAATATCATTACTTTGAAAAATAATTTCACCCCAACGATTAAAAATCAAAATCTCGTAACTGCCAATATTATATCCATAGTTTGTGAAAAAATCGTTTGTTTTATCTTCATTGGGCGAAAAGGCATCAGGAACAAAAATAAGTGGGCGACATTTGTTTTCGACTACGATGGAATCGAGGATTTTACATCCAAATTTATTCTCAAGTTGTAATGAATAAACTCCTGCCGAATCTATACTAATATATCGACCAGTGTTATTATCTTTTCTCCATAAATAAAAATCGCTGATACCTCCATCAAGAATAATTGAACCATTTTCTTCGCAAAAAATAGCAGAATCGGGATTGTTGTTTGGGTTTGGTACTGGATAATATTTCACGGTAATACTATCGGTATCGAAACAACCATTTTCACCATATTTGATCCAATATTTGTTAGGTTGCGATGTGACGTATTCGAATGTTGTGTCATTCAAAATTCCCGAATTATTAAACCATTGCATTTTCCAATATGCTTTTTTAGGCATTGTATAAGCTTGTAAAACAGTACTAAATGTAGGACAAAAATCTTTTCCATTAAGTTTAACAAATGGTGGTGCATATACAGGTATTTTTATTGAATCGGATGCCGGACAGCTTTGTTTGTCTCGAACATAGAGAAATAATGTATAGTTAAATTCTGATGTTATTGTTATGTCTTTTTGCAATCCGAGAATATTTTCATTGTGTTTCCATTGCCACGAAACTACGTTTTTATTATCCTTTGCATGAATGGTTAAACTGTTGTTTAAACAAATAGAATCTACTGGATCGAGAATATCGCCAATGGGGAAGTAATTAACTTTTATGCTATCGCGATAATGACATTTTGTTGTGGTATCGCTTATATTTAGAGAATATATTGCGGAGTCTTTAGCAAAGATTGAGCTTGTGTTTGCACCTGTATTCCATGAATATATATATGAATTTGAAATTGGTTTTGCTTGTATTTCTACTGAATCGTTTTTGCAATAAAATGTGTCGGGTCCTAAACTAAAAATAGGTAATGCAAAAAATGAAAGTGTGATGTTTTTTGAACTTTTACAGTTGTTTGTTCCATAGGTGTATTCGTAAAATCCTGCATCATTAACCTTTAATTTTGTTGTAGTTTCTTTGTTTAAAAGAGTTCCATTTTTGCTCCAAGAATGTAACCATTCGGGTCGATGTTTTGGACTCACTGCTGTAATTGTTTCGAATTCACCAGGGCAAATATCTCGACCTGTAAGTGAAATTTCGGGACGTTTATAAACGGGTAATTCTATACTATCGCGTAAAATACAACCTATTGAATCTTTTAAAAAGAGAGCTACTGTGTAATTTGAATCGGCTAAAACACTTACTGTATCGACAGTACCAATAGTTTTCCCTTTGATCGTCCAAATATATTGAACAACACCTGCAAGAGGTAGTGCTTTTAGTTGTAAAATATTGCCTTCACATAGCGAATCGGGTTGTTTTAATGGGTCACCAATGAGTTCGTGATATTGGACATTTATACTATCTACTTGTGTACAATTGAACTTTGTATTTGTAATTGTTAGAGTATATTTCCCATCATTATTTACCGTTAATTGATTACTCAAATTGCCTGTATTCCACTCATAAGAATAATCGGAATTATTTGTTGTTGATAGTAAAAGTGTTTTTCCTTTACACAAAACGGTATCGTTTCCTAAATTGAAAATTGGCCTTGGTAAGAATGAAAGTGTAATACTTTTTGTGCTTTTACAAGTACTTTCTCCATATACATAATCATATATTCCTGCATCTTTTACAAATAGATTTGATGTTGTTTCAGTAGGTAAAAGTGTTCCATTTTTACTCCAACTGTGCATCCATTCGAGACGTTTTTTTGTGCTTGTGGCAATAATCGTTTCACTTTTCTCGGGACAAAAATCATTTCCCGTAAGTGTAATTTCAGGTCGTTTATATACTGGTAAATCGATGCTGTCGCGTAAAATGCAGCCTATCGAATCTTTTAAAAAGAGTGCAACTGTATAGATAGAATCGGCCAATAAATTTACCGTATCTATAGTACTGATGGTTTTACCTTTACTTGTCCAAATGTATTGAACAACACCTGCTAGAGGTAGAGCTTTTAATGATATTGTATTGCCCTCACAAACTGAATCGGGGAGTTTTAATGGGTCACCAATTAATTCGTGATAATGAACATTTATTGTGTCTGCCAATGCACAATCGAGCTTTGTGTTGGTTACCGTAACACTGTATTTCCCTTCGTTTGTAACTGTGTATTGATTACTCAAACTCCCGGTATTCCATTTATAAGAATAGTCTGAATTAACGGGTGTGGATAATAAAAGTGTTTTCCCTTTACATAAAACGGTATCGTTACCTAAATCGAATATTGGACCTTTTTTTACGTAAATACTATCTTTGATTGCTATTTTACATTCACCCGAAGTGTCGGTCAATACAAAGGCAACAACTCGAACTCCACTTACAGAATATGAGTGCGTTGGCTTTAATGTTGCTTCAATTGATCCATCGCCATAATCCCAAAAATAGCTTTTAGCATTAAACGATTTACCTTCAAATTGAATTGGTTTTCCAACACAAACGGTGTCGGGTAGTGGACTTGTTGAACCCAATTGACCTCTTATATATACAGCAGAATCGACCACTAAGGTACGTTCACAACTATCGGAAGTGAGGACTGCAATTTTTATATTATAATAACCAGTATCTGCTAATGCAAATTTCCCGGGATGAACACCTCCACCATAAATACTTGTATGGTTGGCTATGTTGTAAATCTGCCAATTTGTTCGAATGATTGAAGCTCCTTTCCAAGCTTTTGTAGTATCCTCAAGTTCCAAAAATGCGGGTACACAATTGAAAATATGGTTGCTAAGTATTTTAAATCCTGGCTTTAATTCATCGTATTTGCTCGTAAACGAAGTGTCTAAAGTTTCCGATAAACACATTCCTAATGAGTCGGTTTGTGCCTGCATTTGTATATTGTATTTATATCCATCGCTTAATAATAGAGGCGAATTGATTCTATAATATAAATCGAATGTTTTATTATCGAAATCGGGAGCGTTTGATCCTGTAAATAAGGTTCCATTAAAGCTTGGGAATTGGCCAAAATCGGGAAATGTTGGTAATACAATTAAGGTATCCATACAGCCTTTTTTCTCGATAAAAGTATAGCTTGGTTTAAGTGTTCGTAATATTACTTTTGTTGAATCGGTAGCTGTACAACCATTGTTATCTAGAACAGTTAGCTTTGTCCACAGGCCTTGTTTTTGGTTGCTTGGCATATCGCCAATTTTGTATGTTTTACCTTGAACGGCATTGTTTCCTGTTACAATTTGACCATTACCAAAATCCCAAATTCGTTTTACTATTCCGCCCGAATTACTTGATGCATCGCTGTAAATAATTGTTTTATTATCGAAGTTTTCCTTTGCTGTGTTCATGCATAAACTATGGCGATCGGCATTAATCTTTGCCGATATCCCAACAACTTCTATCGAATCCCATTTATTAGCATCGGAACATCGAGTGGGGGTATTAACTTGAAAACGGTAGATTCCCGGTTTGTCGAATGTGTGAGTCGTTTTAATTCCCGAAAGTACTAATCCGTTTGAGAATTCCCACGTAACCGAATCGGTAGTATTTATCATTTCGAAGTTAACTTTTAGGGGAGCACAGCCTTTCTTTGTCGATAGTTTTATCTTGGCTTGAAGCGAATCGTATGGTAAAATAACAATTACAACTTGGTCGTCGCACATGCATGAACCTGGGGTGTTTGCAATGGGCGTATCCGATTCATATAAGAATGTTGTGAGCATAATGTATGCTGGCATTACAAAGCAATTTGGCAATGTTATTACGGGGAATAATTTCTGTGTTTTTATTTTGGTAAATGCATCGTTATCTAAATCGAAACCAACAGTGGCTGGGGTGAAAACATAATCGACAGTTGGTGTAATACAGCTTGTATTTACTGAACCCATTGCTACTTCTACTACTGCTTTTGTGAGGTTTCGACCTGGTTCTACAAACCAATTACCCATAAGAGAATTAAGGTCAAGTTTATGATTTGCGATAATGGTGTCCATAACTTCGCAGGGTATTTCTGCTGCAAAACTTCCCCAAGGACGATGATGAACCTGATACTTTGGATAATCGATTTTTGTTGGACAACCGTTGTGGTATGCCGAATAATAGAAGTCGGCATGATCGCCACTTACTTTACCAAGATTTGTAAGATTATGATGCAATCCTTTCCATGCAGGGGTGAATTTTACGAGTTCTTTCCCTTGATCATCGAGTACCCAATTGCCCAATGCATCTTTATAATATGCCTTACGAACGGGATCGAAACCTCCGGGAAAGTCGTCGGAATTGACGTGATACCACAATAAATCGACATCACTAAGATTTACATTTGCTTCAAATGTTTTGTCGAATGTGCAACAAACGGTGTCGGGACCTGTTTTTGTGATACTCGTAACAACTGGCGAACCAGCATGTACACAACTTGAACATTGATAAGTGTCTGTACATCCTTGATTATCGGTTACTGTTAGTTTGGGACTGTAAATTCCTTCGGTAGTATAAACATGATTTACTTGTGCCGAAGTACTGCTTACAATTGCTCCATCTCCAAAATCCCATACATACGAGGCATTATGTCCTATACCTAAACTCTCATTTTTGAAATCAACAGAATATGGAATACAACCACCTTGTAAAGCTGTGGTATCGGGTAGTGGAAAGAGATTATAACCTACAGGATATTCAGTAATTCGATTACCATTTGAGGTAAAATGTGCACTTGGTTGACCAATTACAACAGAGTCTTTCAGTGTCAAATTAAATTCACAACCCATGTCGCTAAATACTTTTACCGAAACATCGAAATTGCCCGATTGCGAATATACTTTTGTTGGATTTGCTTGGTTTGATGTTGTTCCATCGCCAAAATTCCATTGGTAAAAAAGTGGACCTTTTACTGAATCGACCGAGTAATTAACCGTAACCGGCAAAATGCATGCACCCGTTATTGTAGCTTTTATTTTCTCTTTGTTTTCGGGAATAATTATGGTGTCGATAGTTGAGTTTGTACAATTACTGTTATTAGGATCTTCGAAAGTTGACTTTAAATAATAGGTTCCACCTTTACTGTAGGTATGAAGGAAATAGTCATCGGTAGTTGTGATAATTGTTCCATCGCCAAAGTCGAATGTTTTGAGTATTGATGGTGGTAACCCATTCCCATTTGTTAAATATTCGTAGGTTGTTTCTGTACATTTTTGAAATTTGAACTTAGCTGTTACTTTAGGTTTTCGACCGCCAACCGATAGTAATCCTTGTTGATAGCTGTTTGCCTCGCAACCTTCGGTGTTGTCTTTAATTGTAACTTTTACATCGTATGCTCCTATTGCATTATAAAGCTTTGTTGGATTACTTTGAGTACTTGTTGTTCCATCGCCAAATTCCCAAAAATAGCTAATATTGTTTCCTGCAATTTGACTTAAATCTGTTGTGTTTGTAAACGAAACCAACATCGAACCACTACAAGTGAAATTATTGTCGACCGTAAAATTGGGTTTGTATTTATTTTTAACTGTAAGATAATTCGATTTCTTTTCTGTTACATTGCAGTTATTTGCATCGGTAACCGATAGTGCTACATCAAAAATACTTTCATTTTCATAATAAGTACTAACTGTTTTTCCGGTTGCTGAACCACGACCTTCGATATTCCAAAAATAGCCAGTTATTGCACCATCACCTTGGGTTACTGCTTGCGTTAAAGTAAAAGTATGAAAGGTGCAAAATGTAGTTTGTGGCGTAAAAAAGTTAACGGTAGGTCCTTTTAAAACTTTAACTTGTTTCGTCACCACCGAACTGGTAATTCCATTTGCATCTTTAACTTTTAAACTTATGGTATAGGTTCCTGGATTGGTATAAACTGCTGTAACTTGAGCTTTGTCGGTACCCGAAATGGTATTTCCATTACCAAAATCCCAAATATATTCCAATGCCTGTGTGCCTGTTGAACTCGATGCATCGAGATTGACTTTTAAAATATCGCAATCGCTTGTTTTATCTGTGGTAAATGCGGCTGTTTGTCCATAATTATTGTTGCTTGAAAACAATATACACACGACTAATAGATGGCGAAATAGGTAAAGATATTTATATGTATTGTAAATCATTGATTACCGTCAATTTATATATGCAATGTAAACAATTTTTTGAAATGGGGGAAATTGCGGGGAAATATCTTATTGGGATAATAGAATGTTGGATTAAGATATATTGTGGGGGGATTTGAGACGCGATGAATCGCGTCTCTACGGAATGCAATGAATATTTTAGGGACAATCCTGTTATTTGTATTCTTTAAAATGCTTCAATAATTAGTTAACAGGCTTCAAATCTTTAATGAAATGTATTGAAGGGAAAGGACATATCTCATAAAGTTTTTCATTTCCTCTATAAGAGCCATGTTCAATTACGTCATTAATAATTGGAACTAATGTAATGTCACGCATACTCGTTGAAACAAAAGCATTAAAGCCTTTTACATCATCTTCAGTAAGAAAAGGCATTCCCGAATAAGCTATAAATTTAGCATCTGGCATTATCTCTCGAATTTAAATTTATAGCTGAATGTACATCGATTATTTCTAGCCTCATATTTGTAATTATAACATCTGGTCGGTATCCATTTTTTACTATTTCAACAAGTTGTTTACCATTATAAGCAATTTTTATTATTGGATCTTTGTAAAATGTTTTTATCGTTTCTTCAAATAAAGCAATACCAAAATCAGAACTGTGTGCCAATAAAAATGATTTATTCGATAATGACTTTTCTGTGTTTTTCATTTTTATATCTTTTATTGTTTATACTTACTTGAATGTTAGCTTTAATTTCTTCGGTTTAAATTCTCCGAAGTACTACATCGAAACAAAAAAGTTTTAAAGCAATACCTCGTCAGCTCTGTTGCAATATTGTATTAATGTAAAGTTAGTAATTTTAATGTTTCGAGATATGTTTTTTTTTAGTAAACGAACAATTATCGAATGCAATATTAATATTAACGAATGCAATTATTTTGCAAACTATTCGAATCAATAAGGAAATGATTGCAGAGATTACTTCATCTACTGTATCCTTTTTGTTAATGTTTGAATAGATTAAATGATCTATTGCAATACTTACATTAACGAATGCAATCGTTTGGCAAACTATTCTAATAGAAAAGTATATGATTGCTGAGATTACTTCATCTACTGCAATACATTTTAAAATGTTTGATGTGTTTAAATGAACTACAGCTATACTTTATAAAAAGTATGCAAACGTTTTATTAACTATTCTAATAGAAAAGTAAATGATTGCAGTGATTACTTCAACTACTGCAATCCATTTTAAAAAGTATGTTGAGATTATATTAGTTGTTTCAATGCATAAAAAAATAAATGGAATCGTTTTGAAGATATTTGAAACCATTCCATCAATGTTTATAAGGGCTATAGGGAGTGTAAGTTTTTATGTGTAAACTCAATAATTAATTGAGTCCATTACATTTCTTACTTAGCCAACCGACGAACCGAAATAATGATACTTCCAAAATTTATCAAAACTAATAAACCAATGATTGCAAAACCATATTTGTAAATAGTGGGCGATAGATTTGTTGAGATTTCAAATCCATAAGTCTGTGAAAAGACAAGTAGTTTTTGCTTTAATATATAAACGGCAATGAGCGATCCACCCAAAATAAAGGTGAAAATTGCTGTGAAAAAGATTATTATAATTCGAGCTATCGAAAGGAAATATACACCCAATTGTATTAATGTTTTAATTTCGTAATCGGCATTGCCAATCAATAATTGCGAGTACTGAATAAATGCTAAAAGCGATAAAAATATAATTACAACACCAACAATTGTTACGATAATAAGTAACATTTTAAGCAATGAATTAAGCTTTCCGCTTTTGAGCGATTCGGTGTTGGTTTCGTAGCCTTTTGTACTTAAATATTTTGAAAGTTCGGTCGATGTTGGGTCGTTTGAAACGACAATTAATCGCGATGGG
>Ga0302288_1000586_pt1 | contig 28162 bp, 23 predicted proteins | sample III_Fen_N1_1_FD_194549 | JGI IMG/M metagenome (GOLD analysis project Ga0302288, IMG submission 194549) | Peat permafrost microbial communities from Stordalen Mire near Abisko, Sweden - III_Fen_N1_1 | ecosystem: Environmental > Terrestrial > Soil > Wetlands > Permafrost | place: Sweden: Abisko...
TATTATATTCTTCTATTACTTTTTTTGAGACTTCTTCTAGTGGAATTTTTTCTGTATTTACAACAAGATTAAAGTTTGAAGGTGAAGTATGATCTTCTATTCCATACAATTCCTTGTATCTCTTTCTCTCACTGATTAATCTCTCCGAGATAGAATTTGAAATACTTTCCACTGTATCAAAATTATTTACATCTTCTTTTTGTCTATTTGGATTATTTTTTTTATCTTCTAAAATTCTATTTGAGGCGACAATAGAATCAAGGTCTAAAAATACTTTAAAAGAATCTGGAATAAAATAAAAACCAAGTCGTGAATCAAGTACAATATTTTCCATACTACCTATTTCTATATTTCTATCATCGAGAGCTTTATCTATAGAAGGATCATTCTCTGCAATAATACTTAATTCAACAAGAGAAACATTTCTTTCTATGGCAATAGCTCTCATAAAATCTCCAGTAGAGTAATGTTTATAACCAAGAATTTCAGCAACCTTTTTGGCAGTAGAAGATTTTCCACTTCCAAGCTTACCGGCTATGGTTATAATATGTTTTTTATTCATCCCGTTAGAGATAGTCCCTCATTAGATGGGACGTATCTGATTAATTATTGTTAATAATACAAATTACTAATATCTTTTATATTCCGTTAAAAATATAACAAAAACATCTCTAACGGGATTCATTTTTTAATTCTATCATAAATAATAGTCAAATAAAAACCCTTATGGTATAGTATTTTTATGAGAATTTTAGCAATAGAAACCTCTTGCGACGAGACAGCTATATCTATAATCGAAGCAAACAAAGAAGGTAAAAAGATAAAATTTAAAATACTCGGAAACGAAGTTTCCTCACAAATTGCACTCCATACACAATACGGTGGTGTATTTCCTATGATGGCCAAAAGAGAACACGGAAAAAATATAATTAGTGTTTTAGAAAAATCACTTAAAGAAGCAAAATTGCACAAGATATTACCTACTAGTAATAAACTATCAACCAAAGAAATAAATAAAATACAAAAGATACTAGAAAGAGAAGAATATCTTTTAGAGAATTTTATAAATAAAATTTCTGAAATAAAAAAGCCGGATATTGATGTTATCGCTGTAACAGTAGGTCCAGGACTAGAACCAGCACTCTGGGTAGGAATTAGTTTCGCAAAAGCATTAAGTACATATTGGAATATTCCAATAGTTCCTGTTAACCACATGGAGGGTCATATTTTTTCTATCTTTCCAAAGAAAACAAAAAGCTTCACAGTAGATATAAAAGAAAAAATGTTCCCTATGCTTTCTCTTCTTGTTTCTGGTGGACATACTGAACTTGTACTTGTAAAAGATTGGCAAAAATATAAAAAAATCGGACAAACAAGAGACGATGCCGCAGGAGAAGCTTTTGATAAAGTTGCTCGTATGCTTGGACTTCCATATCCTGGTGGACCAGAGATTTCACGATTAGCTAATATTGAACGTAATAGCAATGATAATATCAAAAGTCAGATAGAGGTTGGACCTCTTCCCCGTCCTATGATTCATTCAAAGGATTATGATTTTTCATTTTCTGGATTAAAAACTGCAGTGTTGTATTTAGTAAGAGATTTAAAGATAAAAAATCCAAACATACTCGAAGATATAAATATTAAACAAAAAATTGCTAGAGAATTTGAAGATGCAACAATTGAAACTCTTGTACATAAAACAACAAAAGCAATTAAAGAATATAAAATAAAAACTCTCATAGTTGGTGGTGGAGTTTCAGCAAATAGTTATTTACAGAAAGTAATGGCAGAAAAAATACAAGGAGGTAAATATAAAACAAAAGTTTACTTCCCTTCAAAGAGTTTAACTGGTGACAACGCTCTTATGATTGCTATTTCTGGATACTTCCAAGCTCAAGATAAAAAATTTGCAAAAAATTTAAATAAAATAGTAGCTAAAGGAAATCTAAGTTTATAAAATAAAGAACCTCTACGAATTTTTTCGTAGAGGTTCAAGTATTAAAGAGGAATAAGTCCTCAAGATTTTAAGTGTCACTTCCTGGCGACAGACAAATTGAGAATGCTACCGCGGAATCCTATCACAGCTGTAGCCGACATACAGACCCTTAACGCCAAAGTTGCCGACAAAAACATGATCACCGTCCGAGTCGAGGCTTGATGTCCGAATATGAATTCCATTACCAAATAGGTAAACATCTCTTACAGCTTTGTAGGTTGTGATTGCCCAGGTGAACTCGGTTACGTTCGGTACAGTTTCAACATCGGAAATCAGAGGTTGCTGTTCTTCCCAGTTTTTGGAAGTTGATTCAGGTACATGATTCTTATGAATCATGTACCATTTTGTTTCAACTTTATCTTTCTGAGAGAACTTCTGATTGGCATACCATCCGCCTTCTTTTGGGTAAAAGTAACCATTTTTCATGGTACGAATCTCAAGAATAGACATTGGACGGTTGGGACCTGCAATAAGCATAAAATTGTTGTCACGGCATAGTTCGAGTATTTCCTGTGAGGGAACTGTTTCGCCAAACTTTGCAAGTTGTTCTTCAGTGTAGATAACACCTTTACGTGACTTCATAATATCCTCGGGAGAAATGAAATCTATACCAAGAATTGACCTAGCTAAATCATAATTGTCCATAACACATTATTTTAAGTAAATATTTAAAAGAATTTATAACACTATATAATATATAAATATTTTGTCAATATTATATTTTTTGAAGAATAACCAAAAAATGCTATATTTTATATATGAATGAACCTGATATAGACCCTAAATTACTAAAACCATACAATCCTAGTGAAACAGAGGATCGTATTTATAAAATATGGGAAGATAGTGGATTTTTTAATCCAGATGTTTGTATCAAAAAAGGGATAGCAGACAAAGATGCAGAAACTTTTTCAATGGTACTTCCCCCTCCAAATGTCACAGGAACACTACATTTGGGACATGCAGCTACTCTTACTATAGAAGATATTATGACTCGTTTTGCTCGTATGCAAGGCAAGCGTACTTTATGGATTCCGGGTACAGACCATGCAGCTATTGCAACTCAATCAAAAGTTGAAAAAATTCTAGAAAAAGAAGAAGGTAAAAGAAAAACAGATTTAGGAAGAGAAGAATTTCTAAAAAGAGTAAATAAATTTGCACAAGAAAGTCACGATACTATCATCAATCAATCTAAAAAAATGGGTGCATCTTTGGATTGGTCTCGTGAAGCTTTTACTCTTGATGAAAAGAGAAATTTTGCAGTTCGTACAGCTTTCAAAAAAATGTATGATGACAAGCTTATATATCGTGGTCATCGTATTGTAAATTGGGACCCAAAAGGTCAAACAGTTATTTCTGATGATGAAATCGTATACGAAGAACGCAAAGCAAAGATGTATACTTTCAAATATTCAAAAGACTTCCCTATTTCAATATCAACAACTCGTCCTGAAACTAAAGTTGGAGATACAGCAGTGGCTGTTCATCCTGATGATATTCGATACAAAGAATTTGTTGGTAAAACTTATACAATAGAAAACTTCTGTGGAGTAAAACTTGAAATAAAAATTATTGCAGACAATGCAGTAGAAAAAGATTTTGGAACAGGTGCACTCGGAGTAACTCCAGCACACTCACAAATAGATGCTGATATGGCTATTCGTCATAAATTACCAACTAAACAAGTTATCAATGAATACGCAAAGATGATAGTTGGAGATGAAAATATTTTAGGAAAGAAAACAACTGAAGCAAGAAGTATCATAGCAGAATGGCTACAAAAAGAAGGCTTACTTGAAAAAGAAGAAGAGATAGATCAAAATGTTTCAACAGCAGAAAGAACAGGAGGAATTATCGAACCATTACCTAAACTTCAGTGGTTTATAAATGTAAATAAACCAATAGAAGAAAGAGGAAATAAAACACTCAAAGAGTTAATGCTTGATGCAGTTCGTAATGGAGGTATTAAAATAATTCCAGACCGTTTTGAGAGAGTATATTTTAATTGGATTGAAAATCTACGCGACTGGTGTATTTCTCGTCAAATATGGTACGGACACAGAATACCTGTTTGGTATCGCGGTGAAGAAGTTTACTGTGGAATAGAAGCTCCAGACGGTGATGGATGGGAACAAGATGGAGATACTTTAGATACTTGGTTCTCTTCTGGACTTTGGACATTCTCAACATTAGGATGGCCTGATTTAAATGCACCTGATTTTAAAACATACCACCCAACAACAATGCTTGAAACTGCATATGATATTGTATTCTTCTGGGTTGCTCGTATGATACTTATGAGTACATATATATTGGGAGAAGTTCCCTTCAAGAATGTTTATATGCATGGACTTGTTCGTGATTCAAAAGGAAGAAAAATGAGTAAGTCTCTTGGTAACTCCATTGATCCATTGGAATATATTTCAAAGTATGGAACTGATGCTGTTCGTATGTCATTGATAATAGGAACAGGTCCAGGTAATGATAGCAAGATGAGTGAGGATAAAATAAAAGCATATAAAAACTATGCCAATAAACTCTGGAATATAACTCGCTTTGTTATGACTTCAGCTGAAGGTATAAAATACGATTCTAATTATCAAAAATACACAGAAAAAGAAAAAGAACTCATAATAGAACGAGATGAAGTAATAAAAATTATAACTTCTGAAATGGAAGAATATAAATTCTATCTTGCTGCTGATAAAATATACCAATACACTTGGGCACGTTTTGCTGATGTAATAATAGAAGAAAGTAAAATAATATTCCAAACTGGAAATGAAGAAGAGAAAAATTCTAGAGCACAATTCTTATTAGATACATTAGTCAAAATTACTAAAATCCTACATCCATTTATGCCTTTCGTAACTGAAGAAATATGGAGCATAATACCAACTGATAATAAAAAGTTATTAATGGTTGAAAAGTGGCCCATATAATCAGAATGACTAATATATTAAAAGATCCAAATACTCTAATATATGCAATCTTAGTAGGATTAGTCCCAGCTGTTTTTTGGCTTTGGTTTTGGCTAAAAGAAGAAGACGACGAGCAACCAGAACCACTAGGTTTAATAATAGTATCATTTATTACTGGTGGTATTATGGTTTTAATTGCTATCTGGCTAGAGAAATACTCTCTCAATTTTATAAAAGACAATACTGTCCAAGTAGTAGTATGGGCAACAATAGAAGAATTATTAAAATTTGGAGGTGTTGCAATGATTGTCTTTGGTACAAATATTATAGATGAACCAATCGACTACCCTGTTTATTTTATTACATGTGCATTAGGATTTGCTGCATTTGAAAATGTATTATATTTACTTAAATTATTTGATGGAAGTGGAACAGTTATAGGTATGCTTACTGGTAATCTAAGATTTTTAGGTTCAACACTGCTCCATGCTATGGCAAGTGCGATAATAGGTAGTGCTCTTGGCTTATCATACTACCTCAATAGATATAGAGGAATATATTTATTTATAGGAATTATTCTTGCTATAGTATTGCATAGTATCTTTAATTTTTTTATAATGAAAGGAAGTGGTGAGAATTTTATTTCTGTTTTTGGTTTCTTGTGGGTCATCGCGATTATTAATATACTTGTTTTTGAAAAGTTAAAACGCATGGGTCAATCAATAAAGACTATCTAGCGTAATAAATTATACATATGAATAAAAAGAAATCATTTTTAGAGCGTCTAACAGGTAATATCCGCCTAAGAGACGAAGAAGAACAAGAAGATACTGAACTACCAAAGCAAAGTAAAAGATTTAGTATATCTTCTGATGAAAGAGATCAAGATAAAGAAAGTGAATTAAAAGTAGAAGAAGATTTAGATGCAGAACTTACTGTTGATCTTTATCAAACATCTTCTGATATCATAATTCAAACTATGGTTGCAGGAGTTGTCCCTGAAAATCTAAATATAACAATCACTCGTGATACAATAACAATCCGTGGTAAAAGAGAAGAAAATAAAGCCATACATTCAGAGAATTATTTTGTTCAAGAATTATATTGGGGATCATTTTCTAGATTCATTTCCCTACCAGAAGAGATAGATCCAGAAGAAGCAGAAGCAATAGAAAAGCATGGTTTACTTATAATAAAACTTCCAAAGATAGACAAAAATAAAGAAACTAAACTAAAAATTAAATCATCTTAAATCAAATTTAAAACACTTCTCTCAATGAGAAGTGTTTTAAATTGGGTACTTTTATTTTTATAATAAATATGTTAAATTGAATATGTTGAATAAATAAGGTATAGATATCTGTTTTTGTGGAAAAAGTATGGTATGTTAAATTAAATAGATAGTGTAAATAAATAATGCCTAGATAGCTCAGTTGGTAGAGCGCTCCCCTGAAGAGGGATAGGTCCCCAGTTCAAATCTGGGTCTAGGCACATAAAAATAGACAACTTAATAAAAAAAGATAACCCTCTCTGGTAGACGTCCAACGTCTAGAAATTAGGTTACCATATACCAATAGACCTTTAATAATATAGAATTTTTCTTTGGTAGACGTTGGACGTCTACCAAAGAAATAGATATACCTACAAATTGTGCCCTTGGCAGGAATCGAACCTGCATCTATCCCTTAGGACGGGACTGTTCTATCCATTGAACTACAAAGGCAACTTATATATAAAATAAAAGCATCATTTCTGATGCTTTTATAATACGATAATATAATTCTTAAAGCTACTATTTTATTCCTAGAAGTTCTGAGATTTTTGGCTGATTAAAACCAACAATAATTTGGTCTTCTATAACTATAACAGGTACACCCATTTGACCACTTTTATCTACCATTTCTTTTCTTTTATTTAAATCTAAAGATACATTAAAATCCTCAAATGCTACATTATTTTCAGTAAAGAAATCTTTCGCCATATGGCAAAAATGACATGTTGGAGTACTGTAGATTGTTACTTTTTTCATAATTTTTAAGGCCGTATAACGGCAAATAATTTATAATGGACTATCATTATAACATATATTAAAAAGTTGCAAACTTTCTAATATATTACTTTCTATTAAACATATTCTTAACCCAACCCCAGAAAGTATGATCATTTTTGGGGTCATTATCTTGTATTTCTGTAGGTTTTTTATCATCTACTATTACAACCATCTTCTCCCCAGGCTTAACAACCTGGTATTTATCACGAATAGCATCTTCTATACCATCATCTGTATTGAGCTTATTTATATCACTACGCAACATAGTCTCTCTTTTATTTAATGTATCAATTTCATCTAAAATAAGAGCCTTTTTCTGAGCTGTTTCTTTTTCTTTTTCTATTAAACCAATCATATTAAAAGCAAATACAACAACAACACATAAAAGAATCACCAAAACAAAAGGAGAATGCCAAAAACTATTTTTATTCTTCTTCTTGAATTCATTCATAATTACTGGTATTATATATACTATATGATTTTTAATCAAAAAAACAAAAAGAAAGTAGAGAAGATATTTGCTATAATTTCTATCCTTGTCATCATCAGTATGATAATGCTCTATATTCCTAGTTTAACAAAATAAAATAAATTTAATCGTTTCCGCTACGCATCATTTTTAGAAATACCTCGTGAGAGATATTTATTTTTGCGCTTGCCTGCATTCTCTTCTTACCCTTCTTCTGCTTCTCCAGTAGCTTCTTTTTTCTACTTACATCCCCTCCTCCCACAACCTTACTTCCATGCATAAGAACATCCTTACGGAAGGCTGATACAGATTCTGAAGATATAATGCGTCCGAGAGCTTTACCTTGTATTTTAAAATTAAATTGTTGTCTAGGTATTATCTTTTGTAATTTCTCAACTTGAGATTTAGCTTCTTCTTCTACTCTACGACGAGATACAACTCTACAGAAAGCAGGCATTATCTCATCAGCAACAATAATATCCATACGAACAACATCAGCTTCTTTATAACCACCTATCTCATAAGAGATAGAAGCATAACCAGAAGTTATACTTTTCATATCATCAAAGAAGTTACGCATAAGTTCGCGTAGCGGCATATCAAGATCAATAGATGATCTATTGTCACCAAAGTTTTCTGTTGTTTTAACTAGAGCTTCATGTTCATATAAAAATGGCATAAGAAAACTTAAATATCTAGAAGGTGTAATTATCTTTACACGAACCCAAGGTTCGAGAACTTTAACAACATTACCATCATCAGGAAAAAGATGTGGAGAATAAATAATCTCTTCTTTTCCATTACGAAGTTGTACTTTATAAGTAATAGATGGCATTGTTACAATGAGTTCTAAATCAAATTCACGATTTAATCTCTCTGTAATAATTTCCAAGTGAAGCATACCCAAGAATCCACAACGAAAACCACGTCCTAATGTTCCAGAAGATTCTTCTTCATAAGAGAATGAAGAATCAGATAATCTTAGTCTTCCAAGTGCTTGTTTTAAATTATTGAAATCATCCTGACTTTCAGGATAAATAGAAGCCCAAACAACAGGCTTAGGATTCATATATCCAGCAAGTGCTGGCATTGGTTTTTTGGCATAAGTTATAGTATCTCCGACAGATGCAATACCTGGTTTTTTGATCCCTGTTACTATATAGCCAATCTCTCCAGTACCGATTACATCCTTTGGTTCTTCTTGTGGAGAAAATATTCCGACTTCGAGAGAAATAAACTTTTCAGCAGATACAGCAAAAACAAGTGATTCCCCTTTTCTGAATTCACCATCAATAACTCTGACATAAACTATAACTCCTCTATGGTTATCATATTTAAAATCAAACACAAGAGCTCTACCACTTGAACTTATAACTTCATATTCTTTTGGTGATGGAATTCTTTTTATAATTTCAGACAATAACAAAGATACACCTTCACCAGTTTTACCTGATACCATTAAAATAGTATCTGGATCAATATCTAGCAACAAAGCTACTTCCATTTTTACTTCATCAACTAATGCTAAAGGTGAGTCTATCTTTGAAATAACTGGAATTATAACAAGCCCTAAATCACGAGCCATTTGAAGAGTTGTTAGTGTTTGTGCTTGTACTCCTTGAGTTGCATCTACGAGCAATATAGAGCCTTCTACGGCCTTTAGGGCTCTTGATACTTCATAAGAGAAGTCTATATGCCCAGGAGTATCAATGAGGTTTAAGGTGTATTTTTTACCCTCAAAAGTATGATCCATACGAACAGGCTGCATTTTGATTGTTATTCCCCTTTCGCGTTCAAGTTCCATAGAATCAAGAACCTGGTCTTTCATTTTTCTTTTTTCAATAGTACCAGTAACCTCAAGCATTCTGTCAGCCAAAGTACTCTTTCCATGATCTATATGGGCTATGATTGAGAAATTTCTAATTGATTTAATATCCTGCATAGCCTTATATTAGCAAAAAAAACCTTAAAATAAAAGGTTTTTAAAATAAGATAAAATTAAAGCTCACCCTGCTCAGGAGCAATAACATCCTTACTCCAGAATTTTTTATTTAGAACATTCAACAAATCATTGAATTCTCTATTTTTTAATATAAATAATATTAAAATACCAAAACCAATACCAATAATTCCTGATATAAATCCTTGTAAGAAAATACCAAAACCAGTATTTATATTAAATACATTATCTAATAGTCCGAGTGATACATAAGCAACTACACCCATAGCCAAAGAACTCAATAAACTGTCTCTAAATGTAATAAATAATTTTGAAGATGTATTTTTTAAAAAATCTCTCTTGAATAAAATCCAAATTAAAAAAAAATTTAAAATAGAACCAAGAGCATAAGCAAGAGGTAGCGCAAGCATTACAGTACCAGAAACATCTCTAACGCGCAAAATATCTTCAATAAAAGATAATGTAGTTGGATAGTTATTAAATATATAAACAAATAAATAAGCAAAAACAATAACCATCACAGAAGATAGTACATTTACGATAAGTGGCTTCTTTGTATTTCCAGCAGCATAATAACCACGAACAAAAAGAAGAACTAATCCTTGTGTTGCTAATGATATTATAAATAGTGCTATTGAAGCTGCTGTTAATCTAGTATCAGACCAAGAAAAAGTATTTGAACCAAGAATCACACGAACAATCTGGGCACGCAAAACAATAAGAAGAGTTATTATGGGCATTGACCAAAAGATTATCTGACGAGCTGTTCCAATAATATGCTTAATAAAATCATCCATATTCTTTTCAGTAAAAGACCTGATTAAAACAGGAAAAGCAGCAACAGAATATGATATACCAATAATACCAACAGGAACCGACTGTAGATTATAAGCAAAAGTAAAAAGTGAAATGGATCCTGGCTTTAAAGTAGAAGCAAGAGAAATAAGTACAATAAAAGCTAAACTATTACAAGAAAGTGTAAAGGTTCTAGGTAGAGATGATTTAACAACCTTAAATATTTCATTCCATTTAATTTTAGAAATAAATTTTGGTAGAAAATTATGTTTTGCAACAATAGGAATCTGAATAGATAAATGCATTACTGCTCCGATAATAACACCATAAGCAAGACCATAAACACCAAATCTAGGATATAAGAAAATTATTCCAGATAATATTCCTATATTATAAAAAATTGAAGTTAATGAGAATACAAAGAAATTTTTAAATAATTGGGTAACTGTACCGATTAAATTTGATAGTCCTATAAATATAGGAGAAAGTAACATAATACGACTAACAATAACCAATGAAGATAATTGTGTTTCAGTAAAACCTGGAGCTATATATCTTGCAATATATGGCATCAATAAAGCTACAACAATACTTATAATGACCATAAATAAAATATAGACACTAAAAATATTATTCAAGAATGAACGAGCTTCTTTATTATTATCACTACTGTTCATTCTACTCATCATAAACGGCATAAGCACAGTAACAGATGCCAATGATGCAACAGATATATAAAGAAAATCAGGTATACGAAAAGCTGCATAATATATATCCAATGTTGGTCCAGGTCCAACAATATAAGCAAGCATTCTATCTCGAACTAATCCGAGTAATTGAGATACAAAAGTAAATATACCAAGAAGCAAGGCTGCTTCATTTACGCCATTAAGCTCTTTATTTAGAAATGTAAAAATTCTCTTTACCATTTTCTATATTATTTCTTTGCTGGTAATGGAAGTTTTACTTTTTTTGTAGTTGTCGGGTTTGTTGTAGTAGTGCTTGATGCTTGAATAGTAGTAGACACAGGTGAAGATATTGAACTTATAGCATCCTTAAGTACTTGATTGTCAGGAAAAGCCTTACTTAATAGTTTATATTGAATCAATGCATCATCTGTTCTTCCTGCTTTTTGATATGCTTGACCCAAGAAGTAATGAGCATTTACATAAGTACTATCAATAATAACAGCTCTTTCTAGTGCATCTATGGAGCCGGTATAATCAGAGTTATTATAACGCAATAAACCAAGTCTAAAGAATACTGTAGCGTCATTAGGACTCAAAGAAGCAGCATATTCTGCTTGTTTTATAGCTTCAGCCATATTACCCTCGTTAACTTCAATCTGTGCCAAGAAGAAAATAGCATCAGTATAATTATTTTTTAAATCTAGTGCTTGCTTAATAAATTTTCTTGCTTCAGGATTATTTTTATTAATAAATTCAAGAGAAGCTCTTGCTAATAAAATATTTGGATTAGATGGAGCCAACTTTAATGCTTTATCATATGAAGCTACTGCTTTTTCATAACTACCATCAACAGGTAATAATACAAATGAACCATAAACATCACCTTGATTTAAATAATTTAAATAATTCTTAGGATTTTGATTTATAGCTAATTGTGAAGATTGTTGTGCTTTATTTATAAGCAACTGAAGATCTGATTTTAATACATCTGGTGCAATTGTTTTATCAGCAACAATAATACTCATCTCTTTTATATATATTCCAGACAATGATCGATAATATGCATCATTTTTATCCAAGAAAATTGCATTTGAAAGCATCTTTTCTGAACTAGAAAGAGATTTTATTGTTGTATTATTATTACTCAAACTACTTGAATAATAAATAATTGAACTAAATTTTTCAACATAAATATATGTCAAAGAAAGAGCTCCTATCATAAGAACCATTAATATAAATATAGAAATAAAATTATTACGATCTTCATTTAAGAATGAAATTTGTTTAACAGGTATAACCTTCTTGTGAACAAGAATACCAATTAATATTCCACTTGAAACAAAAGCTAATGATACTATTATAATATTGGGATTATAAGATATTATAGAAACCCAAGAATAAATAATAATTATAATTGTTGAAAAAATAAAATAATTAGAGACAGTATTACTTAAAGCAATTTTTAATGATTTAACACTCTTAATAAAAATAGTTGCTATAAATAAAAGTAATGAAAGAAATCCCAATATACCAGTTGAAACCAATAGTGTATAAAGTAAACTAAAACCGTAAGAGAAATCTATATTCCAATAAGCAGTTTGAGCTATATCTATAGGTTTCCATAGAGACCAATCTGCCAAAAAGGTATTTGGTCCGGTACCAAATAACGGATTCTGAATAATAGATTTATAAGCTATTTGTGAAGTAGTTGCAAAAGAAGGATAAACATCATTATTTGATATATTTATATAATTCAACAAAAAACTACTAACTAAATTATTACTAACTAAAAAGAAAATTGATATAAATATAAAAACAAGAGCAACAAAAGGAAATTTATTTTTACTTTTTATATTACCAACAATTTCAATTGTTTTATTTTGTAATGATATTTTATAAATAAATATAGCAACTGAAAAAATACCAACAAGAACCCAGACAAGTGGCATATTTACTATTATCAAAAAAATAAGTCCAAAAATTAAAATAAAATACTGAGCAATAAGAAGAATTTTGCTAGTCTTTAAAAATTCAATAGTAAAGATAGATAGAGTTACAATAAGACCCAAAAATAAAGCAAAATCACTCCATGTTCCAACTAGATTACCAGAAGAAACACCAAGTAAAAATGTTGGTGATATTTTATCAAACCCTATAAATATATTAAATAATTCAAAAATTAAAACTATTATTGAACTTATAAACAAGGAACCAAAAAATATCCATATATTTTTTTCTTTTTGAAAGTGAATAGATGACAAAAAGAAGATACAAGACATTATAAGAATTGATCCAAATGTTCCAACCTCAAAACCATTACCAAATAAAGATAGATACAATGATGGAGAAAAAAATGAAGATATCAGAAAAACCAATGGAATTATACCTGCAAATAGAATAATTCTATCCTTTGGTACAGTAAACTTCCCTTCTCCGAGACGAGATATTAACCAGAAGAATACAGATAAGGTTATTCCTATAAATATAAGAAAACCTTTACTTGCGGATAGATTAATGGGAACAAATGGAATAAAGAAAAAAATAGAGACAAATAAAGTTGAAATAAATGTAATAAATGACAAACTATTAAAAAATTCTATTTTTTTTGATTCCATAATTTAATTTTTAATCTAATAAAGTATTAATATTATATAAAATAATATTAAATAATGCTAATTCGAGTCTATTTTTTCTACTTCCTTTTCAATAACCTTTTCTGCTTCTTTTATATCTTTCTTGAATTTTCCTAAGAATAATTGTTCTTCTTTATTTAGGACCTTATTGCTTCTTATTTTCTTAAATATTTCAATTTCTTCATCAGCATCTTCATTCAGAATATCAAAACTCTTAGATATAATATTTTCAGCTCCTGATAACTTTTTATTTACATATAGATTAAATCTCTTAATACGATAGATTGAATATATTAGTAGGATTATAACAAGAGCAATCAAAGCAATAAATGGTATTAATATTGTCATATAGTTACTAAACATTGAAATAAAGAAATTAATCTTATTTTCCTTATTTGCTATTTGTATTGGGATTGTATAGTCACTATTGATACCATTTTGAGTTGTTGTACGAGCCATTACAGAATAGACACCTGATGGCATTTTATTTTCAGGAACATAAGTAAACTTACCATCACCATTTGTAGGAACATTATCTATTATAACTGCACCTGTTCCTATATTTGTAAGAGTTAATTCAACATCAACAGCAGGATCTGCTGTTCCTTTTAATACAAGAAATTGATCTACGTATAAATCAGTAGGATAGTAAGTAATAGTTGGAACTCTTAGAATTGTAGTTGAGAAACTCATAGAACCACTTAGATTATCTGAATTCATATCTACAGCTCTAACCTTTATAGTATGTATTCCATTCTCTAGAACTGGCGCTTGGAAAATATGAGTTCCATCATCAGTCCAGATAATCTGACTCATTGAATCTATTTGTATTGAATATGATTTATCAGCTACTGGCTGTGGTGATGTTATTAAGAATTTATTTGGAGAATATTTTGAAGTATTATTTTTGATTTCAGATACAACAATTGTTGTATCTTTTACAACAACCTTAGCTGGGGCTGTTTCCTTTTTTACAGGAGTAGTGACAGTCGCTTCTTTTTTAATAGGAGCTACTTCTGGAGTCTTAGCTGCTGCAATAGTCAAAGAACCAGACCCCTTACTATATAAAACCTCTGTTCCATTACCATCATTTGCTAATACTGAAGCAGAATTAAAACTAAGATTTGCAGTTCCGTTCTTTTTGGCTTTAAATATAAGAGTTACAGCATTTCCAGCATTACCTGTATAGCCATTCAAAACAACACCCTCAAAAGAAGCAATACCGTCTCCATTTGAGAAAGATGGTTCTTGTGCCCAGAGATTTATTATTGACCCAACCTTAGATATAGAAGTAAGAGACAATATATCACTTGGAAATTTTACTGTTGCAGAAATAGCATTAATAGATTTTGAATCTGTTCCAACATAAACTTTTACATTTATTGTATCTCCTGCTTGATAACTAGCAGAGGAAGGAGAAAATCCTATATTAGCAGCTTTTGCATAATAAATCGGAGACAATAAAAAGATAAAGAATAAAAAACTGACTAAAAATCTATTTGTATTTTTCATAAAATTTTTTAATAATAAATAAAAGCCCGACAAGTATAAATATCAATATAATAATATTTATAAATGAAATTAGTTTATAAGGTAATGCATCTATATTTATAGCAATACTAGAACCAGAATAATTTGTAGCCTGTACAGTAATTATACTATGTCGACTCTGATCTTCCAATAAATATGGGCTCTCAATTTTCTTCCAAGGTCTTGATCCTTCTTTAATTAAAACCTCTTTTATTCCAGTCTGCTTATCTTTTGCATCAAAAATTAAAACATACTTATTATTCTCAATATTTGGATCACGAACAACAGAAGCAGATAGTTCTGGGGCTACATCGTTGGATGTTTTATATATATACGGATTACTTATATTTTGTATTGAAATCTTAGCACTAGTTGGTGTTATATTATCTATGGTTCCTAATCCATCGTTTAGTGTAGTAATAGCTTTTGAAATAGAAATATTACAGTCCCCTTCTTTTTTTGTTTCAAAAATAAGACGAATAATTAAACCAGGAAGTTTATTGTCTGGATTAAATGGATCGATAACACCACTAAAACCATTGGGAATTATTCCAGAAAATTTTACAGAACCGTCACTTAATGCTGGTTTTTCTACCCAAAGATTTACAATTGAATTACCCTCTTCTGCTCTAACAAAAGAAATATTATCAGGAAAAGACACAGAACCTTCTATTCCATTTATAATTTTACCTTCTGTATTTAGATTTACATCTACATAGAATTGCTCATCCTTACTAAGAGAATCACTTGATGGTTTTATAGACAAGAAAGAAGCATCTGCTTTATTGTTTACAAAAATACATAAAGCAAAGATAAATAAAGCTATTATTTTTTTAAAATTATTTTTCATATTATCCTGTCCAACTGAATGCCATTATACTAAAATCAACTAAAGATATTTTACCATCACCATTTAAGTCTACCTTTGCAGGTGGAGAAACACGCTTATACCAGTAGGCCATAACAGAGAAATCAACTAGGTTAACTCTCTTATCACAGTTTAAGTCTCCTCTTAGAGTTCCACAACCTGTCACAGTATTATCTTTCTTTTTTGAAACAAGACCGACTATAAATGGCAACTCAGGACTCACAGCACCAACTTCTTCATTAACTATAGTTTTTGATTTTACAATATGGTCACCATATTCAAGTGGAGTTGTATCCATTGTATATTTATATAAACCAGTAATATCTGTTTTTGTATTTTTTAAAATTTCTTGATCTGAATGGAACACAATATTTAGATTTGTATTAGGAATAGTTTGTCCATAAACAATCAAATCATCACCTTGTTTAACTTCTGATTTATCTATATTGATAGTTGGAGAAAGAAATATTCCACCAATATTTACAGTAGTACCAGCTGTCACATATACAGGAAAAGAAAATGAAAGTGATTTTACTCCATTTGAATCCTCTCCGTAAACAGAAAAGTTATAAGTTCCAGTATCTAGATTATTTATTGAAGTAGAAAAACGAGCCTGTTGATCTGCAACGGTTGTTATAACAACACTACCATTTCTTAAAATAGTAACTTTTGAAGATGGATAAGCCATACCAGAAAAGTTTACAGTAGTAGGCATAGAAATAGGTACAGTACTTACACTACTACTTCCTCCTCCGCCCCCGCCTCCTCCACCACCTGTTGATGGTGTACCTGTTCCCACTTGAGCAGATATTCTAATTGTTGATGTATTTATAATAGTAAAAGCAACTACTAGTTGTGGAGCTATTACTAAAGAGAAAATTAAAACTATTATGAATTTTTTAGAAGATAATAATTTAATCATGATGAGCATCGCTTTGTGTGTGTTTACCAATGCGAGCCTTTTTGATTATATATTTATTATATCTTTTAATGAGTTTTTTGCCGATAAAGAAAACTATTACTAATATAACGAAGATAATAATAAGTAATTGCCAAGGGAAAACAAAGAAGAATGCGTATTTACTACTATGATTACCTTCTGTTCCGTAGGATAAATCTATTTTTGCAATATAAGGACCAACTGCGAAATTTTCCCATTGATAAGAAGCTCTTTCAAAGAAAGAAGATATTGCAGTATTTGATACTTTTACTTTTGAATCAGATTTTGTCCAGTCTATATCAAAAAGTCTTGTACTATGTGGAAGAATATTTCCAGATACAGCATTGGCATCTATGTGAGCTGTTGGAAAATAAACCATATTGTGAATTGTTATATCACCTTCTGGTTTTACGCGATCGTTACCATCATTCTTGAATCTATATTGAAAAGAAATAGGTAAAGAATTATAAAATATTTTACTATCTTTAGTTTTAAAATCAGCCAATCCTCCAGCTTCCAATACATCTCCATTTATAGTAAGAAGAACAAGAGTACCAGTCTTTGCACCAACAGAAACCTGACCACCATCTTTAGCATTTGGATTATTACCAAAGAATACAACAGAGAAATGTCCTCCAGCATATGCATCCTTAGGTATAGTTATAGTTAAAGGTATTATTTTTGAACCACCAGCTTCTACAGTAAAAGATTCTCCTGGAGTAGTCATCCAAGTTCCTAAATCGTTCTTAGGTTCAACAAATTTAGGACTACCTGTTTCTCCTTGAGCTTCGAAGTTAGAATAAGAAACATAATAAGTTTCTGTTCCATTCTTGCTGTCATTATATAGAGTTATATCTTTTGTTATAGTTGTACCGGCATCCCCACTTACTTCAATACGAGCTGGTGAAATAGTTAAAGCAGAAGCTTTTTGTATAAAAACAAAACCAAACACCACAAATAATGTGATGATTGGAAGTGTTATTTTTGTAATAATTCTATTTAAGTTCATTAGGAATTTATGTTACAGACTAGAAGTTACCAGTAGCTACATAAGTATGAGCAGTAGTATAACTTCCGGCTGGTGTTAATGCTGCAATGTTTGCTAGATAACGAACTGAATATGTAGTGTTAGCACTAGGACCAGTATAAGAAGCGACAGGAGCAGCTGTTGAAGTTGTACCTGTATAAGCATAACCAGAAGCAGCATAAGGAGCAGATACTACACCAGAACCACCAGTTGCTGTCATTCTCAAACCAAATTGTGCTGTACCAGGAGTAGATGCTGTATTTGAAGCGAGTGCTGCAATACTATTTGCACCTGAAGTTAGTGTATCACCTTGAACACTTATTGTATAACCAGTAGGAGCATTTGTTCCAGCTATCATATTGAAGGCTTCTGCTTCTGCAACAGTAGGACAAGTTACATTACCTGGATCTGTGTTTTGAGCAAAACAAGGACCACCTGTTCTAAGATTACCAAAGTAGATTGAGTTTGAAGATACAGTAAATGAAATACTACCTAGAACTGAAGCTGAGACAGCAACAACACCGTTAGCGATTATAGCCATAGACAGAACACCTGAGTCAGCCATAGTACCACTAATAGCAAGAGTTGTTGTACCAACTACACCGTTAGTTATCTTATTTGTACCATTAAATGTAATAGTTATGGTATGACCAGCTGCAATAGTACCTGTACCTGTTGTAAATGTTATAACAGGAGAAGCATTAGTAAAACCCCAGTTTGTAGTAGTTGGAGCTCCAGCATTGACTGTGATTGGTGCCACATTATCTAATACAGTTACATCAGAAGCGGTAACACCAGTTGTAGCTGTACTGTTATTAAAAGTAAGAACAATTGTCTTACTTGCAGGAATACCAGTAGGAGTAGTGAACTTAATTGTATGTCCAGCTGTTGCACTTGCTGTTAGATTAGTAACAGTATCTGACACTGATGTCAAAGATGCAGCAAAAGCTTTTTCGGGTGACATAAAACCAAAATTTATTAAAATCATCCCAACAACTAAAATCGCACTTATATATTTTCTCATAAAAATTTAAATAATAATTATTAATAATAAAATCCTTTATATATACTTATTCTAACATATATATATTTATAAATAAATAGTTATCCACAGTTATTTAGAAATTTGCAGTTACGAAATAAGTTAAATTTGTAGAATAATTTCCAGGATTAAGAAGTGAGTCAATAGTTGCGACGGTTCTCACTGAATAAGTTGTAGTTACCCCGTCACCAGATGAAGAAGAAGCTACAGTTGTCGGTGTTGAGCTAGTTGCATCATAAGCAAAACCTGTTCCATTATAAGGAGTTACAACAGCACCTGATCCACCAGTCGCTACAGCTCTAATACCAAAGGCTTTTGAACCAACAGAAGGAGTAATATTTGTTCCACCGATTGGAGTAACTACCGCTGCTCCATTTTTAAGTGAATCACCACTTACATAAAGACCATAACCAGATGCAGCATTTGTACTTACAGTAATATTATATGATTCTGTTTCAGATGAACTTCCTAACCCATCAGATGTAGCATATCTTAAGCCTGTTGGAACTAAGTTTCCAAAACCAACACTATTATTATTTAAATTAAAAGTTACAGACTGAGATACAACCTTCGCACAGACTTTATTATTATAAGCAGTAGGTATCCCTACTTGAGAGTTTGTAGTAGTGCCAGACATAGAAAATAAAGTTGTGTCATAACCAGTACAGTTAGTTGCCTGGTAACCAACAGTTAAAACATCTCCAGCGAAAGTACTAGATAAGCAAGCTTTTTGAGAATTATAGTTTGTATTAGTCTGATCATTCTTTTCTACATGAGCATTTGTACCAGTTGAACCTGAGAGTCTAGCTATAGTTACATTGTTGCTAGCTGCACAAGAATTTCCTAGCCCAGTAACACCATTACAACAAACTACATTGGTTGCATAAGTAGCTGTTGATTGACTTGGTAATTCAGCATGTGCATTTGTACTTCCTGACATACGAAGAAGAACTGTTCCAGTACAAGCCGCAGATGTAGTTATAGAACAGGATAATGCTGCATATAAATAAGAAAAAGGAATAAATACAATAGCTATAAAAACTATTGAAAATAAATATTTAATAAATTTTCTATTTAAAATGGACATTTGTATTTAAAAACAAAAAACTCTAAAACAAATAAAAAACTTTTAATTATTTTTTAGTAGGAGTTTTTACTGTAGTAGTTGGAGTCTTTATTGTTGATGTTGAAACTGAAGGTGTTGATACAGAAGGAGAATCAACTGTAGTATTTGTACTATCTGGCTTAGTATTATTTGAAATAGGAGCTGTATCTATTATTTTATCAATACTAGGACGATACAGAATAGCCTTACCTGCTTTTGTATAAATCAAAACCTTGTCCCCTTTTTCAGATTGATTAAAAAATGATTGACTCTTTAAAGCTTCTGGGTCAGAAACAGTCGCAACTGTAGGATCTTCTTCTTGTGGTAATAAATATATTCTAGAAATTTTAGAAATCAAACTATCTGATTCTTCTTTTGCAACAGTTTGTGGATTTGTTTTTAATATTCTAAGCTGATAATAAAAATAACCACCCAAAGATACAGCTATAATTGCTATAAATGAAATAACTATGTTGAAAATTTTTTGTTTTTTACTCATATAATATAATTATTTTTCTTCTATATTTTTAATACTAACTTTAACTTCTGGAATACCTTCTTTTCTTTCATAACCAGCAGAAATTTCTTTAACTTTTGTAACAATTTCTTTTGGACTGTACTGACTTTTTACTAAGTATAAAACTGCACCTAACTCTAACCCTTTTTCTGCATCTTTTTCTCCTGCTAGATTAGTAAGAAGTATTACTGGAATATTTTTAAGAGATTCATCTTGTTTCATCTCTCTTAAAACATCAAATCCACTTTTCTTTGGCATCATAACATCAACAAGAGCCACAATGGGTTTAGGATTCATTGATTTAAGAGTATTAATTGCATCTTCTCCATCAAAACTAATTTTTAAATCAAAACCATTAAGCTTAAAAGCTCTTTCGTACATTCTACTCATCAATGGATCATCTTCTGCTAAAAATAGTGTAGGCATTTTTTAAAAAGTTAAGTAATAATACAGGTTTTTGGTAAAACACTATACTTTATTATATCACGAAACAATTGGAATGGTAAAGAAAAATACACTCCCTACTCCCTGTTCTGATTTCTCAAGACCAATGTTTCCACCCATTTTTTCAATCATCATTTTTGATATATATAAACCAAGTCCTGTACTCTTTGTAACATCACGAACAAGTATATCATCCCCTGCTGGCTGGAATTTTCTAAACAACAAACTTTCATTCTTAAGCGAAATACCCTTTCCGGTATCTGAAACAAGTACTTTTAATTTATTATCTACTGTTTCAAAAGATATAGAAATACTTCCACTTTCTGTAAACTTTATAGAATTTCCAACTAGATTAAATAAAACCTCTTCTATTTTATCCTTATCTGAATAAATTTCTGGTAATGATTTTTTAGGAGTAATTATTTTCAAAGATAATTTTTTCTTTTCTGCTTCATTGTTTAAAGAAGCAATAACTTTCTCTGTTACATTCAACATATCAAATTTTGTATTTTTAATAGAAATATTTCCCTGCTCAAGACGAGAAACTTCCAAGAAGTCATTTACTATACCTATCAAACGAACACTTGCTTCATCTATATCTGTGAGCATTTCTTTTACATCAGAATCATTTACTTTATCTTTGTAATCAGTCAATATCATCTCTGTATTACCACGAATTGCAGTAAGTGGTGTGCGTAATTCATGAGAAGCAACAGCAAAGAATTCATCACGACTTCTTTCTAAGACTTTTGCTTCTGTTATATCTTCAATAAGAAGCACTCCACCAATACATACACTATCTGATGAGAATACTGGTGTAAGGAATAATCTTAAATATTTTTTACCAAACATAAGTTCACTCATTTCGATAATACATTTATCAACAATACATTTCTCTAATCTCTTCAAAAGACTTTCACCTTTAATATCAAGAATTGTTGATATCTCATCTAATGATTTTATGTTTTCAAGAACATCTAATATGTATAAGATAGAAGGATTATTAATCATAAAGTTACCCTTAATATCTACAATAGCAAAACCCATAGTTAGACTATTAATAGAAGCAAGTAGTCTAGCTTTTTCATCACTAAGTTCTTTTGTACGAATAACAACTAACTTCTCGGCATTATTTTTTTCTTCCTCAAAATCTTCTAGGAGGTTTTGAATTACTATCTTATTATTCTCTAGCTCTATATTGTTTTGAGTTATTTCTTTAACTTTTATATCAAGTTCTGAAGTTCTCTCTTTAACTTTATCTTCCAAATAGGCATATGACTCCTTTAATCTACCTGTCATTATATTGAATGATTCTGCTAAATAACCAAATTCATCTTTTGATTTAATATCTACATTTTTTGTTAAATCACCCTTTGTTATAACATCAACAGCTGCTGATATTTTTTGTAATGGTTTTATTATTATAGAACGCATTATAAATATCATAAGCAGCGTAATAAGTAATGTAATACCAACAAAGATACCTATAGCTAGATAGAATTGTGATTTAAATAAAATTACATTTTGTCTTTCAATAAATTCTATTCTTATTTTTGCTGTTACAAAATCCTGCCCATAACCAACAATAATTCCAGAATCATTATATATTCTAAAATGAACCTTACTTGGAATCACTGTATTTGTTTTATCAGCACTAAATTTATCAAAATTATCTAAATCGAAATCAGTTTTTTGATTTAAAATATTCTCTTTTAAATATCCATCTATAATAGATTTATCAAAAAGAGTTGTCATCTTTGAATTACTAAAACCGTCAGTAACTTGCCCATCAGAAATATTCATAACAATTACATCTCCACTCTTGGAATATGTTTTTGTTATAAAATCCAGTAATTGTTTATTATTTTTAGGAGATTTATTATTATTTTGAAAATCAATATTATCAAAAAATAAATTATAATCTTTATTAAAAAGCTCTCTACTTAATTCAAGAAACTCTTTCTTAAACAAATCAATATTGTCTGCCTGATTTTTACTAAGAGTACTAATAGAATTAAAAGTAAAAACAATAGAGACCGTTAAGACGCTTAAGATTAAGAAACTAATAATTTTTTTATTAATATTCACGATTTTATTTTATCTAATTTTTTGTAATGCTAAGTCAGATATAAATCCAACATTTGATTTATCAATAAGTCCTATACCAGTATCAACATATAAACCAGCAAATCCATACTTCTTTGTTAAACAAGCTTGAAGAATAGGAAGATATCCTTCAAGATATGGTTGTTGGTCAAGAACTAAACCAAGATACCCATTCTTAATACCCACAACAGTATCAACAGATAGATCAAAACCGGCAACTATTATTTCTCCGGGTTTTTTATTTAAATTCTTAAGATGTAAAGGAACAGAAGCAGTTAGTGCTCCATGATCAGTAACTATAACCTTAGTATTGGGATATTTTATTAAAGCATCTGAAAACATCTTCTCAGTAACTGAAGATTCTGGATCTTTTTGAACAGCAAGAGGCATTGTTATTTCATGTACAATTAATTTATCATTTTTAAGACCATCAACAACACCCTTTGTTCTCTCATAACGACTAGGGTCTGCTATAGGATCTACTCCAAACACAATAACCTCAGAGCCTTCCTTTGGATTATATTTTCGTATTAATCCATTACTTACTAACATCCCAGAGTTATATAGAGACTGTCCTACATAACCAAAACCCTTACTTGAATACCTCTCTCTCAAATCAGGAAGGTCAACATTTAAAGAAGTAACAATAATATTTTTTCTTTCAGCTTCATCAACCAAAGGACTCAAAACATTTGATCCAGGATGTCCCATTATTGCTATAGCGTCTGGAGATTTTGATATAGCATCAATAAATTGACTCACCATTTTACTAGAACTCCAATCTGACCAAACATATTCAACATTTGCTCCTAAGTCTCTCTCTGCTGCGAGAGCTCCATTATGAACAACACTAGCAAAACTATCTGTTTCATTTCCACCAGGGAAAAATACTATTTTAACACCGTCACATAGCTTATTACTATTATCTACTTTACTAGATAACAAAGAGGAATTACTAGATAAATATAAATATGTAACAAAACAAGAGAAAATTATTATCACAACAACAGAAACAATAATCTTCCATAAACTATTTTTAGGTTTATTTATATCATCATTTTTTATAATATTTTCTGTTTCTATTTTTTCCATATTTTATAATTAATTAAAATTATTAATTGACCTTTCCTTCTTTTAATTTTGCATTTTCTTTTTTAAGCTCTATCATCTTTAGTTCTCTTCCTACCATCAGTTTATTTAGCTTATCTATCTCTTCCATTCGGTTTTTTATTTTTTCATTTGTAATCTTACTTGACTCATCAAACTTTATTTCCTTTTCGTGAGAAATCTTAATCTTCTCAAACATTTTATTTATAATAAAAATTAAATCCCCTATTTCATCATTTTCACCTTCTTCTATTTTTCTTGAAAAATCACTATTGTCACTAATATAATAAACTTCATCTTTTAGTTTTATTAATCTATGTAAAACAAATTTATCTATTAAAATCAATAAAACAATAAAGAAGGTCAACATAATTAATGTAACTATAATAGAAAATACATAAACAATATTTTTACCTTGATTATAAATATCACGAGGTAGTTGAACTTCTGTTATAAAAATAGGTTTATCATAAATATCATATACAACTTCATAGCCATCGATTGTATTATTTCCATTAGATATTAAATGATATTTATTTGTTTTTGATATGTTAGTTTTTACTATAGATATATCCTCAGATTCATTATATGAACTATATGGATGTATAACAACAGGAAAACCAACTACTTTAGTTATGTCTTGAACTACCTTATCAGCAATAAATGAACCAAAAATTATATTTCCTTTAGGTTTTCCACTATTATCACTTTTTAAAATGTTAGCTACAGATATTACCATTTCACCCTCTGGTAAGTCTATAATATTTGTATTTCCACTATTAACGCTAGTGATATAATCAGAATTATTTTTTATAAAAGATACTAGATTACTCTGAGGTAAATCCTTACCATTATCTATATCAACATATTTACTGTATACAATTTCATTCTTATCGTTAAGAAAAACAATTGCATTTATTCGAAGAGAAGTTAATGTTTCATTTGTTAGATTTGAATCTATATATGCCTTATTTTTATCAGTAATAAATTTATAAGTATCATCCCATGAAGACCAATCTTTTAATTTAATATTTTGATTATTTGCAATAGTACTTAGAGATGAATCAACTCTATTAAGATTTCTTATAACCTGATCCCTTTCAAGAGAAACAAAGTTTTTTAAGAGAAATAAATTATAAAATAAATAAATAAAAATAATAAAAAACAACAAAAAAACCACATTGGTTATAATAATCTTACTATATATAGATTTTTTATTATCATCTGTCATATTTATTCACCATCCATATATTTCTTTGATAAAGAATATATTGGAAATGTTAAAATAAGCATGATTATAACAACAGTAATAAGAGTTAGTCTATTGGTAGCATTTTCTATATTTACTATATCTTGTTGTGGCTTAGCAACAGAAATCATACCTACGACTTTATCATCATTATTTAAAAGTGGAGCATATCCAGAATAATAAGGTGTACCAAAAATCTTTGTACTACTAGTAACAATATCACCATTAGCCAAAACAGAAGATTCTATATTATTATTGTTTAATCTCTCTCCAACAAGTCGAGTTCTACCATCTGAACTTATAGCACTACTTGCTATAGATAAATCATTGTTATAAATAAAAGTTTTTAATCCAGTAAATTTTTCTAAATTATCAGCAAAAGCATTGTCTAGTTGAGTTCCCACTATTACAGTTGCTACAATTTTATCTTTAGATAAAATAGGAGCACCAGCTCTAATAGAAAATCCTTCTACCTTACTATCTTCTATGGAAACAGTATTATTTCCTAAAATAGCTTCTTCAAATACTCTTTCTCCTGAAAGAGTATCACCCTTCAACGATGGAGTATGAGCTCTAACCAATACGCTACCATCACCATCTGTAACAGTTAAAAATCCGAGCTTATATTTTTCTAATAAATCCTCAGAAACTTTTTCCAAGGAAACAAAATCTTTTTTATCAACAGCAGTAATTAAATCTTTATTTAAAGATACGATTTCAGCTTTTGCTTGGGATTCTTCTTTTATATTTTCGATAGCAAAGTTAAGAACTTTTACATCACTAAGTAAATTATTTGAAGTTTCAGTTGAAATACGCCCAATCAAAATAGTAGAGAAAGCGAGAGTTACTATTGTAGCCAATAAAAAAGTAGATCCGACAGCTATCATAACAAAACTCTCATGAATACGAAGTCTCATATACTGCCAAACCCAATAACCTAAAGTACAAAAAGCTAATAATTCAATAGATAAACTTAATATATAAAGAAAACTAACCTGATCAATATTTGTAAAAAAAATGTTGATCATATACGGAATAGATAGTAATACAAATCCTATTGAAAATGGTATCCAAGTACGATTATATTCCCTTTTCCATTGTAAATATGCATAAAAAGCAATAGTAAGAAGTAAAACAACAGAAACTGAATAGAAATAAACACTAAGAAGAGAAAAAGCTGGTATTACAATGATTGCATTTACTGCCAACTTTTCAGACTGAATAAAACTAGAAACAATAAGAATAAGTCCTATTATAAAAATAATAAATCCAACATATTTCAGAACTTCATTATTTACATTAAAAGAATTTATAACTTCCCATAAAGAGACAAAAGAGAACCCTAAAAATCTAACTAATGTTGGAATACTTTTTTGTAACCTATACGCATCAAATGAAAGCCATGCCATCATTAAAAATATAATAGATCCGATAATACCAAATGCAAAATAAAAATTGTTAACTAAAAAATAAGATGACATATGATTATATTATATACTATTTATTGTAATAATTGCTCTATTTTATCCACAAATATACCCTTACTTAAAACACCTGTATAAATTTCTTTTATGATTCCACTCTTATCTATAAAAAATGCAGTTGGTAAACTCTTTATATTAAAACTTTCAGTAATATCCCCCTTTGTATCTATTGCTGTATTAATATTATAACCACCTCTTCGAATAAAAGATTTAGCTACATTTAAATCTTCTAAACTATTTATTAAAACAACAGGAACTATCTTGTCTGCCAAAGCCCTTGAAGAATTGTATTCATCTACTATCTTTAGTTGATTGATTGATTCAGTATTCCAACTAGCCCAAAAAATAACAACAAACGGTTTATCTATGAATTGAGATAATTTTATACGATTATCTCCAGTACTTACTAAATCAAAAAATGGAACTTTCTGATTTAAAAGTTTTTCTTTTTGTAAATATATAGTCTTATTTTTCTGTATTGTATTTTGACCTATTAATTCAGAAAGATAACCTTGCCCAAAAAATTTAACTAAAAAGAAAATCAAGGCTGTTGCACCTAAGACTACTATTGTGATGATAAATATTTTTTTCATTTAATTATTTAAAAATTCCTAAAATACTATTAATAAACTTCATTATTCCTGACATTTTAGATACATTAAAATTAACATTAACAATAGAAGGCCTATCTAACTTCAATGGATAATTCAAAGTATTTATTTCTAAACCAGAAACAACTAATCTATATTCTCCAGCTGGTAACACAAGATTATATTCTCCACTTTGATTAGAAGACACACTAGAGGAACCATCACTTGAAATACTAAAATCATTATATTGATTTGTACTATTATCTAATTTTAACACATTAATGTTTGCTCCAACAATCAATTCACTGCTGTCCACAGAAACGATACCAGGTACAACAATAGAAATACTTCCGATTTCTTTATCCTCAATAATATTACCTGATCCATCTTCTGCTGTTATTAATATTTTCTCTATAGAATCTCGATTCATAGATATATCTGTTGACCACAAACCAGAACTAATATTCTTTTTTAAGACAAAAGATTGACTACCTATTTTAATAGAAGCATTCTTTGTATCATCCTCAAGAGATATATTGAAGACAAAAGTACTATTCTTATATATAGAGATATTGCCAATATCATCAGGATTTAAATTAATATCATTCTTTTCTAAGAAAAATCCACCTATTCTAGG
>Ga0302288_1000587_pt1 | contig 28148 bp, 16 predicted proteins | sample III_Fen_N1_1_FD_194549 | JGI IMG/M metagenome (GOLD analysis project Ga0302288, IMG submission 194549) | Peat permafrost microbial communities from Stordalen Mire near Abisko, Sweden - III_Fen_N1_1 | ecosystem: Environmental > Terrestrial > Soil > Wetlands > Permafrost | place: Sweden: Abisko...
CTGTTGTAATTTCTGAGCTACGATTGTTTCTACAGTTGCTGTTACCCCATATATATACCATCGGTTGACTTTATGGTGTATTTATTAAATAATCAGACGATTACAGATATTAGCTTGACGGCTATGCCCTACGAAGCCCATATTTAATATTTGCCAGTAGCTTTCTACTTTTGTCCTAAAAAGATTATGGGTAATAAGAAAGAAATAATGTTCAATTATGTAGAACAATGGCTATCGTCAGGACTTTCACAAAAGAAATTTGCAGTAAAGCATTCAATTCAAGACAAAACATTGTGTTATTGGAATGCCAAACACTTACGTGAGGTTCGGAGCAAACAATTTCACAAAGAGTCCTTATTTGTAGAGTTGACTGTTCCAGAGAAAACGGTAGAGTTGCCTATAAGGACTCTCCCTGTGCCAAAATTACCACAACTATATATGGAATTTGAATTGCCTGAAGGTTTACGCATAAAAATGTACCGTTGATGCTTGGATTGAGTGCTAATCTTCGTTATTTTTTATGTAGCAAGGTTATTGATATGCGAAATGGCTTTGATGGTTTGGCAGGAATTGTGAGGAATTCGTTGGAGAAAGACCCTATCTCGGGCGATATTTTTGTTTTTGTAAATAAAACAAGGTCGCATATAAAACTTTTATATTGGGATGGCGACGGATTTGCTCTTTATTATAAGCGATTAGAGAAAGGAAGATATTCCCTACCTGCTCATAATGGACTATCTAAAGAACTCAAAAGAGAAGAGCTTTTGATGCTTCTTGAAGGACTTTCGTTTTTGGAAATGAAACAAAAGAAGAGGTTTAAGATTCCTTAAAATTACTGTAATATTTATTGTAAATATGCTTGTATTTACTGGTGTTTTCGTATGTTTACACTATGGAATTAGAGCATGAAATTTCGAAAGAAGAACTCTTAGAACAAACTGTTCTTTTGCAAAAAAGGCTTGCCGAAAATGCAATAGAAATTTCAAATCTAAATTCAACAGTAGACAATCTAAAATTTCAAATGGCGCAACTGCAACGAATGTTATTCGGGGCAAAGCGTGAACGTTTTGAATTGAAAGAACATCCAAACCAACTATCTTTTACTTTTGACATAGAAGAACCAGTATTAGAAGCAGCAATTGAAGCCGAGAAGCAAGAAATTACTTACGAACGAGAAAAAGCTAGGAAACCACACCCTGGTCGCATGGAATTGCCATCGCATTTACCCATCGTAGAAACCATAATAGAGCCAACTGAAGATGTTTCTAATATGACCCATATTGGTGATGAAATAACCGATGAGTTGGAATATACCCCTGCAAATCTATTTATAAACAGAACCATACGTCCCAAATACATAACTAAAGAAAACAAAGCAGGTCAACAACGACAAGTGATAGCCGAACTTAATCGCCCTATTCCAAAATGTATAGCAGGTACTCAATTACTGGCAAATATCTTTGTAGAGAAATTTGTATATCACATGCCTTTGTATAGACAGTTGCAGCGATTCAAACAAAATGGCGTTCATATCCATTCCAATACTTTCGATTCTTGGATTTCATTAACATCAAAACTTGTGCAACCTCTCTATGCTGTACATAAAGCATACATTTTAGCAGAAGCTTATTTGCAAGTTGATGAATCGCCTATTAAAGTCCTCGATAGAGATAAGCCTGGAGCAACTCATCAAGGATATATGTGGGTTTATCATTCGCCCATGCAAGGAGCTGTCTTTTTCGATTATAATAAAGGTCGAAGTGCTAAAGCCCCTCTCGAAAATTTACAAAACTTTAAAGGCTATTTACAAACTGATGGCTATGCCGTCTATGATGCGTATGGTAAGAAAGACGATATTGTACACCTTTCGTGTATGGCACATGCACGTAGGATGTTTGACCGGGCATTAGATAATGACAAAGAAAAGGCATCCGTTATTTTACAATTAATGCAAAAGCTCTATTCTATTGAACAAAATGCTAGAGATTTGAATTTTAATGCAGAGCAACGCCACGAATTACGTCTTGATAAAGCATTGCCTATTTTAAATGATATAAGTAAATATATTTCGGAAACAAGAAAGAACGTATTACCTCAAAGCCCCATAGGGAAAGCCTTTGATTATTGCATCAATCGTTGGGACAATCTTATGAATTACCTCAAAGACGGAAATCTTGAAATAGATAGTAATCTAATAGAAAATGCCATTCGTCCATTAGCATTGGGTCGTAAAAACTATTTATTTGCAGGTTCACACGATGCCGCTCAGAATATCGCAATGTTCTATAGCTTTTTTGGTACTTGTAAAAAACATAATATCAATCCTGAAAAATGGTTAGCTCATGTTATCAAATCAATTAACGATACGAAAATATCCCAACTCAAATTCCTGCTCCCTCAATTTATTGATAAAGTTCTTGTAATTTAATACGGGCTTGGTCGGGTGGATACTTTTAGCCTAATATGGATTATTTTTATTATTTTTGGATTAAAATGGATTTTTTAACGACATTTTGTTTTAAAACTTACCATTTATACTTTTGTATTTCAGTAAATCGAAAACCGAAACGTCAAATAAAAAGTATACTATATATATTGTTAGACGCTCACAATTATTGAGGGCGTTTTTTTATATATCTTTCAAAATGTTTTGAATTAAAAAATAGATGCTTTACATTTGCAATTAACTACGTTATGTGTAGTGTAATGAAAATGTAAAGAAGTGGATAAAAATATTGTTTCATACAATTATATCGAAGAATATCTCTTATTGATTAGGTCAAAAGGTCGTTATACTGTTACACAAAATGAACTGTTGCATCAATTCAAAATCTCACCTAAAACACTTAATCAAAGCGTCTTTCGATTAAAATCAAAAGGACGAATAGCTCAAATTCGCAAACAATTCTATGCAATAATTCCTCCCGAATATTCACATCAAGGAATGTTGCCTGTTTATTTATTTGTCGATGATTTAATGAAAAACCTGAATAGAGATTATTATCTTGGACTCTATTCGGCGGCTGCATTACATGGAGCTGGACATCAACAACCGATGGAATCGCAAATTATTGTTAAAAATTCTGCATTAAGAAGTATAAAAAATGATAAACTCTCGATTCGCTTTTTTACTCGAAATGACTGGAATGTAGATATTGTCCAAAAGAAAACAGACGCAGGATATATAAAAGTTTCTTCACCTGAATTAACTGCATTGGATTTGATTGCATATCATGCTAAAATAGGTGGGATAAATCGTTTGTTACCAATTTTAGAAGAACTTGCCGAAGTTATGAAACCGTTAAAACTCTATAAATCGGCACAACGGTACAATCAATTAACCGTTGTACAACGATTAGGTTTTTTGCTTGAGTATATTGGAGCTAATGCCGATTTGATTTCTGCTTTACGAAAATTATATAACGAAAATACAACATATAAAACTATACCCTTATCCATAGCAGTAAAAGAGAGTAAAGGGGAAATAAATTCTGATTGGAAAATAATAATTAATACGAATTTACAACAATGATACCTCGCAGATATATCGAAGAATGGAAAGCAAACGCACCGTGGCAAAACGATGCTCAAATAGAGCAAGATTTGGTTATTGAAAGAGCATTGGTTGAAATGTTTTCCGATGAACTTATCCGAAATAGTCTAGCTTTCAGAGGTGGAACAGCTTTACATAAGATTTTCATGAAACCTCAAGCTCGCTATTCTGAAGATATTGATTTGGTTCAAATTTCGTCAGAACCAATAAATCCAGTATTAATTCGGATTCGAGAGAAACTAAAATTTCTTGGCACTAAACGTTCGGTGAAACAGAATGAGAACAACAACACTATTGTCTATCGTTTCGAATCGGAAATCCAACCAGTTATAAATCTTCGATTGAAAATTGAAATAAATTGTCGTGAACATTTCAATGTATTAGGATTCAAAGAAATCCCTTTTGCAGTTGATAATTCATGGTTCACTGGTTCATGCAATATAATATCCTATGAATTAGAAGAACTACTTGGCACAAAATTAAGGGCGTTGTATCAACGTCGAAAGGGTCGAGATTTATTCGATTTATATTGGGCTATTTCCCACCACAATCTTGACATTGAGAATATAATCCATTGCTATAAAGAGTATATGAACTTTGTGGTAAAACAACCACCATCATCGAAAATATTTTTGACAAATATGGACGAGAAAATACAAGATCCCGAATTTACTGGAGATATTTATTCATTATTAAGACCTGAAATACAATATGACAATATGATTGCATGGGAAATGGTGAAAAGAATTATCGAAAAAGTGTAATTTTGTCAAGCAGGGACGAGTTTTTTGTAATAGAAAAATGAATCCAGCCCCTGATTTTAAGATGTTATTTTGTTACTAAAGAAATGATTTATTATTTGAATTTAATTACCTTGTTATTTGTATCATATTTGCAACATGAATTTGCAAGTAACACATATTCAGAGTCTATTACTTTTGAAGAAGTAAAATAGTTTTCATACACTATAATAATGAAAGAGCCGAGCAGTGATGTTCGGCTTTTTGCATTTATTAATGGGGTAAATGCTAGAGATGTTGCATGCAACGTCTCTACAAAAAACGAATAAAAATTATATTTTCTCAACCATGCAACATTTTGACTATCTTCGTTGTCTTGAATTGCGGAGACGGATATTTTATAACTTTTAAAAAAGTACCATGAAAAGAAAACTTACTCTTGTTTTGCTATTTGCAATTTTTACGTTTGGAGCGAACGCCCAAAACAGTGTTTCATGTCGTTCAAAAGCGCCATTAACAAAAGCAATGGTTGATACTTGCGTAAATACACCATTAATTTTGACAGCGACAAATCAAGGTAGTGGAACACTTTATTGGTTTAGTAGTTCCACGATTCCCACGACTACAAGTAGTTTAGGTACTGGTGATTTGTATGAAATTACAAATTCGACACCTTTTTTAGGAACTTTCTATGTTTACGAATATGATGCCTCGAATGCTTGTTTTGGACCTGCAACCACAATACAAGTTACGGTTAAAACACTTCCAAATATTATTATATCAAAGTCAGCGAATAAAATTTTAAAAGGAGAATCTGTAGATATTTCTGTTTCGGGAGCTGATGCTTTTAATTGGGATAATAATTTGGGAATAGTTACTAACTTAACAGTGAGTCCAACTTCTTCGACGATATATTCAGTAACAGGAACCAATTCAAATGGTTGTAGTGCTACGGCAAAAACTTCGCTTGTAGTTACACAACCCAATTGTGTCGCAACTACAAGTCTTATTACAGCTTCGGCCTGTGGTACATATCTATTAAATGATTCCACATATTCCACTTCAGGAAACTATACTCAAACAATTTTTAATGCAGCAGGTTGCGATTCGGTAATTTCGTTACATTTAACAATAAATCCGTTACCAACTATTGCAGCCACAGCTAATCCAGCAGTAATATGTTTAGGATCTTCTAGTACGATAAGTGCGAGTGGAGGAATTTCGAATATTTGGAACAATGGACTTGGGAGCGGTACTGTAAAAACAGTTTCTCCAACCTACACTTGTAGTTATATTGTTGCCGGAACTGATGCTAACGGTTGTATAAATACAGCAGTTACAAAAGTAACTGTTTATGGACTTCCAACAGTAATATGGGCTTCTACAAATCCAACCTTAGTTTGTAGTGACGGAGCTCCATTTACACTAAATGTTACTGTTTCACCAACAGGAGGAATAGGAACTTTTGGGAAGTTAACTGGTTTAACAAAAATGTCTGAAACAAGTGCAAGTATCGACCCTATTTTTTATGGAGCTGGGATTAAAACCGTAAGTTATACTTATACCGATCTTAATGGATGTATAAATTCTGTTGCAAATTCATCAATAAATGTGTACGATACACCTGAACCAATAGCTTTAAGTATAAGTACTATGTCTAATCCAATTCCTACTTCCTTTGGATTTGGTGTTTCGTCGCAAGGTTTGACAAAAGTAGAATGGTATCTAAACCCTAAATCAATAGTGCTAGGAACAGGAAATACATTTGTTCCAATAATTCCGCATACAGGTACAACACCTGACTCTTTAGTGGCTGGAAGTTATAATTACTTGTATACGCAAACGATTAATGGTTGTGAAAGTGAACCAGTATCTGCACAAGCATATGTAACTAATTGTCCATCGAAAGCTCCCATTGCTGGAGTTGATCCAAAGCCTTGTTCCGCAGCAAACTTAAGTAATTCAATTTATGCAACAGCTCAAGGAGCAGGTACGTTAGTTTGGTTTGCAACTGCAAGTACAGCTAGTACCCATTTAGGTTCTGGTTCAAATTATGTGGTAAATGGAAATGCACCTGGGAATTATACATATTATGTTGCGGAATACAATGCAGCAAATTCTTGTTATGGTCCAACAACTCCTGTACAATTAACAATAAATCCGTTGCCAAATGTGTCAATTATTCCATTAAACCAATCCATATGTTATACATCGGGAGTGCAAACTTTAACCTTAATACCGTCGGGTGGAACGCTTACAGGAACTGGTGTTATTGCACCCAATACATTTGACCCCAAAGTAGCTGGTGAAGTTGATGGTTCGTATCTTTTAACCTATAACTATACCGATGCAAATGGCTGTTCAAATATAGCAACGGTGACGATGAATGTTACTTTTGCTGATGCACCAGTGGCAGTTCTTCGAGCACCCTATTTACAAGATGATATTCTACCAATGGGAACCACAATTCCAGAGGTTTGTGCAGCAAAGGGTAATGGTTCAGGTTTAGGAATTGAGTGGGCAAATGGAAATGATATTGCTTTTTCAAGTCCATTAGCAGGTGGCACCAGTTTATGTTATAATTCTCAAGAAGTCGCTCCAGCATCTAGAATTTTTTATGTTCGTCAAACTGAAAATGGTTGTAAGAGCGATGCTATTCAAGTAATCTTGAATATTTTTGGCTGTCCTTGGACAGCTCCAATAACAACGAATGTTGTTAAATGCGAGAATGATCCTACTTTAGCTACTTCGGAGTTATCTGCAAGTACTACGGAAACAGGCGTTACTTGGCAATGGAATAGCGATGCATTAGCAGCAATAACCGTTGCAAATGCAACATCAAATATTTATAATCCTGGAGGAAATGTACCAGGCAATGCCGATTATTATGTTCGTTACAGTAAAGTAGAACCTAGTTCGGGAGTTGCATGTTGGAGTCCATTAACAAAAGTCTCGCGTACTATTTATCCAAAACCTGCACCTGTTTTCGATGCAAGTGTGAAAAACGATTATTGTTCTACTACAGTAAGTCAAATAAATCTTAAAGGCTCCGATTCAAAAGCTTTAGTGGGAACAGATCAATTCAGTGTAGATGGAATCGTGAATCAAACTGCAACTATTCCATTAAGTCCATTAACCTTCGATAAAACATTTTCAATCCTATATGTTAGAACAACTGACAAAAATTGTAAAGATTCCGTAACGAAATCAATTATAGTTCATGCTCCGATAATAACATCAATAAGTGAAACAATAAACAAAGGCGACAGTATCTTAATCGCATCGCAATACCGCAAAACTGCTGGAAAATTCGATATTCTATACAATAGCCAAAAGGGTTGCGACAGTACGGTTCATTATATCATTATCGTAAAAATAATCGGTGATACTAATGGAGACGGAATTATTGGAGTAGGAGAATTACCTGGCGACAGCAACGGTGATGGCGTAATTGGAGTTGGCGAATTAGCAGGAGATGTTAATGGTGACGGCAAAATTGGAGCTGGCGAAATCGTTGGCGACCTTAATGGCGATGGCAGTATCGGAACAACCGAAATGGCAGGGGATAGTAATGGCAACGGCGTTATTGGTTCTGGCGAAATCGTTGGCGACAAAAACGGCGATGGTGTTATTGGAAACAATGAATTATCGGGCGATAAAAATGGAAATGGAATAGTTGAATCGACCGAAATCGTTGGCGATAAAAATGGCGATGGCATTATCGGAACTACCGAATTTGCCGGCGATGTTAATGGCGATGGTGTCATTGGAATCGATGAAATAGTTGGTGACAAAAACGGCGATGGACAAATAACTTTAATTGAAATTGCCGGCGACAAAACAGGCGATGGTATTATTACTGACCCAGAAATTGCTGGCGATATAAATGGAAACGGCATTATCGACAATGGTGAAATTTGTGGTGACATCAATGGCAATAAAGTAATCGATTCAAATGAAATAGCAGGTGATATTAGTGGCAACGGCATTATCGATAATACCGAAACAGCTTTAAAAACTGGTTTCAGAAATGAAATTGCTGGCGACTTAAATGGCGATGGAATTATTAATGGAAACGAATTAGCTGGTGATGGAAACGGAAATGGTATAATCGATGCGAATACTGAATTATTAGGTGATATAAATGCCAATAATCAAATTGGTATTGGTGAAGTTCTTGGCGATCTTAATGGTAATGGAACAATCGATAACGGAGAACAAACTGTGACGGCTATCGTTAAGAAAACGGCAATAAAGATTTATCCTACATCTGTTAGTAATACATTACTCGTAGAAATTGGAAGTAAACCAGTATCTGGAAATATAGTAATTACAAATATTCTTGGTTCTACAATTCGCGAAATCGCATTTAGTTCTCAAAACCAAATTGCGGTAAATGTTCAATCATTGCCAGCCGGTTTGTATATTGTAAAAGTAAATGCCGGTGGTATTGTTTATTCACAGAAGATAATTAAAGAATAGAGGCAAAAATAGGTAAAGGAAGGAGCCGAGCAGTGATGTTCGGCTTTTTGCATTAATTGAATTGCTAAATGTAGAGACGTTGCATGCAATGGCTTCATGCAGAATGTCTAATCAATATTCCAAAACGTTTTACGTAGAGACGTTGCGTGCAACGTCTCTACAAACCTCCGTTTATTTAATATAACAAATCAACGAAAACTCTAAACCACCATTTACCTTGGTAACAGTTATAAATTTCGATACATTAAAATCGTAACTAAACCCTAGCGAATAACTATCATTATAATCAAATCGAGTATATGCAATTAATGCATCTTTTACTCGATAATAGCCTCCGAAATTCACAAAGGAATTCTTATAAGCTCCCGTATACTTCGAATTTAATCCAAGTTTATAACGGACATACATTCCTATATCTTCTTCCGATAAAGAACCCTGTTTCATGAGTAACAACGATGGATGAAAGGTCATATTTGTATTTTCACCAACAAGAATCGATAAGTCGGCCATACCAGTCCAACGTATCGGTAAATATTTTGTAGTCGATAAATAACTGTAGTGAGGATGCGTAAGGTGAAAAGCAGAAATTCCCATGTTCCAAATGGTTTTATTTGGAAACATGTGTTTCCATAGTATGCCCGAAGACAGATCTAAATATTTAACCTTTTGAAAATTTGTTTCTCCGCTCGTAATTTCTGGGTTTATTATTCTTCCATCGTACTGGCTATTCCATGTTAAGTCTGCAACATCGAGCGAATGTTGCGACCAAGACATTTGTAGACCAAATCGAATAACATTAGTTTTATTGAGATGCACTCTCGTAGCTGCAGATGCCTGTATTTCTGTTGTGCTTATGTTTGCATCGCCAGCTTTGTCGTTGAAAAATTGTAAACCAAGAGCCAATTTGTCTTTTTTCATCAAGCCATCGGTCGAAAAAGCAACAGTTCGGTAGGGATTGACAGTAACACTTTGCCACTGATTGCGATAATTCATAATAAAACGCGCGTTTCCTTTAAAATCGCCAGTCAGAGCAGGATTAATAAGCATTGGAGTATTATAGTATTGCGAAAAATGAATATCCTGAGCATTGCTTATGCTTATTATTGAAAAGGAGAAAATGAAATAGGCAAAGATTATTCGTATTCTCATCATCGTATCAGAATTACATTACCTTTTTTCTCTATTTTCTTTCCATCACCTTTAGCTGTTGCCGAAATCGAATACATAAACGTTGCTGATTCGAGTGTTCTTCCTTTAAAACTTCCATCCCAACCATCGGTTAAACCTTTCGATTCGAACACTCTTTGACCCCATCGATCATATATTACAAACGAGAGGTTTTCTACGTTCCTTCCTTCGGCATAGAGAACATCGTTGAGTCCATCTCCATTGGGCGAGAAGGCTGTGGGAACATCCAAAAAGCTTTGGCAATCGTTTACAGTGATTTTTACACTGTCTTTTACTGTTCCACAATTATTCGATACCGTTACACTATAAAATCCCGAATTTGAAATGGTGTATTTTGAAGAAGTGTTTCCATTATTCCATACGTATTCGCATTCTGTACAACTTATATCAATAGGCATAAGTATTTCATCGCAAACAACCGAATCGTTAGGGAAATTAAACTGTGGAGCTGCTAATTCATGTACAACTATTGCCTGTGAAGACATGCAGTTATTCGAATCAGTTACAGAAACTGAATATGTTCCTCCTTTCGAAATTGTGTATTTGGGATTCGTTGAGTAATCCTGCCACAGATATTTGTTTGAACCTGCTAACGAAATATCTAATAGAATTGGTTTACCAGTACACAGCAATGTGTCGGTAGCTAGTTTTATTGTTGGAGAAGAAACTACGCCGATCTTTATACTATCTGTATAAATTCCACAAGCATTTGTTACTGTTACTGTATATGTTCCTCCTTTTGATAGTATAAAAGATTCAAGTTTTGACGAAAAGGAAGAGCTATCTAAAACAGTACTGCCATCAATAATATATCCAGATGTTACTTTGTCAATAGCAATAATTGAAGAAGCATTTTCACCTTGCCATTGATATGTGGCTGATGTATCGGTAACATTAATAATTTGATTAACGGTATTGCAGAAAATAGAATCATTAGGCAGTTGGATAAAAGGAAACCCCACTGTTTTTAAAATTAAAATTGCTGTACTATCACAACCTACAGAATTTGTTAAATGAATAGTAAATGTTCCTGTAGTAGAATATGTATTTCCATTAAACAAATAATTATCGCCGTGACATATTATTGCATTTGTAGTTGATGAACTTGCCTGAATTTTCAAATACAAAGTAATGACACTATCGCAACCAACGGCATTAATCTCATGAATAAAATAGATACCTGAATTAGTATAAGTTTTACCATGAAATGTGAAACTTTGGCAAGCAGCAGTTGTAATAGTTGACGAACTAGGCAGTTTAATTTTTAATTCCAAATGAGCCGCACTATCACAACCTACCGAATTTGTTAAGTGAAAAGTATATATTCCTGCAGTAAAATATAAATTCCCATTAAACAAATATCTATCGCCTTGGCAAATTGTAGCATTGGTGATTGAAGTCGTTGGTTGTTTAACTATTATAAGAATCGAATCGGATCGAGTTGTTCCATTTGCATCGTTAACTGTAACATAATATTTTGTATTTACTGTAGGAAAAACAATTATTGAAGAATTTACATATCCAAGTATATTCCATTTATAAGTATATGGCTGAAATCCTCCAAACGCTTTAACTGTTAATATAACAGGATCAGAACTACAAACAATTTTCTTATCTGCTTTTAACGAAATGGTAACCGAATCATAAAGGCAACGAATCGAACATCCACCACCTAAATCACCAACAGTCGACATTAGTGGGTTAAAAGCATCGTCCAAACTTCTGCCATTAACACCATCTTGAGTTGTGCTATCTGATTGCCACCAATAACAGTCAGTTGAATTTTGATAAAATGTACCATCTTTTGCTCGCGTTCCCGATGGATAAGCATTAAATCCACTTTTATTATTTTTCGAAAGATCATTTCCTACACAGCCTGGATCATAAGTATCTATTACCCAAAGAGAAGTCGCTGCCAAAGATTTTGCAATTTTATTATCATATGTTGTTGCATCATAATTATAGCCATCAGCAACCATATAATTAATCAATGTATCCCATTCATTATATTTAGGAACATGCCAACCTAAAGGACAAACTTTATTAGTTTTTATTGTATTCCAATTGTAAAGTCTGCCAAATAATGAAATTGTATCTTGGTTTACTGTATTATAAATTGTGCAATAAGCTCCATTTATTAAATTACTCCATATGTTATTATCAGTAACAAGTGGAATTTCCGTTCCATCATTATATTTGGTTGTTCTCAAATTCTCAGCCATCCAAACCTGTGTCCCAATTTTTACCGTTTTATAAACATTCCCATCAATATCAGTAACCGTATTCTGGGCTGCTAATAAGGTAATAATAAATAAACTTAGTATAAATAAAACCGTTTTTCTCATGAATGAAAACAATGTTTTGTGTCAATTGTATCTTTCGCAAAAGTATTCTTTTTTAGATATTCACACCGATAGATTTTAAATTTATTTTTCAGACTTCCATTTACACTGTTTTGTATTTTTCATGAACCATTCAGAATTCTCGTATTAACAGATTTTATTAAAAGAGTTACTTTCACAACTGCGTGAATGACTGTTTTTATGTCTGGGCAACCATTCACACTAATGTGAATATCTATTTCTATCTCAAAACAGTTGTTCACAACTATGTGAACAACTGTTTTATGTTTCAATAACCAGTCAGAACCTTCTGAACGACAGATTTCACTTTAAAACAAATGTTCAGAACTCTCTGAACGACTGAATTTAATTTGTGGGAGCCATTCAGAACATTCTGAATAGCTGTTTCAATGTTTTGGCAGCCGTTCAGAATACTCTGAATGATTGTTTTGAGTTCGTTTCAACCATTCAGAAAGTTCTGATTTTATAAAGTAAATTCGGCTGTATAATTCTAGCATTTTCAAATCGCCAAATCCCCACATTTTCAAATCAAATTTCTATCTTTACTCACCAAAAATTTAAACCTAAGATATATGCAATACGGATATTTCGACGATGCACGTAAAGAATACGTGGTTACAAAACCAAATACTCCCAAATCGTGGAGTAACTACCTTGGCGATACTCGCTATGGTGCAATCATTACAAACAACGCTGGCGGATACAGTTTCTTCCGTTCAAGTGTGCAAGGTCGCTTTATGCGATTGAAGTTCAACACCGTTCCACTCGATCAACCGGGTCGTTACATTTATCTGCACGATAAAGACAATAAAGATTTCTGGTCGGGATCGTGGCAACCAGTTGGCAAACCACTTGATACATACAAGAGTGAATGTCGTCATGGTTCGGCTTATACCATCATAAGTTCAGAATATACCGGCATCAAAACCGAGACTTTGTATTTTGTGCCAATGGGCCAAGATTTCGAAGTATGGCGTGTGAAAGTGACCAACGACAGTGGCAAAAAACGTTCGCTTCGTGCATTTACCTATGTTGAATTTGCATCGAACTGGAACATGCACGACGATCAAAACAACCTTCAATACACACAATACATTATCAAAACATCGTATGCCGATGGTTTTGTCGATCATGGCTCAAACCTTTTCATTCCCGTTGATCCCGAAAACTTCCAAAATAAAGATCAAGCTCGTCACTCATTTATTGGAGTTGTTGGCCAAGCTGTAACTGGCTTCGATAGCGATCGCGATAAATTCATTGGCGATTATCATACTTATGCAAATCCTCTTTCAGTTGTTAATGGACAATGTTCAAACTCATTGACCGAAGGTGACAATGGTTGTGGAACCTTGCAAATGGAAATCGACCTTGAACCAGGCGAGACAAAAGAATTTACCGTAATCTTAGGTATTGGTGCAGCTGCTGTTGAAGGTAAAAAAGCTGCTTCAGTCGTTGCAACTCCTGCTAAAGTTGATGAAGAATTCCAAAAAGTCGTAGCATATTGGCATGGACGTATCGAAGGTTTGACAGCTCAAACTCCCGATGCAGGATTCAATAGCATGATAAACATGTGGAATCCATTCAACAACCTGATTACCTTTGCATGGAGCCGTGCTGCAAGTCTAATTTATAGTGGTGAGCGTGACGGATTAGGTTATCGCGATACCATTCAAGATATGATTGGTGTACTTCACAATATTCCTGAAGAAGCAATCGGTCGTCTTGAATTGATGATTACTGGGCAAAACTCAAACGGCGGTGCAATGCCAGTTGTAAAACCATATGCTCACAAACCAGGAAGCGAAACTCCAACACCCGAAAAAGATTTCCGTTCGGACGATTGTATGTGGTTGTTCAACACCATTCCAGCTTATGTAAAAGAAACAGGCGATATTAATTTCTATAATAAAGTTCTTCCATATAGCGACAAAGGCGAAGGAACAGTTCTTGACCATTTACGCCGTGCAATACAATTTAATTTAGATAGATTAGGTGCTCATGGTTTACCGTGTGGACTTCATGCTGACTGGAACGATTGTTTAGTTCTTGGAGCAAAAGGCGAAACAGTATTTGTAGCTATGCAATTGCGTTATGCAATGACTGTTTATGCAAATATTTGCGAAATGTTAGGTGGCAAACAAAGCGAAATCGATTGGGTAAAAGGTGTACTTGCAACTCTCGATACAAATATTGAAAAACATGCTTGGGATGGCGAGTGGTATTTGCGAGCATACAAAGATAATGGCTACAAATTCGGTTCAAAAGAAAGCGAAGAAGGAAACATTTTCCTTAATCCACAATCGTGGGCTATCATATCGGGAGCTGCTCAAGGCGAACGTGCCGAAATGGTAATGAACAGTGTTGAGAAACATTTAGCTACTGAGTTTGGTGTTGTTCTTTGCGATCCACCATACGAAAAAACCGAATCGTCGGTAATCAAAGCTCCATTGTTCAATAAAGGAATGAAAGAAAATGGTGCAATATTCCAACACACACAAGGTTGGGCAATTATGGCCGATTGTATTCTAGGACACGGAACTCGTGCAATGAAAAACTACAAATCGTATCTTCCAGCATCGTATAACGAACGTGCTGAAGTTCGCCAAATTGAACCTTACGTATATGCACAATCAACACATTCGAAATATAATAGCCGTGCTGGTCAAAGTCGCTGTCCTTGGTTAAGCGGAACAGCTTCTTGGGCATATTTCACAGCCGCACAACACATACTTGGAATTCAACCCGAATACAAAGGTTTAACCATCAATCCATGTATTCCTGCTGACTGGAAAGGTTTCTCAGCTAGTCGCAAATTCCGTGGAACAGTTGTAAACATTACCGTTCAAAACCCTAATGGAATTGAAAAAGGTGTAGCTAAACTAAGCGTTAATGGCGAAGAATTAAAAGGTAACTTTATTCCAGCTGAAAAACTAACTGCGATGACTGAGGTTGTTGTGGTGATGGGATAAATTTCTATTTTTTTTTCAAGCCGGATTCTAAAAGTTTCCGGCTTTTTTTTATTCTAATGAATTTTTGTATCTTTATATGAAGAAACCATAAAACCCATTGTCATGAAAAAATATACCTTAAGCATTGTAATGCTATGTGCAAGTTTTCTAGTTCTCCGAGCTCAAAATCTACAAGAGTTATATTCATTACCTCTGAATATGGAAAAGTCATATTCTACCATAACAACACCGATCAAATATCAAACGGATAAATATATCTCAATTCTTTCGGGAACTGGGGCTATTTCAACTGCAAATCAAACAATTACTCCACGCGGTGAAAATTCGATATTGGTATTATGGAATAGTAAAGAAGGTAAAATGGAATACACATCCGAACTTGGTGACAATGCTAATCATCTCAGTGTTTCAGAATGTATTCTTGCTCCCAATGGGAAAGTTTTTGTTTTTGGATATACCTATTTTGTTACCACGAAAGATGTAACCATTGGCGATCAAACGTTTAGTTTCAGAAAAGACACTTTACCCAATTATTTTTCTGGCTTTTTTAACCTACAAACCAAACAATGGGAAAAAGTAAAATTCTATTATGTGGGTCGGTCTAATAACGATAATTATATGAGTAATGTGCAACACAGTTTTGATTCACAGGGCAATATCATTATGTTTGGAACATATATTGCATCGTATGTGATTATTGATAATGATACAATTGTTAAAAGTAATGGTTCTGCACATGCATTTTTCGTAAGTAAACTCGACGCTAATTTTAAACCTTTGTGGGCTAAAAATGCTGATTTTCTCACAAATACGTCATCAGTTTACAATCTAACCTGTCGAATTGATAAAAATGACAATGTTTATATTGCTGGTGGTCTTGGTTATATAACTGGTACCGTAAGTCTCGATGGTGTTATTGTAAAAAACGACACACTATTAAATACATACGATTATACCTATACCGATTTATTCCTATATAAGTTGAACGCTACAGGACAAGTTTCTTATGGGAAAACCTATCTTTTCAGAGGGACTGAACAGGTCTCTGATTTAATAGTTCGCAGCGACGGAAACCTTTATTTATGCGGCACTTACAACAATGAATTTAGTGCTCCAGGCGAAACATTTACCCCAACAACAAATGGAGAAATGTTCTATAATGCGTTTGCTGTTGCAATAAATGGGACTAATGGAACCTTCACATGGGGAAAATCAATTCCTGGAAACCTTTATTATTCAAATAGATTCCAACAATTTAGAATCGATAAAAATGATAATTTGTATATGGCAGCTCGCTTTGGAACGACCAAAGTTGTTTGTGGTGGTACAACGTTTTCAAAACGTACCGATAATGCAACAGCTGCTCAGGTTTTATTTGCTAAATTTTCAAATACAGGAGATCTGCAATGGGGACGCGTTTTGGGTTCAACGACTTCTTATACCGATGTTATTGAACATCAGTTATTCCGTTTTTGGAGTATAGAAGATTCTTTGATGTTTTTAGGCGTTCCTCGTCAAAATTATGGCAGTAATACCAATTTTGAATGGGGAGCAAATATAAAACCAGATACCTCGATTTCAGTATCGATGTTTGGAAATACAGCAATAATCTCCCTTAATAGTGGGAATGTAAAGCTCAATGTTTATAAAATGCTTGATGCGATAACCCAAATTGATTCTACAGATTATTTTAGCATTTATTCCGATTTTATGAGCTATGATATTTCTCGCTATACGACTAAAACCGTATCAATTTCAGGAACTGTATTTGCCAATGGCTCTCCAGTAACAAATCTGAAATATTCAACTGTTGAGCTTTTAAGTGTTTTGCCTGCAAACAAAGGACATATTGTAGCATACGCTTTGCTCGATGCACAAGGAAACTATCAATTTACTGGAGTTCCAGCAGGAGGTAAATATTTTATTCATATGATTGCATACGATTCTACGTTGGTTTCATCATACTACAAATTTGGAGTTCCAGCACAATGGGCTAATGCCGATACCGTTTTTGCTGAAAATTCTCTAACAGGCAAAAATATTTATATGAATAAAATTAACTATTCATCTGGATCAGGAACAATTTCAGGAAGTATAAATACTGGTACAACAGGTTATAGTTGTCAGGTTTTGCTCCATCCTGCAAATAATCCAGCTAACGTCGTTGCATACATAATTGCTGATTATGATTATATTAATAATGTTTATACGTATAATTTTAATGCTGTTCCTGTTGGCAATTACCTGATTGAAGTACTCTATCCTTTTGCAACTTCAATGGAAGAAATGCCTGCTACTATTTCAGGTTCTACACCTTTGAGTGGAATGGATTTTAAGGTTGTTGATAAAGAAATTTATATGGTATCGTCACCAGTTTCAGCTTCTATTATAGAACAAGGGAATGAAATAATATTTAAAAAATCAACACAAAACATTGAGGCAAAATCAAAATCAGGTAAGACCCAAGATTTTTCTATATATTCCATTCAAGGATTGATACTCTTTTCTGCTAAACAGATAACGCAAGTTTCAGTTTCTGTTGCAAATTATACTTCGGGAATATATATTGTGGTTTTTGGGAATGTGGAAAAGAAAATTGTGATTGATAAATAGGTTATTCCCCTTTTATCAACGTTATTCAGATAATGTCAATTTTCTTGGATCGATACATTTCGTCCAAATATAAATAAGGCACCCCAAAACGCAAACAGAATTACACCATATTGTGTTTCCAATGTATCTTCGTTTATCATTGACATGAAAATAATGGCAAGAAAGATAAACACAAAAAAGTCGCGTTGTTTTTTCTCGTAAAGAACAACAGCAAAAATACTAACTAAGAAGATTAGCAGTCCTACAAATCCAAAACGAACCATAATTGTAAGGTATTGATTGTGGGGAAAATACCATTTATCGGGCGAGAGCCTAGTATCTACTTTTTTATAATATTCGTTTAATGTTTGTTTTACATTTCCAGTTCCTATTCCAAAAAAGAAATTGTCAGAAATTAATTCAACAGCGCATCTCCAAAATTCAAAACGTTGCGAGATTGATTGTCCACTCGGGTTAAATCCTTGCATGTAGGTATCAATTTCCCAGGCTATTTGATATAAACGAGTATTTATTGAAAATTTATTTTCGAGCTTATAGTTTGGAATACCATTTTCAATATTCGTAATGTCGTTTTTTGATAAAGCTAAGATACCATTTTTGTCTTTTCGAAGATTTTTGGATGTCAAATAACGAATTAGTGTTTGACTTAAAGCTTCTTTTTTATTATCAAGTCCATCATATTGCTTTTTACTTATTGAATTCCACGTTTCTCGTAATTCAGGTTCACAGATATAATAGAAAACATAGTTGCCATTTTCGATAATTTTTAGTCCATCATTGTAGGTATATGGATTTCCATAAGGAGTTACTTTATCTAATGTTGTTATATCGATTTTTCTTACATGGGTAAATTCATGAATAATATGTAATAAATCCCAGGTTATAGAACTTAAAACAAACAATAAACATGCTACTAAGGCTATTCGAATATGTAAAAGTTTACTTCTAAATATTTTGATACAGGTAATAATAAATGCAAGGGTAAATAGAATGACAACACCAGTTACCGATTGCAAAATGAAAATGAAAATGATCAACCATAAAAGTGATATTCCCAAGAAAGGAGTAAGGTAACGATGTCGAATTTTTACTATAAATAAAAAATAGAAACAGGCAAAAATTGCGATATTAATAAACAACGAATATCTAATATGCGACATGAAAAATGAAATCAAACGAATATCAGCAATTGTGGAATAGTTGACAGAGAAATAAATGAGATTGAAAATTGAAGAAACTACTGTAGAAAAGATGTAAAAATACATGAGTAGCGCGAATTTCTCTTTTGGAAGTTTCTCTGAAGTTCCTATAAATAAAGGTAGTACGAGGATCGGTAAAACTAATTTTACATATTTTAGAGACTCGGCAATGTCTTTTGAAAATGGCAGTGATATAATTGAAAAAACAAAGATTATTGAATATAAAATAATGGATGGCTTTGTGAAAAATTGTTTGATGTTTGTCTTAAAATGTGGTTGGAAAAGCCACAGTACGCCCAAAATAACCGTCATGATTACAGTCATTGAATGATGCCAATGCATTGAAACCACAAAAATAACAAGACTCCAAAAATAGAGAGTGAAATGAAGTTTTGATGAAATAGCTTTCATTCAAATAAAAGACTATTATTCTCTAAATAAATGAATTACTCCAGCTGTATTGTGGCGTTTGTCTGATGCATTCGATTGAATTACATAGTAATAAACGCCAGAGTTGAGGTCATCTCCAGAACTTGACTTACCATTCCAAGTAATGATTTTATTCTCTGTTTTATATACTAATTGTCCCCATCGGTTGTAAACCCAAAAGCTGAATAGCTGTTCGCCGTTTGCTTTAAATATAAAGACGTCATTTCCTTTAAGAGCATTTAATACCGTGGCACTGGTATCTGTTTGAGATAAAACAATTTCTTCATTTATACCATCACCATTTGGTGTAAAGATATTTGGAATTAGTGGTTTCTTCTTATTATTTGAATCAACTTTGAAAAAGCCATCTTTTACTGCTACAACGACCGAAACCGAATCGAAACATTCTGCTGGTTTTATATCGTTGAGTTTTATTTCATCTTTCAATTGTACCGTTAACTTAACTTTATATCCAGGATTAAAATTTTCTTCTTTGAAGTGATGAAATATTGCGTTTGAATCAGTTGATTCATACGGAGTATTATCTCCAAAATCCCATATGTAAGTCCAGGCTTGAGGATTAAAAGGTTTAAAGCTTGTTGGATTTGTAAAGGTTAAATTGTATGTTTCAAAATCATCAGGTTTTAAAGTAAATTCTCCAATTTTGGGACTATAAACTTTAATAGCATCTCTTTTAGGTTTTGATACTGCTAAAATCGAATCTGTTTTTTTGAAATCAACAATTGTTAATGTTATGGTGAATTTGCCATCATTATTGTATGAATGCTTTATCGTATTGGGAGCCTTAAATATTGTTGTGTCTTTAATCGAATTGTCGCCAAAATCCCATACATATTTATATTTGCTTGAGGAGTCAGAAGTGTTATAAAACTCAATTGTTGTTGAATTACAGGCTAATTTATTTAAACTTAAAATAGAAAAGTCTGCTAAAACTGGTTGTGCAAAAACCTTTAATCCAAGGTTAATAATAAATACTATTGTTATAATTCTCTTCATCGTTTGCGCTTTTGCAAATGTTTGATTTTTAATATTTACACAAATCTAAGAATATTTACTTTACACCAATCCAATTAAGTGAAAAAAGTATGTAAAGTTATTTCTTTTTATGTCGATTTATAATTTTACAATTCCACTTTTAATTGCCCACATTACTAGGCTTGCTGTATTATTATTTGCAGTCTTTTCTAAAATATTAGCTCGGTGTTTATCGACCGTGCGTTTACTTATAAATAATGTATCGCCAATTTCTTGGTTCGATAGGCCTTTACAAATAAAGAATAGGATTTCTATTTCTCGTTCGGTTAAATCGGGTGTATTTACTGCTTTTTTTACTTGATTAATATTCTTAACCAAATTGTACATTATTTCTTGTGAAAAATAATTTTTACCTTCACAAACGGACAAGATAGCATTTTGAACTTCTTCAATATCAGCGTTTTTAAGTAAAAAAGCTTTTGCTCCAGCCGAAATCATATTACTGTAATATTCTTCATCGGCATACATTGAAAGAGCGATAATTTTTAAATCGGGGAGCATTTCAATCGCCTTTTTTGTTGCATCAATGCCACTCATTCCCGGCATCGAAATGTCCATTATGACAACATCGGGTTTTATATTTGGGAGCATTTCTAAAAAGTCTAATCCATTTGATGCTTCTGAAATTTCACAAATAAATGGATGTGATTTTAGTAATAATTTTAATCCGTCACGAAACAATTTATGATCGTCAACAATCATTATATGTAAAGATTCCATTTCTATATATTTACTTTTATAAAAAACACAACACCATCGTTGGGTTTACTTTGAATTTCGAGCTCGCCATGTATTGATTTAATCCTTGAAGTAATGTTTGATAATCCCATTCCAGTATGAGTTTGCGAAACTTCTTCGATGTTAAAACCCTTGCCATCATCTTTATATTCAACTAAAATACTTTTATCATTAAACAATATGGTAATACCAATATTTTGTGCGGATGCATGTTTTAACGTATTTGCAATTAATTCTAAGATTACCCGATAAAGTACAACCTCTTTATTATAATCAAATCGAATATCTGTTTTGTTGGAAAAAACGTTTATTTGTACCGAATTATTTTTCGTCACTTTAGCTACAAACGAATTTATTGCACTTATAAGTCCAAAATTGTCGAGAATATGTGGACTTAAATTATTTGAAACTTCGCGAATAGCTGTTATCGATTCCGTTATGAGATTATCGACATTCGAAATAATTTCTTTGTCAGATTGCTTTAAATCTGCTTTTAATAATGCCGAAACACTCATTTTCATCATAGATAAAAGTGGACCAAGACCATCGTGAAGATCTTTAGCAAATCGTTGACGTTCGCGTTCTTCTGTTACAATAATTGCATTAAGTACTCTATTTTCTGATTGTTTCCGTAGTTCATCTATCCGTTTTTGGAGATTAAATATTTTTTTGATAAAAATAACGCCAACAAAAAAGAGTAACGAAATTGTAATACTCATTATGTTGTTAAGGATCAGAATTGTATCGCTCAAATGTTTGTAAAACATTTTGAAAAGCTCAAAACCTAAACTTATCGAAAGTAATAAAAATGCGCTGGAAATAAGGATCCACGAGATATTAAATTTAGTTTGACGAATTAAACTAATTGCCATTATCGCGGCACTAAATTGTAGAATAATAGAAATGAGAATTCCGACTGCTAACATTTTTTTGTATATTTATGCCAAATTTAGTGAAAAGAAGAAAGCTTTCGGGTACTATTAGATTTATTTTACAAAGATTATTCATGAGAATTACGAATCTATTTCGAAAAAAAACACACGATACTTTAAGTGTTGAAGAAAAGAATTTACTTGCTTTCGAAGCTGGTGAAGGTCTTCTGTTTGACGGTCAACAATGGATTATTAAGAAAATAATTGAATATAATTGGGGCGAATTGCTGGTATCGTACGATTATATTTTAGATAATGGGAAAGAAATAATCTATTTAGGTGTTGAAAAAAATGACAATAAGTTGTTGCTCTCAATTCGAAAAGATATTTCTGTCGGTAAAATTGATTCTAATTTGAAAGCTGAAATAATAAAAAATGAAGTTCCATCACGAATTTTGCATTATGAGGGTATTCAATTTTTATTCGATCGAGAAAGTGTTGGTATGAGTCGACTTGAAAATACTTCTGATTGGACCGATATAACCGTTTGGGAATATATTGATAAATCAAATAAGCATGTTTTAACGATTGAACAATTTAGTGATAAGGACATTTTCACGTCAATAGGAAGTGTTATAACTATTTCAGAAATTACTAAAATTTAGTTACAGTTTAATCGCTTTAATAGAAATAGTTTCGTTTTTACCGATACATCTGAAAATATAAGATCCTTTACTTAGATATTTTGCCATTTCATTTAAATTAGAATAACCGCCTTTTTTATTAACTGAAAAAAGTTTATCTCCAGTTACCGCAAAGCATTCAATTGTAATTTTTTCTTGATCAACAAATTGATTGACAATAGTTAATTCAGAGTTAAAAGGATTTGGAAAAGCATAAGCTTTCGACGAAAAGATAGTTGATGAATCTTGTAGGAATTCATAAGCCTTTTCAAAATCGGGTATTCCGTAACCCATTTCATTATCTGGTTTTATGTATTGATTTGCTGATTCTAAAATAGCTTGTTTTATCGCATTTGCTGTTGCATTCGGAAATGCTTGCATTAAACATGCCACCAATCCTGCTGCTATGGGACATGAGAGTGACGTTCCAGAAATTGTTGAAAAATTACCTGGATCTAGTTCTGCAATTACCGATTCGCCCATAGCCATAATGTCTGGTTTGATTCGTCCATCGGCAGTTGGTCCAAAAGAAGAGAATGAAGCCTTAATTTCTGTTGGATTTATTGCACCGATAGTTAGAATATTCTTTGCATCGGCCGGTGAATCAATGTAATGCCAAGGATTATCGCCATCGTTTCCTGCACTCACAAGAACAATCATACCTTTAGAACTGGCAATTTCGGCTGCAGTAGAACTTCTTACTGTTTTGCCGTTCATGTCGTTGTAGATGAAGTTCATCGTCGAATCATCAAAGGTTTTATAGCCCAGTGATGAGCTAATTATATCGGCACCACAACTATCGGCAAATTCTGCTGCGGCAATCCAGTTATCACATTCAATAGGGAATTCGCTATTACTATCCTCTCCTCGAAGAAGAATAAATGAAGCTTCGGGTGCTGTTCCAATTAAAGAATCTTTCAAATTAGAAGCTATTGATGAAAGAACGATTGCTCCATGTGGGTGCTCACTATAAATATCACTACTACTATTTACAAAATCATGAGTTGCAAGAATTCGGCTTTCTTTAATTGTTTGAGAAAGTCCTAAATAGTTGTTGGCATTAAGAAATCCGGCATCAATTAATGCTATTGTAATTGATGAGCCTTTAAAGCCTTTATTATGAAGGAATAATCCATGTAATTGATCGATCTGTGTTAATCCTTTCCCATAATCATTTGGAATAACTTCTATAGCATCCTTTGAAATTGTAATTTCATTTTTCAAATATTCCTTATACGTTTTCGAGATTGATGCATTTCGTGTTTTTTGAATTAAAGTTATGAAGCCTATTTTTTGAATAGTAGCAATTTTCGTTTCATCATCAACCTCTATTGTGGCAGCATTAAACCATTTCGATGTATATAAAATGCGAACACCTGTGTTGCTTAAACTATCAACATATTGTTTTGAAATAGGCAAATCGTTTTCGGATATTTCGACTTTATTTTTCTTCCTCCTGTTTATAGCTCGTAATGAAAGATATTTTGATGGATCTGAAATCTTATATGGAGAATTCGTTTTATCTTTAAATTCAACCCAATAAGTAGCTCTTTGCTGTGCCTGAGACTGCAATACAATTACGATAATTATAGTGCAAAAAATAAGTCTTTTTAACCAAGATAATTCAAGCATTTATAGTTCTATTTATTGGTAAATATAACAATTTATCCAGTTTGAATACAAACAAAAAGCCCCGATGGAATGTCCATCGGGGCTATGTTAAAATTTTACTTTATGAAAATACTATGCAGTGTAATTCATTTCAGCTAAAAGTCTGTATTGTTTGTAACGCCATTTAGCATCTTGAACTGCTAATGCAAATAATGTTTTTGCACGTTCAGGATTTTGTTGCTCAAGCGATGCGAAACGAACCTCACCCTTTAGATAGTCAAGGAATAAATCGTAATTAGGTTCTTTTGAATCTAATTGGAATGGATTTTTTCCTTCTGCCTCCATTAAAGGATTGTAACGGAATAAATGCCAGTAACCTGATTCAACTGCACGTTTTTCTTCAGATTGAGATATTGTTAATCCTTTTCCTTTGATTCCGTGAGCAATACATGGAGAATAAGCAATGATTAAAGAAGGTCCAGGGAAAGCTTCAGCTTCTTGAATTACTTTAAGGTATTGAGCTTGGTTTGCGCCCATTGCAACTTGTGCAACATATACATAACCATAAGTCATTGCCATACGTCCAAGGTCTTTTTTACGAATTTGTTTTCCAGCAGCAGCAAATTTTGCAATTGCAGCAGTAGTCGACGATTTCGAAGCTTGACCGCCAGTATTTGAATAAACTTCTGTGTCAAGAACCATAATATTAACGTTTTCGCCCGAAGCTAAAACATGGTCTAATCCACCGAATCCTATATCATAAGCCCATCCATCACCTCCAAAAATCCAAGTAGATTTTTTTGAGAAGTGGTTTTTCATTTCTAATAATTCTTTTGCAAGTGCACTACCATCTTTCGCAAGAGCAGTTTCTAATCCTGCCGAAACAGAAAGTGTTGTTTCTGAATTTTCAAAATTCTCTAACCAAGCTTGTCCTGCCGCTTTTGAGTCAGCAGAAAGGCTTTCGATACCAGCTGTTAATCGTAATTGAACACGTTCGCGTAATTTAAGCATAGCTATATGCATACCTAAACCAAACTCAGCATTGTCTTCAAATAATGAGTTACCCCAAGCTGGCCCTTTACCGTTATCGCCTTTTGTATAAGGTGATGAAGGATACGAACCACCATAGATTGACGAACAACCTGTTGCATTTGCAATAGCTAAACGCTCGCCATACAATTGAGTGATAAGTTTCAAATATGGAGTTTCGCCACAACCAGCACATGCTCCAGAGAATTCGAAGTATGGTTTTGCGAATTGTGTGTTTTTTACACTGTTTTTCTTAACAAGATGATCTTTGTAAGTAACTTTTTGTGAAAGGTAATCCCAGTTTTCTTGATTTCCACGTTGTGTGTTGATGTCTTTCATTACAAGAGCTTTACCTTTGTTTGCAGGACAAACATTAGCACAACTTCCGCAACCTGTACAATCAAGCATATCAACTTGAATACGATATTTTAAGCCATCGAATCCAGCACCAAGTGGTTTTAATGTTGTCATTCCTTCTGGCGCTCCAGACATTTCTTTCTCATCGATTAAGAATGGACGAATTACTGCGTGAGGACAAACATAAGCACATTGATTACATTGAATACATAGATCTGGTTGCCATTCAGGAACCTGAACTGCGACACCACGTTTTTCGAATTGCGATGTACCACTTGGCATTCCACCATCAACCCAATCAAGGAAAGCACTTACAGGAAGTGAATCGCCTTCTAATTGATTAATAGGTGTAGCAATTTTATCAACGAAACTTTGTAAATCAACTGATACATTTCTAGTTATTCCTTTGTAATTTGTTGGTTGAAGGTTACCAGTTAATGAAGCCCAAGATGCAGGAACGTCAACTTGAATCAAATCGCTAGCACCACGATCGATAGCAGCAGTGTTCATTTTGATGATTTCCTCACCTTTTTTGCTGTACGATTTTAGAACAGCATCTTTCATGTATTTTACAGCATCTTCGTAAGCAATAATATCTGCTATTTTGAAGAATGCAGCTTGCATGATAGTGTTTGTACGGTTTCCTAAACCTATTTCATTCGCAACTTTCGTAGCATCGATGATATAGAATTTTATTTCTTGTTTTGCTAATTGACGTTTCATGAAGTCTGGTAAATGATTTACCACTTCTTCTTTTGTCCAATAGCTGTTTAATAAGAATTTACCACCTTTTTTAATACCTTTTAACATATCGTATTTTGTTAAATACGAAGGCTCGCTACAAGATACAAAGTCTGGACTTGTTACAAGATATGTTGAAGTAATTGGTTGTTTTCCAAAACGTAGGTGAGATGTTGTGATACCACCCGATTTTTTTGAATCGTAATTAAAGTATCCTTGAGCATATCCACTTGTATGGTCACCAATGATTTTGATTGAGTTTTTGTTAGCACCAACAGTACCATCAGAACCTAATCCATAGAATTTACATTCAACAGTACCATCTGGAACTGTGTTTACAGCTGGACCTTCTGGTAAAGAAAGGAACGTAACATCATCGATAATACCAACGGTGAATCCGTTTTTCGATTCTTTTAATTTAAGGTTATCGTAAACTGCGATGATCGATTTTGGAGAAGTATCTTTCGATGCTAAACCATAACGACCACCAACAACTTCGATAGTAGAACCGGTAAGTACGCTTTGTACATCCATATATAATGGTTCGCCAACTGCACCTGGTTCTTTTGTACGGTCAAGAACTGAAATTTTCTTAGTTGTTTTTGGAAGAACTGATAAGAAATGTTTCGCAGAGAATGGACGATAAAGGTGAACGTTGATAACACCAACTTTTTCGCCTTTTTTCATTAAATAGTCAACTGTTTCTTTAATCGTTTCACAAACTGAACCCATTGCAATGATTATGTGTTCTGCGTCAGCAGCACCATAATAGTTGAAGAGTTTATATTCGGTACCAATTAGTTTGTTAACTTCATTCATATAGTATTCTACAGCTCCTGGAATTGCATCGTAAGCTTTGTTACAAGCTTCGCGAGCTTGGAAGAATACATCTGGATTTTGTGCGGTTCCTTTTACACTTGGATTTTCTGGACTTAATGCACGATCACGGAAACGTTTTAATGCATCTTGATCAACCATTTTAGCTAAATCAGCATAATCCCAAGATTGGATTTTTTGAACTTCGTGTGAAGTACGGAAACCATCGAAGAAATGTAGGAAAGGCATACTTGCTTTTATTGAAGCTAAGTGAGCTACCGCTCCTAAGTCCATTACTTCTTGAACACTTGCTGAAGACAACAAGGCAAAACCTGTCATTCTTGTAGCGTTAATGTCTGAATGGTCGCCAAAGATAGAAAGAGCATGTGTTGCGATACAACGTGCACTTACATGGAATACACATGGTAATTGCTCACCAGCGATTTTATACATGTTTGGAATCATAAGGAGTAAACCTTGAGATGCGGTGTAAGTTGTTGTTAAAGCACCAGCTTGTAACGAACCGTGAACAACACCTGCAGCACCTGCTTCACTTTGCATTTCAACAACTCGAACGGTTTCTTCGAAAATATTCTTTTTGCCTGCTGCAGACCATGCATCTGTAAACTCTGCCATATCCGAAGATGGTGTAATTGGGTAGATTCCCGATGCTTCGGTAAATGCATACGATACGTGAGCCGCCGCGTAA
>Ga0302288_1000592_pt1 | contig 27910 bp, 22 predicted proteins | sample III_Fen_N1_1_FD_194549 | JGI IMG/M metagenome (GOLD analysis project Ga0302288, IMG submission 194549) | Peat permafrost microbial communities from Stordalen Mire near Abisko, Sweden - III_Fen_N1_1 | ecosystem: Environmental > Terrestrial > Soil > Wetlands > Permafrost | place: Sweden: Abisko...
CCATCAATCATCAATCGATTATTAAGTTCAAACGGTGAAAATGCAGTTGGAATTGACATTGACGAGCGAAGTGCCTTTGTTATAAATCCACTTTCAATTACGGTATCTTTTCCACTACCAATATCTGTTGCTATACAAAAAAATGGAATTCGAAATTGTCTGAAATCGTTATAAGAATGAGCATCTAATGTTATTTCACTTAAGAAGTTAATGATCTTTTGTCCACTAATAAAACCTTCTGGAAGTTTAATGCCTTTTTCATTGATTTTAAATGTGGTTACATAACGTTCCATCATGTTTTTTTCGAAAAATGGCGTGAGATTTCTATTTGCATCATCATTAAACAAATCTTCCCAATCGGTTTCTTTAGCCATTTTTTCAATCTCGTTACCCGAGTAACCTAAAGCATACATACTACCAATTATGGCACCAATACTAGTTCCTCCAACATAATTAACGGGTACTTTAAGGCTGTCTAAGATTTTTAATACACCAATATGGGCAAACCCTTTAGCACCTCCACCACAAAGGACTAATGCCACTCCATTTTGCGATTTAACAGGTTGATTCAGTCCAAAAATTATAATTACACAAAAAATAAATGTTCTATATAGATGTTTTAACCGCATTATAAGTCTTAAAAAAATGTTAATTAGTTTTTTATCTATTAATGTTATCTATTTTAATCGTTTAGATGAATTGGAATAGCAATATAGACTAAAGAACAAACTTACAAAATTATAGCAGTTGTTTTTAATTTCTTTGGTTAAAAATACACAAGAAATATTGTTGCGTAAGTTTTGTTAATACATTCGGCTTTTGAGAATATATAACCAATATTTATATGTTTTTCTCATTAAACAAACAATAATTTATAATTGCACAATCTTTACATTTAGGCTTACGAGCAATACAAACATAACGTCCATGGAGAATTAGCCAATGATGTGCTCGTGAAATTAATTCTTTGGGTATATATTTAACTAATTGTTTTTCTGTTTCCAAAGGTGTTTTTGCATTTACCGATAAACCTATTCTTGCTGCAACTCGAAAAACATGTGTATCTACTGCTAATGCTGGAGCATCATGAATAATCGATAAAATGACATTTGCTGTTTTGCGACCAACTCCAGGTAAACTTTCAAGTTCTTCATTTGTTTTGGGTATTTCTCCAATGAAACGATTCGTTAATTCACAAGCCATTCCATATAAATGTTTTGCTTTGTTATTCGGATATGAGCAACTTTTAATGTATTCATAAATTTCCTCTACCGATGATTTGCTCATTGATAATGCATTAGGGAAATTTGCAAATAAATCGGGTGTAATTTTATTTACACGTTTATCTGTACATTGTGCTGATAGAATTACCGCAACTAACAATTGGAATGGATTTCCATAATCAAGTTCTGAAACAGGATTTGGTTGATTTTTTAAAAAATAGTTTAGGATATTTTCAAAACGGTCTTTACGATTCATACATCAATTTTACTATCTTTAGTCAAAGAAACAATATATTTCTTACATTTGAATAACTAAGAAAAATGTAAATATGGCTACTAATTCTAAAATAACAGTACAGGAAATAGCGTCAATGATTGATCATTCGCTTTTACAACCTACGATGACAGATGCTGATTTAATTGTAGGTTTTGAAATTGCCTTGAAATGGAACGTAGCATCTGTTTGTGTAAAACCTTATGCCGTGGCTTTATGTCGAAAATATTTGATGGAATCAAATGTTAAGGTCTGTACAGTAATTGGTTTTCCTCATGGATCGCATTCATCTAGTATAAAAAAGATAGAATCTCTTCAGGCTATTGCCGATGGTGCTACTGAACTTGATATGGTTATAAATATTGGTAAGGTTCTTAGCAATGATTGGGAATATGTAAAATCGGAAATTGCTGAAATAAATGATATTTGTATAAATGGAAATGCAATATTAAAAGTGATTTTTGAAAACGATTATTTGCCAAGTGATGAATATAAATTAAAACTTATTCAAATTTGTAGAGAAGTTGGTGTCGCATTTATTAAGACATCAACTGGGTATGGATATAATAAATTACCAGATGGAAATTTTGCAACCAATGGAGCTACACTTACGGATTGTAAATTAATGGTAGAAAATGCTGGTCCTAAAATGTTTGTTAAAGCAGCAGGTGGAATAAGAACATTACCCGATTTATTAGCATTTAAGGAAATAGGAGTGACTAGAATTGGAGCAACTGCTACGGAAGCAATTTTACAAGCAATTCCTAGTAAATCGATTTAATAATATGTTTTGCATTTTCAAGTTCAGGAAGTTTTCCAAAATCGCACCAAACAGTATCTGTGTGATTATAAGCTTTAATGATATTATTTTTGGCTAAATCTAAATAAACATCAACTATTGGAAATGAACCTTCTTTATTTACCAATGAAAAATATCTAGGATTTATAATTTGTATTCCACTAAATGCAAATTCATGTAAATCAGGTTTTTGATGAATAAGAATTTCTTTCTCATCTTTTTTATTTCTCCAACCACAAAGATTATTGTCATCGTCAAATAAAAAATAACGCGACGTTTTTCTATCCATTACTGCTAAGGTTACCAATGCATTCGATTCTTTATGTTGTTTAAGCATATCGTCGATATCAATATTACTTAGAATATCAACATTGTAAACTAAAAACGGCTCGTCATCATCGAAAAACCAACGAGCTTTTTGAAGTCCTCCTCCTGTATTTAGTAAATTGTCTGTTTCATCTGAAATTTCTAATCGAACACCAAAATCATTTGATTTTGTAAAGTCAATTATTTGATTTGAGAAATGATGGGTATTAATTATGATTTGATTATAGCCATGTTTTTTTAATTTTTGAATTGCATAATAGAGTAGGGTTTCACCTTCTATTTCTACTAAAGCTTTGGGTTTATTGTCGGTAAGAGGTTTTAGTCTTGTTCCTAAGCCAGCGGCAAAAATCAATGCTTTCATCAATTGTGGGTTATTGGTTTTTGAATATTTGTTCAAACTCTAAGTTAGTAAGTTTTTTTAATTTATGAATAATATAAAAAAGAATTATCATCATAATTATTGTACTTGGAACTGCAACAACTGGCAAGTGTAAAGCAGTCATCTTTCCAATTTCTTGAGTGTATTCTACCGAACCAGGTTTACTTACAACAATAATTCTTGCAAAGATGAAATTTGCAATTGATGATGCAAAAAAAGAACTTGCTACCCAATAGGTACATTTAGACATTAATTTATCAAAAGCAATGGTTTTATTATTTTCTTCAAGTTTTTGATTAATAATATCAATTTCCATTATACTTTCATTAAATATAAATTTTTTAATAATTGGATTTTTTGTGAATTCAGAACCCAATATAATACCTCCAACAACTAATGGAATAGCAGCTTCTTTTACTGCAATCCAAAAGGGATTAAACTGAAACAACCCTAATACTCCAGTTAAAAGTACACTAGCAAAGCCGATAACTGAAATGAAATTTACATTTTTTAAGATTATAAATTCCCACAATCCATATCCTAATGGGAATAATATGGCAATTGCTAAACCATATATTGGTCCAAGGTATTCAGGCTTACTAAATTTAGTCATTATTAATACTGGAATAACAATGTTAAAAATGAGGTTTGTTATTGCACCTGGTTTTTTTTTCTCTTTCATAGTGTCTTTTTAGTATTAAAAAAAGATGCCACCTTTTGAGGGGTGGCATCTAATGAAATAAAATTATTGAAAATTATAATTTTATGTAGCTTATTCCAATAGGATAAATTTTTGTAGCAGTTCCGTCTTTTGACACAATTTTAATTTTACATCCTTTAAAGAAATAATTTCCTACTTTAGAATTCATACTTAAAGGTGTATATGTATCAACGTTTACTGAATCATTAATAAATATATCAATGCTTGTTGCTTTAGGCTCAACATAAACTGATCTAAATATTGGGAACCATTTGGGATTTAATTCTTCAAAGACTATCGAATCAGAAGTAATTCTTGGTGTAATTGGAAATCCAACTTTAGAACTTGCAACAGATAATGTTCCAGACGTTTTCCCTTTAATTGTAACTCCAGCCTGCATTATTGGAAATGCTGTAATTATAGCTTGTGATACCGTTGGATCAACTACAATAATTGATTTAGAACTATCTACTTTCTGCGATATTTTACCTGTTGCTAAATTAACATTCGTTGCAACCATATAAATTTTATAAGTGCCAACTTCTGGTATTGCAGCATGAGTAATATTAAAAACTTTTGTTTTTTCATTTTTCTCAAGACTAACACCTTCATCTGTACCTATTTTAAAGCTACCAACGTAAACCGAATAGTAATCAGCACCATCATAATTAGTTGCTTCAAATACAATTGATTGAGTATTAGTAACCGTTTCAGGATTTTCTTTTTTAGTAGTATCGCTAGCAATATAATATTTAAAACTAGTATTGGGACTCTTTAATTTTCTGTCACCTGGATCTTGGCACTGTGTTAATAATGAAATAACAGAAAGAGTGGCTAATATTAATGATAATTTTTTCATAATAGAATGTTTATTTATATTATTAATAACCTGGATTTTGAACAACATTTCCTTTTCCTTCAGAAATTAAAGTAGGAGGTATCGGTTGAAAATATGAATATTTACCTTTCCAAGATTTGAAATCACTTCCATGAAATTCTGAAGGTCTATTCGGACAGATTTGATCAGCTATACCCCAACGTACTATGTCAAAGAAACGATGTCCTTCGCAGAATAATTCCAATCTTCTTTCTTTATAAACATCTTCTAATGTTACTGATGTTAAATTAGCTGGAGTAGTTCCAGTTACTGTATTATATCCAGTTCCAGTTCCATTACGTTCCCATCTGCTTGCTCTTGCACGAGCTCTAATCTCATTAACGGCATTAAGAGCATCACCATCATTACCTAGCTCTAAAGATGCTTCAGCTTTTAATAATACAATGTCTGCATATCGTAAAACAATAAAATTTAATCCTCTTACTTGCGGATTATCAGGATCATCTACTCCATCAAGAACTTTTCTACTCCAAAATCCAGTACAAGCATAATCCGATAAATCTGTGCCTTTATGTGTAAATGCACAAATTCTTTGCCATTTTGGTTTTACAGCATCAGTAAGATAGTCATATATTGAATCATTAGGTTTTATAATCATATCAATACGTGGGTCATAATCCGTAAAATCTTTTTGAAGATTCCATTGGTTTTTAGTCATATCATCTAAAATCCACATATTCATAGCTTTTTTTCCATTAACTTTAACAGCAGCTGGAATAGTTGGATTATATGCAACAGTATAATTTTTAATTGAACCAGTAGCTTTATCTTTAAGGTCAAATTGTGACACTAAATTTATAGTAGGTTCGTCTAGTCCATAACCCCATTTACTTTGATTTGCTGTACCAGTTGCTGCAGATGCATCAAACCATGAGCGAGGTGAAAAGTCAACAACTTTAATAGTACCTTCATTTTTATTTCCTCCACCTACAGATTGACTTCCTGAAACGTATTGAATTTCAAATAGAGATTCAATACTATTTTCGTCAGCTTTAGAAAATAGGGTATGATAATCTGGGACTAATTTATATCCACCATAAAGTTTTACTGAGTCAGCATATTGAGAAACTTTTTCCCATAATTTACTTTTTGTTTCATTAAGGAATAAAAAATTATTTTTACAATAAGAAGCTTCAAAAGCATAAACTTTTGCTAATAATCCCCAAGCGGCACCTTTTGTTGCACGACCTTTATCAGTAGTGTTAGTATATTTATCTGCCGTTGGAAGTGTTAATGCAGCATATTTTAAGTCTTCTACAATTTGAGCATAAATCTTTTCAATGTGCTTTGAACCCTTTGCATCATCACCTGATTGTCTGTTTCCTGATAAATAATATGCTGGTCCCGATTTTGTTATTAATGGTACTGGACCAAAAGCTCTAACTAAATCAAAATAGTATAATGCTCTCATAAATGAAACTTCACCTCTGTAACGACGTGCATCATAATCTACATTAGTTGTAGATTCAAGAAATGTATTAGCTCTTTGAATTCCAACATAATAGTTTTGAATAAAGTCTTTTGTGAATGAACTTGGATTGGGTTTGTATGTTTCATATTGTACAAATTCACCCATATCTAAAGCTGCAGGATCACCACCAACTTCACAATCGTCAGAATTACAGTCACCAATCATTTGCATAAAGATGCTTTCGTGATTTCCCCATCCCATTGGGTCGTACACTCCATTAACCGCTAATAAAGCATTTTCCTTGGTATTATAATAACCGTCGGTCGTCTCTTGTGCGATTACTTGCCTATCTAGAAATTTGTTGCAACTTGTCAATGAAAGTATCGTTGACAAAAAGAAGGCTGATATTATATATTTTTTCATATTCGTACTTTTTTAAAAATTAAAATGAGAAATTAACTCCACCCATAAAAGTCCTAGCTTGTGGATATGATCCTAAGTCAACACCTATCATAGTATTGTTCTTGCTAGCTGAACCATCTGATTTTCCAATTTGCCCAACTTCAGGATCGTATCCAGAATATTTAGTTATTGTTAAAGCATTTTGGATTTGAGCGTAAATTCTAAGTTTATTTATTTTTAATTTTTTAGTCATTACTGAACCAAAAGTATATCCTATTGTGATATCTTTTATACGTAAGTAAGAACCATTTTCTACATATTTAGACGATGGAACATCATAACTTGGAGATCCTAAACGTGGTTCTGAACTACCTTTATTCGTTTCAGACCAGGCATTAAGTCTTCTTGTTGAATAATTATTATTATATGCTGTTCCATTTGATGTACCATCAAGATAGAATTTAGTAGCATTAAATATTTTATTACCATAAGTTCCTTGGAACGAAAGATTGAAATCTACGTTACCCATATTCCCATTTAAGTAGAAACCATATGTTAATTTTGGTAAAGGAGACCCAATATATACTTTATCTTTTTCAGTGATTTTACCGTCACCATCAGTATCTTGGAATTTTAAATCTCCAACTTGTGTTCCTGCCAATGGTTTTGCAGAAGTATTTAACTCAGCATTCGATTGGTAAATTCCAATAACTTTGTAGCCATAAAAACTAGCAACACTGTAACCTTGTTGTGTGCGACATGGTGTAAATCCCATTGGAGATGGTAATGGTGGTGGTTCAATTGTTGCATTTCCAATATATCCAACTTTATTTTTAATATAGGCAATATTTCCACCTAATTCATATGTTAATTTATTCTTCATTGCAATCTCGCCTTTGTACGATATTGAAGCTTCAATTCCTTTATTTGTCATTGAACCTACGTTTTGAGAAACAATTGCTGGTGTTCTTGAATAAGAATCGCCAAATTCACCCCCTCCAACTAATGGAACTGGTATAGCTACAATCATATCGAACGTTTTTTTATAGAATGCATCAATAGATAAGTTTACCTTATTTTGTAAAATAGCTAAATCAAGTCCACCATTAAATTGTGTTGTCGTTTCCCATTTAATGTTAGGATTTGGTAAATTTAAAACAGACACTCCATTAACTCTTGTTCCTCCAAAACTATATGATCTGTATTGGTTTTGCATTGTTGATGAAAATGGATAATAAAGGCTTCCACCTTGAGCATCTTGAGTATTACTATTACCAATTCGACCATAACCAAAGCGAAGTTTACACTCATTTATACCTTTCAAGCTTTCATTGTTTTTAAAGAAATCTTCTTCACTAAGTTTCCATCCAAAACTGAATGACGGGAAATAACCGGTATTTTTATCTGGAGCAAATCTTGATGTTCTATCTTTACGACCATTAACCGTAATTAAATATCTATCTTGAAATGCATAATTGATACGGAAAAAGTATGATCGCATTGCTAATTCACTTGGAACATTGTATTTACTTACAGCTAAAGAGTCGGCTTCCGATAAATGAGGATAAACACTTGATAAACTTGAATTCATTTTATAACCTGTAATATCAACACCATCATATTTACTATAATATGCTTCACTACCAACCATTAACGAAATACTATGTCCAACTTTAGTTGAATCAGATTTTCTCATGAAATTTTTAGTGTATGTAGCTGTATTTGACCAAGTATAAGACCAACCTCTACCTGTATTTTGTTGATAATAAGGTTTGGCTGTATTGTTAAAAGACGATCCTGGTATTTGAATATAACTTGGAGTATAATTTGTATATTGGTTAATATAACCATAACCGCTAATCATTGAATGGATGTTTAATCCTTTCATTGGATCAATATCTATGTTAAAGTTACCACTATAGCTATTGTTTTTATTTGTTTGGTTATTTAAATCGATAACACGTAATGGGTTTTTAATTTTATTATAAACACCATTATTAAATGATGTTGAGAAACCTTGATATGTACCTACCGTAGTATCATGACTTGCACTTACTGTTGGATCCATAATTAAAGCTAATAAAATAGGATTACCTCCATAAATATTAGGTGATTGATCTATAACATGTTTCTTTTCAGAGCTAAATCCAAAGGCTTCGGAAACAGTTAACCATTTTTTTAACTTATGATTTCCTCTACCACCAATGTTAGCAGCTTGAAAATCAGAACCTTTAACAGTTCCTTGTTGATTAACCAAGCTACCTGAAACTCTCATTGAAGAATTATCCGATCCTGTTTCATATGCTAAAGTATAGCGTTGAATTGGTGCTGGTCTAAATACTTTTTTCTGCCAATTAGTATTTTGCAAAGTATCTTCTTTCCAATCATTACTAGGAATCACATTTCCTGGCATTTTATAATATAAACTTCTAAATTCTGTAGCATTAGTTACAGGTAATAGTTTTTGAGCATATTGAACTCCATAATATGCATCAAAAGATATTTCACTTGTTGATGTACTAGGACAATCGGCAGAACGTTTGCCTCCCATTTTTGCATCTTTTAATGTTATAAGGATAACTCCACCAGCAGCTCTTGATCCATAAATAGCACAAGCAGATGCATCTTTTAATACACTAATAGATTTAATCTCTGATGGATTGATTTTTGGTGCTTGTTCTGAAGGAACTCCATCAACAACATATAATGGTTCAGAACTATTAATAGATCCCGTTCCACGAATACGAACCATAGCCTCTGCTCCTGGACTTCCTGAGTTTGCTGTAACAGCAACACCTGCAGCTTTACCTTGCATAGCTTGGTCAACACCAATAACTGGTCTGTCTGAGATATCAGCACCGCCAATTTGTGACACAGAGCCTGTTACGTCATTTTTCTTTTGAACTCCGTAACCAACTTTAACAACTTCTTCAATTTGTTTAACATCTTTCTTTAAAGTTAAATCGATAACTTTTTTATCGCCAACTTTAAAACTTTGACTTGCGAATCCAATTGAAGAAAATACTAGGATTGCATTTCCATCTGGAACTTTAATGGTGTATTTACCATCAATGTCAGTAGAAGTTCCCGTAGAAGTTCCTTTAACAACTACGTTAGCACCTGGTAATCCTCCGCCGAATTCACCATCGATAACAGTACCGGTAACAACAATTTGACCGTGTACATAACTCAGCAACAAAAACGACAATAGCAAAAGTGCGAGTCGTTTAGCATTCTGGTAGGTTTTTTTCATGAAACTTAAAGTTTTTAGATTAACACTAAATTTATTTAAAATGAGCTTGTAATATCATTAGCTGATACATTTGGTCGCAAATATATAAAAGCTAATTCAATTACAAAAAAAAACTATTAGATTTAATTCTATTTTTTTATCTATGTCAAAACAGAATTATTAATATAAAATGTAATTTGTTTAACAATCATTTTAAGAATAGACACAAAATTGTATTCTATTCCGTAGTCAAATTCGTAATTATTTTAAATATTTTTTTTATTGGCAAAAATATTTGTTTCTACTGTCTCAAATTTGTTGTTTTTTGATCAAATTGTGTTGGTAATTGTTTTATTTTTGAATTATAACCTTTTAATAAGAATAGAGTACAAAAGGTATAAATTTTACATGTTAAATAGAATTGAATATAAATGGATGATTTAGTTGAAAAGGAATCAATATTAGAAGCTTTACGTTTTAATATTCTTAATTTTTTTGAAGATGATTATACTATTATTGGAACAGAAGATTCACCTGCTGTTCAAATAGTAATTTATCAAAAAGAATTAATTGAAATAGAATTTGATTTTTTTGATACAATCCAGTTAATGGTTATGTTTGATAAATTTTTTGTGACATCGGATACTCATATAAATGTTACGTATACTTCAAAAAAGCATAAAATATCCATTGAAAAAATGAAACGAATAACTAACGCATTTCATGAAAAGTTTGGTCAAGATGACTCTAAATGTGTTAAATGGACCAAAAAGGATTCGGAACATATTAAAAAGGACACATTTAATCGAATCTGGCCAACTGGTTTTGGAGATAGTTTTGTGAAATTATCGTATAAAAAGGATTCTGGTTTTGAACTTTCAATTTTATTCTTAAATAATTTATTAGAAAACATAGGTAAGAAAATTGTTTTCAATTAGATCAATTATAAATTTTAATATCGATAATTTTCCTGAAGCTTAATTTTATGTGTTAAAATTCAAAACCAAGAATTAATACATCATCCATTTGATCTTGATTTCCTTTCCAAACATTAAAGGTCTCTTTTATTGTAGCAATTTGGACTTCAACTGATTGTTTCGAAGTTTCAGAAAGTAATTTATAAAAACGATCGACACCATATTTATCTTTTTCTGCTCCTCCAAATTGATCGATAAAGCCATCTGATGTCATAATTATTCTTAATCCTTCTTCGATTTCAAATTCTTGAGTTGAATAAACTGGTTTTTTTAATCTCGAAATAAGTCCACCTATAGAGAATATATCTCCTCTATAAACACTTACTTCTTTATCCTTAATTATAAAGAAATTCTGCATTGCTGATGCTATTTCGATTTTATTTGATGTTTTGTCAATTACTGAAATAGTTAAATCCATTCCTTCATCTTGAGCTTCATCATCAAAATCATCGTGTGAGAAGATAAATAATAGCTCTTCGTTAAGTGTTTTGAAAATTTCTTGAGCTGTTTCAATATGATTGTTTATTATAATCTCGTTTAATAGTGTATTTCCAATCATCGACATGAATGCTCCTGGAACTCCGTGTCCAGTACAATCAACTTCGGCTAAAATTATTTTATTATCCGTTGAATGCATCCAATAAAAGTCTCCACTAACTATTTCTTTAGGTTGAAAAAATATTGCTGTTTTGGGGAGTACTTTTTTTATATCATCTAATTCAGGAAAGAGAGAATGCTGGATTCTTCGAGCATAGTTTAAACTTTGCGTTAGTAATTCATTCTTCTCATGTATCTTTCTTGATTGTTCTTCTATTTGTTTGTTTTGATCAAGAATTTTTTCATTAATTTCCTTTAATTGCTGACTCTCGTTAATTAATTCCTCATTTTTGGTTTTGACTTCAATATTCGAGACTTTTAAAGAAACTGTTTGCTGTTGCAATTTGTCAATTTCTTTACTTATTATATGAGTTCGATCATCAACTATCTGTTGAATTTTTCGATTCCGTTTCTTTCTGTATATCGAACGGATAATCAAAAAAAAGATAAAAAGCAGAATTAATGTTACACAAACAGATAAAAGGATTACGCTGTTTTGTAAAAACTCTGGTTTAATACTTATTTTAATTGACTCAGACGGTGAGTACTCTACAATTGTACTATTTTTCTTTGTAATAGAATCATTAAGTTTATTAGCAGAAACATCTGCAGAAAACCCTTTTACATTAACAATTGAAAATAGAAAAAAACTTAATACAGTGAAAAATTGTTTCAAGGGAATATTCTTATAGTCCAACATTATTTGAATATTACTTATTTAAGACAAAAATAGCTTTTTTTTTGTTCTAAAAACTACTTTCCAAATAAAATATATGGAATGTTAATGATATATTTTTGTATTGTTTTATTGTCAAATTAAATCTTTGTTTTCTTTTTATAAATAAGTAAGTTTGCTAATAAATTAATAGAGTAATAATTTAAAATCTGTACAACAATGGCTTTTAATTTGAAAAACAGAAACTTTTTGAAATTGTTGGATTTTAGTCCAAAAGAAATAACTTTTCTTTTAGATCTTTCGAGAGAACTTAAAACCGCAAAATATACTGGAACCGAACAACAAAGATTAAAAGGTAAAAATATTGCCCTTATTTTTGAGAAAACAAGTACAAGAACTCGTTGTGCTTTTGAAGTTGCAGCTCACGATCAGGGGGCTCATTGTACTTTTATTGATTCAAATGCAAGTCAAATCGGACATAAAGAGTCAATAAAAGATACTGCACGTGTGTTAGGACGTATGTTTGATGGTATTGAATATCGTGGATTTAGTCAAGACGTAGTAGAAACTTTAGGGAAATATGCAGGTGTTCCGGTATGGAATGGTTTAACAGACGAGTTTCATCCAACTCAAATTTTAGCTGATATGTTAACAATGCAAGAATATTGTAGCAAACCACTTGAACAAATGTCGTATTGTTATTTGGGGGATGCTCGCAATAATATGGCAAATTCATTGCTTGTTGGTGGTGTTAAACTTGGTATGGATGTGCGTCTTTGTGCACCGAAACAATTGCAACCAGAGCAATGGTTAATTGATATTTGTGTGGATTTAGCAAAACAAACAGGTGCAAAAATAACAATTACCGATGATGTAGATAAAGCTGTAAAATCAGTTGATTTCCTTTATACAGATGTTTGGGTTTCTATGGGTGAACCAAAAGAAAAATGGCAAGAACGTATCGATTTATTGAAACCTTACCAAATTAATAAAGAATTAGTTGGAAGAACCGGTAATCCTAAAGTTAAATTCCTACATTGTTTACCTGCTTATCATGGAAGAGATACAAAGATTGGCGAACAAATCTATCAAGATTTTGGTATGGATGGCGTTGAAGTAACTGATGATGTATTTGAATCGGAAATGTCTATTGTTTTTGACCAAGCTGAAAATAGATTACATACTATTAAGGCAGTTATGGTTGCAACTTTAGGTTCGTAATCAAAAAAAAATATGTTTACAAGTACAGATGCATTAATTGAATGTGTTCCCAATTTTAGTGAGGGATGCGATGCGTCTGTACTTGCAGATATTAAACTTGCTATTTGTTCTGTAAAAAATGTGGTTTTGTTGAATGTTGATCCAAATCAATCTGCCAATAGAGCTGTTTTTACCTTTGTTGGATTTCCCGATTTGGTTTGTGAAGCTGCTTTTCGTGCAATTGAGGTCGCCTCAAAACGAATTGATATGCGAAAGCAAACAGGAACACATCCTAGAATGGGGGCAACAGATGTTTGTCCTTTAATTCCAATTGCAAATATTACATTAGACGAAACAGATCAATTTGCTCAAAAACTTGCCAAAAGAGTTGGAGAAGAATTGTTAATACCTGTTTATTTGTATGAATATTCATCGAAAAAGGAATATCGAAAAAGATTAGAACAAATTCGTAAAGGCGAATATGAATCTTTGCCACAGAAAATATATAGTAATGACTGGGAACCTGATTTTGGACCAAAAAGTTTTAATGCTCAATCGGGTGCAACGGTTATTGGTGCTCGACAATTTCTTATTGCATTTAATGTAAATCTGGAAACTAAATCGTTGGATATTGCTAAACGAATTGCGGGTGAGATTCGTGAATCGGGTAGAACACTTACATTCCCCGATACTGGAGAAGTGCTAACTTGTCCAGGTTTATTGAAAAATGTAAAAGCAATTGGTTGGTATATCTCTGATTTCGATATGGTGCAAGTATCGACAAATATTACCGATTTTAATGAAACGCCTTTATATAAGGTTGTTGAAACAATTAAGCAAAGAGCTCAATTGTATAAGACAAAAGTGATAGGATGCGAGTTGATTGGTTTAATACCTAGAAAGGCTTTAGTTGAAACTGGATTGTTCTATTTAGAAGACAATGACATACTAACTGAAGACGAACTCATTTCATTAGCAATACATGAACTTAACTTAAATAGTGTTAAGGTATTTGACCCCAATAAAAATATCTTAGAAAACGTTTTAGAAATAGCCTAGATTAAATTTGCGGCAACAATAAAATCTTTGCAAGCTAATCCCGGATTTGCGGTTTTCATAAAAGCTTCGCCCATTAAAAATGCTTCAAACCCATTTTCTTTTAAAAATGAAATATCAGCAGCATTATTAATTCCACTTTCCGATACTTTTAAAAAATCATTAGGTAGTCGTTTGCTTAATTCAATTGAACGATTCATGTCTACTTTGAATGTTGTAAGATCACGATTGTTTATTCCTATAAGATTTAATTCAGGGCAAATTTTAGAAAGTTCTTCGTCATGGTTCAATTCCATTAAAACTTCCATGCCTAATGAATGAGCCAACATAGCTAGTTTTTGAATTTCTTTAGCTGTAAGACATTCGGCAATTAGTAAAATTAAATCAGCACCAATTGATTTTGCTTCAATAATTTGATATTCATCTATAATAAAATCTTTACGAAGAATAGGTACTTCATTTAAAGAGCGAGCTTCTTTAAGATCGCTATTCGATCCTCCAAAAAAACGTTGATCAGTCAATACAGATAAACATGAGGCTCCTGCAGCAACATAACCAGTGGTAACATCCTTAACCGTTGCATTGTCGTTGATAGTTCCTTTAGAAGGAGATATACGTTTAAATTCGGCAATAATTCCCGATTTGTCGGCTCTTCTAATAAATTCTGTTGCTGAATAACACTTGCGTTCAAACATTTTACTTTGTTCCAACTGTTTTTGTGGAATAAGTTCTTTGATGCGTTCTACTTCTTCTCTTTTGTGAGCTATGATGTTGTCAAGTATCGTCATTTCTTTGTTTATTTGGGTTGCAAAGATAATCATTCGTTTTATAAAATGAGGAATATGTGATTAAAAGTTGTTGTTATTTTTCTAGTTTTGCCAAAAATAAACATAATGAGTACTAAATTTAAAGCGCATATTTCGCTGCTTTTAGCAAATATCTTGTATGGGCTTAATTATTTTATAGTTAAAGAAGTTGTTCCTTCAAGCATAAATCCATTTGCGTTAACCGTTATTCGAGCTGTAGGTGCTTTATTTCTATTGTGGTTGTCGGGTTATTGGTTTAAACCTCAAAAAATTGATAATGCTGATAAGTGGAAAATGTTAGTAGGTGGTTTACTTGGTGTAACAATTAGTCAAACTCTTTTAATCGCAGGATTGAGTCACACGTCTTCTATCAATGCATCAATCATAATGACTAGTAGCCCTTTGTTTGTTCTACTAATATTAGCACTCTATTTTAAAACTAAAATTAGTCTAATTAAACTCATCGGAATTGTTATTGGGGCGAGTGGTGCAATTATGGTGATAAGTTCTAATGGCTCATTTTCGGTTTCGAATAAAACATTTATTGGTGATATTATAATATTAGCCAATGCAATAAGTTACGCTGCTTATTTGGTTTGGACAAAACCATTAATGGTAAAATATGATGGAATAACTGTAATGCGGTGGATGTTTTTTTATGGTGCAATCTTTATGTGTTTGTTTGGCGGTTACTTTATGTTTGAAGTTGATTATGCTGCAATTAGGCCAATAATTTGGTGTGCAATTTTCTTCATCGTATTTGGTGCTACATTTTTAACATATCTATTAAATGTTTATGGTTTAAAATATGTAAATCCTACAACGGTTAGTGTTTATATTTATCTTCAACCCATAATAGCATCAATACTAGCTGTGTTTATTAAAAATGATTCGTTCACATGGATCAAGGTTTTTTCGATGTTATTGGTGTTTACTGGAGTTTACTTTGTAAGTATCTATAATCACAAATCGGCAAACTAATAAGTTGTTGAAAAAAAACAGAATAGCTCTTCATTTTCGATATGTTTATTTGGTAAATTGCAGTCGTAATTAATGGAGTTAGACTGTTTTCATGGTGCAATTAGATTCGTTTGAACAATTATTTGGTTTGCTTGATGATGTTGTTATTGTTAAAGGCGATGACAATGCTATTTTGTATAAAAACAAGAAAGCAGATTTGTGCTTAGGTGAGTTTTTGTTAAATCCATCGAATACTATTATTCCCCAATTAGAAGCTTATCAAAAAACCATAGCTTTTTCTCCTGTTTCTGATTTTAATTTATTAGCAGGGAAATATATCTTTTCCGTTGGTGGACAAACCATAGAAAATGGTTTTTTGTTTTTTCTTCGAGACATTACTCATTATATTCAAAAGGTTCACGACTTAAATGAAAGTGAACGATTATTTCGTGCATTGTTCGAAAATTCGCCTGGTGGTATTATTATGATGTCACCCGATTTAAGAATAATGGCCGCAAACAAATACTTTTGTACATTACTAGGTATTTCATTTGAGCAAATAATAGATACATCGTGTATTGATACAATTGCAGAGCAAGATCGAAGTGCTTACCAAGGAAAAATAAAACAATTGATTGACGATGAAATTAGTTCGTTCGAATGTGAAAAACATATTTGTTTAAGCGATAATACTCAAACAACGGTTTTATCTACAGTTTCAATTGTTAGAGATATTAATTATTATCCATTGTATCTGATTGAACAATTGGTTAATATCTCGAAACGTAAAGTTGCGGAACAAGCCCTTCGTAATAGTGAGTTGAAATTTAATAGATTTTTCAATTCATCAACAGTAATGTATGTAATTGTATCTGGAACTAGTTTCAAGGTTTTAGATTGCAATAATACCTTTTGTGAAAATACTGGATTTACTAAAATCGATATTATAGATAAAAAAATAGAATCGATTTTCATACCTCAGCATGAAACCTTAATTAAACACGTATTTATTCCAAATAGCGAAAATGTTAAATCGGTAGATACAGAAATTAAAATGCAAACCAAACATGGTCTGGCTATTCCTGTAAGTGTTAATGCGACAGAAATTGTTGATAAAGTAAGTGGTGCAATTTCTTATATCGTTGCTTGTACAAATAATGAAAAGCAGTTAAAAATTCGTGAAGAATTGACCGATGCGAAAGAAAATGCTGAGAAATCCGATAAATTAAAATCTGCATTTTTGTCAAACATGTCTCATGAAATTAGGACTCCAATGAATGGAATTATTGGTTTCGCTGATTTATTGGCGGGCCAAGCAGAAATGTCGGAAAAGCATAAGTCATATATTGCTATAATAAAGGAATGTTCATTGAATTTGTTGAAGATTATCGAAAATATAATCGATATTTCAAAGATTGATTCGGGAACCTTAAAGCTTAAATTAGATGTTTTCGATTTAGGGAATTTATTACTTGAATTAGAAGATAAGTTTAATCAAAAACTTATTGAATTAGGGAAAGATTCTGTTGTTATAAGTCTCGATAATGCATTAATGGGTCATGAGTTATATGTTCGTTCCGACATGTTTCGTGTGCGTCAAATATTAAGTATATTATTTGAGAATGCTGTAAAATTTACTGAAGATGGTAGTATTACAATTGGAGGAACGTATGAGCCCAATAAGAATGTTACACTCTGGATATCTGATACTGGAATTGGAATTCCATCAGAAATGCAAGATATGATTTTTGAACGTTTTCGTCAAGCCGATGAACGTTACGAACGCAAGTATGAAGGAAATGGTCTTGGTTTAGCAATCGTTGCTGGAATAATTAAATTGATGAAGGGAGCTGTTTGGCTTGAATCGGAAGAAGGAAAAGGTTCTACGTTCTTTGTTCGTTTCCCAATTTAGTTTTTACCCAAGGTAAATAAAAAAGACTTCCAACAATTGCTGGAATTGAAATATTAATAACCCACAATGTCATTGAAGCAACAACAATTAAAACTGGTTTGTTGCTATATAGTCCAATAAAATAGACCGAACTACTACATCTTACTCCTAGTTCGGCTAGAGTTGTTGTTGGAATAAGTGTAGTGACAAAGTAAACCATCGCAACAGCAATACAGGTTTGTGCAAATGTAATGTCAATTGAAAATACTCGAAGTATTACAAAAAATTGAATTATAAAAACAGAATATCGAATTAGGCTATAGAGTAAAATAATAATCAACTCATGTCTTTTACTTTCTTTAAAATGATTAGTAAACGAATCAAATCTTTTTATAAACGGAAATCGATTTAGTATATTTCCAATGGAATTGATGTTACTATATAAAAAAAGAATTATTCCAATTCCCATTAAAGCTATTGCAAAAACTAAATATTGACTTGAGAAATAGTTTAAATGAATAAGTAGAAATGATAAAGCCAAAACTCCTGCTAAAACTGTTGCCGTAAATTGTGCTATCGAACAAATAAATCCAGCACCAATTGCCGATTCTCGATGTTGAGCATCGATTTGGGATACACGTCCAAAAGGTTCTCCAGCTCTATTAGGTGAGATAATGCCAATTGTAGTTCCTGAAAGTATAGCTCGAAAAGCTGTTATAAAAGATATCTTCGTTATGTTATGTAATGAATATTGCCATTTTTGAGCTTCTATTGACCAATTAACAATCATAAAAAAGAGTACTACAATCAAACCCATTATCATATTTGTTGAGAATTGTATTGTAGAAATTGTATTAAATGAATCTTTAAAATCGGCTATTTTGTAGCCAACATACGTCCATGTTGCAATTACGATAATTACCTTTAGAATAATGATGTTTAGTTTTTTGTTTCTTATCATTGTCAATTTGTAACGAGTATGTTTTATCTAAAAGAAATTATCATTGTAAAATAAAGCTTAAAAGTACTATATTTTTGGAAATGGACGAATAATTAAGAACTTTGCTTAAAATTTATAACATGTCAGACGTAAAAGCAAAGAAACACCTTGGACAACATTTTCTAACCAATGAAGATGTTGCTTTTAACATAGTTGAAAGTCTTCCTTCAGAAACCACTGCAGTATTAGAGATTGGTGCTGGTATGGGCGTACTGACTAAGTATTTGGTTAAAAATCCAAAACTGAATTTAAAGGTTGTTGAAATTGATGATGAGTCGGTAGCTTATTTATTAAAGAATAATATACTTGTTAAAGATCAAATATTTAATGGTGATTTCTTAAAAATTTCTCCAAGCACCTATTTTGAAGGTCAATTTACGATTATAGGAAACTTTCCATATAATATTTCTACACAAATACTATTTAAGGTTCTTGATCATAAAGATCAGATTCCTTGCGTTGTTGGTATGTTTCAGAAAGAAGTAGCACAGCGAATAGCTTCTGGACCTGGAAATCGCGATTATGGAATAATTAGCGTATTGCTTCAAGCATATTTCGATATTGAATATTTATTTACCGTACAAGAACACGATTTTAATCCTCCACCAAAAGTTAAATCGGGAGTAATTCGATTGATTCGAAACTCTGTTCAAAAACTCGATTGCGATGAAAAAGCATTTGTGAGGACGGTAAAATTAGCATTTAATCAACGTCGAAAAACACTTCGAAATTCTTTACGATCAGTAATGCCTCAAGAACATCTTTCTATGGAAATATTGAATTTACGACCAGAGCAACTTGATGTAAAGGCTTTTGTTGATTTAACCAATATAATCCAAGGAGTTGCTTAAATCTATTTATTCTTTTTAACAGCTGGTGGAACTAAAAAGACACTTAATGGCTTTTTGTTCAATCCAATTGATCGCATGAATTTTGACATTCCTCCTTCATAAGGAGTAACTGTTAATGTGAGTGTTTGTTTGTTGTATTGATTAGTAATTACAAGTTTATTCTTTTGTATTTCAGCACGAATGTTAATGGCATAAATATCAGCCCAAGAATCGGTAAATAATCGAAAATAAATCATTTTTTTGTTTTGATGTTCAATGTTATAGTCCATAACATATTGATTATTATATCCTCTATAGCTAACTCGGATATTGAATCGATTAAGATCTAAACCTATATAAGCAATAAATTGATCTTTATCGTCATGAAATTCTTTGGTGCGTTCTTTTCTTACGACATAATACATTCCATGATAAAAACCATAATCAACACCCGTTTGCTTTAAAATAGCTTGGTCTTGATCTTCCATAATATGGCTCAATGTATCGTGTAGATATGCAATATTACAAGTGTCGAATAAATGTTCTTCGTGTTTGTAATACTCATTTCTGTTTAATACATACCAAATATCTTTTTTTTCGTCTTTGGTACGTTCAATGTTATTCATTGTTGTTCTTACTCTTGAGCGTCCTTCAAAATTAAATTGAGCAAAGCAATTATTAATTAAAGAAAAGCTTATTGAGATTAAAATAAGTAGGGACTTTTTCATATTGCCAGAATTAAAATGGATTTTAAAACCAAGTCCTTTTACCGTAAAAAGTTCGAAAGGTTTCTTTTTAAATAAAATCAGAACATATATCTTTGTAAAAAAATGCAAATGCAAAAGAATTGGATTGTAAAAGATTCTGTTGAAGACGAGAAAATTCAAAGTTTAGTTACTGATTTGTCAATAGATGAAGTTCTTGCAAAACTCTTAGTTCAACGTGGAATTTCGAGTTTTGAAGAAGCAAAAAATTGGTTTCGACCATCTTTGGATAATCTACATAATCCTTATTTGATGAAGGATATGGATAAGGCTAACGAACGGCTTATTCGTGCAATTAAAAATGAGGAGAAGATTCTTATTTATGGCGATTATGATGTCGATGGAACTACGGCAGTTTCTTTATTCTATTTGTTTTTGCAGAAATATTCAAAGAAACTCGATTATTATATTCCCGATAGATATAAAGAAGGTTATGGCGTTTCAAAAATGGGAATTGATTTCGCAATTGATCATTCATTTACTTTATTAATTACTCTCGACTGTGGTATTAAAGCTAATACTAATGTTGCCTATGCTCAAGCAAATGGAGTTGATGTTATTGTTTGTGATCATCATAATCAAGGAGATGTTTTGCCTAATGCATATGCTGTTTTAAATCCTAAACGACACGATTGTACTTATCCATTTAAAGATTTATCAGGTTGTGGTGTTGGTTTTAAGTTACTTCAAGCATTTTGTCAAAATCAAGATATTTCATTAGACGAATTATATGCATTTTTAGATATTGTTGCAGTAAGTATTGCTTCCGATATTGTGAAAATAGTGGGGGAGAATCGCATAATGGTTTATTATGGAATTAAGCAAATAATTGAAAAGCCTAGCCTTGGAATTGATGCTATAAAACGTATTGCACAAATTGAAGGTAATTCGCTTTCGGTTAGTGATATTGTTTTTAAGATTGGACCAAGGATAAATGCTGCTGGTCGAATTGGGTCAGGTCGTTTGGCTGTTGAATTATTGACATGTCAGGATTCTTCTATAGTAATGGAAATTGTTAAAGAGGTAAATGATAATAATGAATTTCGAAAAGATTTAGATAAATCGATGACTGTTGAGGCACTTGCTATGATTGCCAATGAACCAAATCAGGAATTGAAAACGACAAATGTGGTTTTTTCTCCCGAATGGCATAAAGGCGTTGTTGGAATCGTAGCTTCACGAATTACCGAAGTGTATTATCGACCAACAATTGTATTGACCGAAGCTAATGGGAAAGTTTCAGGTTCTGCTCGTTCGGTTGATGGATTTGATTTATATTCAGCATTGGAAAAATGTGCTGATTTACTTGAAAATTTTGGTGGACACATGTATGCCGCTGGTCTAACGATGAAAAAAGAACTATTTGAGATTTTTAAAAATAGATTTGAGGAAGTTGTAAGTTCGTCGATCAAACCCGAAATGCTTATTCCTAAAATAAAAATAGATTCAACTTTGAAAATTAATTCTATTACACCAAAATTTTATAGAATTCTTAAACAATTTGAACCATTTGGCCCAGGAAATATGACGCCTGTTTTTGTTACAACAGGAATTGTAGGAAATCAAACCATACGGGCAATAGGAAATGATGGTTCGCATTTGAAAATGATGGTTAAATCAACAGATTCTTCTGTTACGTTTGATGCAATTGGCTTTGGTTTTGGTAATAATGTTGAAACATTAAAACAGTCGACATTTGATCTTTGCTATACCGTTGAAGAAAATGAATTTAGAGGTGATATTAAGTTACAGTTACGAATACGCGATGTTCGGTTAAGCTAAAATGCAAAAATCCGCATTCATACGTATTAAAATCTTGAAAAATTAACATAGGTTTGCACGTAATTTTGAATCATAAAATTCTATGGCTAAAACTTTAGCATATTTATTCCGTCGAAAAAACCTCGATCAGTTAATTGCTGAATCAAAGGAAGACCACGGATTTAAAAAGGCTCTCAATTCTTTTAATCTTATTACGTTAGGAATAGGAGCAATAATTGGTACCGGTATCTTTGTGTTAACTGGTTCTGCCGCTGCGTTATATGCTGGACCGGCTTTGGCCATTTCATTTATAATATCAGGTATTGGTTGTGTTTTTGCAGGCTTATGTTATGCCGAATTTGCATCGATGATTCCTATTTCAGGAAGTGCCTATACTTATTCGTATGCTTCACTTGGTGAATTTATGGCTTGGTTAATAGGATGGGATTTAATTCTTGAATATCTTTTTGCATCGGCAACTGTTGCTGTTGGCTGGTCGGGTTATGTTGTAAGCTTTCTCCATGATTTACATATTAATGTACCAGCAGCAATAAGTCAAGCACCACTAACATATTCGAAAGAAATAGGTTGGGGTTTTTCTGGTAGTTGGATTAATTTCCCTGCAGTATTTGTTGTTGTTGTTGTAACAGGCTTATTGGTAGTTGGAATTAAAGAATCAGTAACGTTTAATAATGTTATTGTTGTTCTTAAATTAATTGTGATTCTTTTATTCATCTTCTTTGGAATGTGGTATATAAATGTAGATAATTGGTCTCCATTTATTCCAGAAAATACTGGAACATTTGGTCATTTTGGCTGGAGTGGAATTTTGACGGGTTCGGGAGTTATTTTCTTTGCATACATCGGTTTTGATGCGGTTTCAACAGCTGCACAAGAATCGAAAAATCCTCAACGAGATATGCCTATTGGGATTTTGGTTTCGTTAGTTGTTTGTACTCTTTTATATATTGCTGTTGCTTTAGTTTTGACAGGAATGGTTCATTATTCAAAATTAAATGTAGCTGCACCAATAGCCCTAGCAATTGATAGTGTTGCTCAAAGTTTACGATGGCTCAATCCATTAGTTAAAATGGGGGCAATTGCAGGTTTAAGTTCTGTTGTTTTAGTCATGTTGATGGGGCAACCTCGTATATTCTTTGCAATGTCAAAAGATGGCCTTTTACCTAAAAGCTTTTCAAAAGTTCATTCACGTTTTCAAACACCTTACATTACCACAATAATAACAGGTACAGTTGCTGCAATTGTTGCTGGATTGTTTCCTATCAATATTTTAGGAGAATTAGTTTCAATTGGTACATTGTTCGCATTTGTTGTTGTGTGTATAAGTGTAATTATTCTTAGAAAAACTCGTCCTGATGTTGCACGTTCTTTTAAAACTCCTTGGGTTCCTTTGGTTCCAATATTAGGTGCTGGAATCTGTTTTGTTCAAATGGCGTCATTACCTGCAGATACATGGTGGAGACTTATTATTTGGATGGTAATCGGGATTCTTATATACTTCTTTTACGGAAGAAAAAATAGCAAATTAAATAATCAATAGTCTGTTTATAGACACAGATAATAAAACAAAACAATCATGAAAAATGTTAAATTCTTTATAAAGTATTTAAAGCCTTATAAAGGAAAAATCTCTCTTAGTATGACTTATGTGGTAATTAGTACCATATTTTCATTGTTTTCGATAACGATGATAATTCCATTTCTTGGTTTATTGTTTAATTCGCAAACGCTCGTTAAATCGTCAGTACCATTTGCCTTTAATAGTCATTCTTTAGTTACAAATTTTAATTATTTGTTAAGTTCCATAATTATAGAAAAAGGTAAATTGTCGGCATTAATTTTTGTCTGTATTATTATTGTAGTAATGTTCTTGCTTAAGAATATTACTTTTTTCTTAAGTCAATATTATCTTGCCCCAGTTCGTAATGGTATTGTACAAGATATGCGTCAAGCTCTTTATAATAAGATACTTGAGATGCCCGTACATTTCTTTTCTAAAGAAAAAAAAGGTGATATAATGTCAAAAATGAATAATGATGTTAGTGAAATTGAATATTCAATTATTCGTTCGCTCGATTTGATATTTAGATCGCCGATAAACCTTATCTTTTTCTATTTTGCCTTATTATATATGAGTCCAGTATTGACTCTTTTTGTAACTATATTATTGCCACTATCAGCCGTATTTGTAGGCTTTGTTGGTTCTAAATTAAAAAGTCATTCACTACTAGGCCAACAAAAGCTTGGTAGTTTAATGTCTTTAATAGAAGAAACACTAGGAGGAATTCGTGTTATTAAGGCATTTACTGCAGAAGGAATGGTAAATGATAAGTTTAAAGAAACGGGAACATCCTATACAAAAACAATGAATACTGTAACTCGTCGTCAAATGCTTGCATCACCATTAAGTGAGTTTTTGAGTGTTGTTTCATTGGCATTAATTATGGGTTTTGGCGGATATTTAGTTCTTTCTAAAAATATTTTATCATCTGAAGCATTTGTTGGATATATTTTACTTTTTACACAAATTCTTGCTCCAGCAAAAATGCTTTCTTCTGCATATTATTATGTTCTTAAAGGTCTTGCATCAATTGAACGTGTTGAATCGATACTTGATGCTCCCAATATTTTAACTGAAAAACCAGATGCAAAATCAATAAAAACATTTGAACATTCAATTGAATTTAGAATTAAAGAATTTAAATATAATGTTGATCCAATTTTACAAGATATTTCATTGACAATAGAAAAAGGAAAAACTATTGCCATAGTAGGTCAATCAGGTTCAGGAAAAACAACAATGGTCGACTTATTGCCACGTTTCTATGATGTTACCGATGGTGATGTGTTGATTGATGGCATTCCTGTTCGTGATTTAAAAATTGAAGACTTACGCGGATTAATTGGATATGTAAATCAAGAACCTATCTTATTTAATGATACAATTGCTGCAAATATTGCATTTGGTATGAAGGTTTCTAATGTTGAAGATATCAAAGAAGCTGCAAGAATTGCTAATGCAGATGAGTTTATCGTTCAACGTGCTGGTCAATATGAAAATAATGTTGGAGACAGAGGATCTCAATTGTCAGGTGGTCAACGTCAAAGGATTAGTATTGCTCGTGCAGTAATGAAAAATCCTCCAATTCTTATTTTAGATGAGGCAACATCTGCTCTTGATACTGAATCGGAACGATTAGTCCAAACGGCTCTTAGTAATTTAATGAAAAATAGAACATCAATCATAATTGCTCATCGGTTATCGACTATCGTTCATGCTGATGAGATAATTGTTATGAATAAAGGTCGTATTGTTGAGCGTGGAAAACATAATGACTTGCTTTCACAAGATGGCTACTACAAAAAGCTTCATGATATGCAAACATTTAAATAATGTTATTCTAACTTTCCATTTTTCATTGTATAAGTTTGTCCTTCTTTAAGATTGTTTGCAAGGGTTGAACCGTTTCTTTCAATCATAATTGAAGAACCATTTGGAATAAAAATAGTTGCATAAAGTTTTTGATTTCTCCACTTTGTATTTATTAACGAGTAGTGTGATGCAAGCTTTATGTTTGATTTGTTAATACTAAAGCTATAGTTAATCTTATTACAATTATCAGTTGCTTCTGTAATATTATTTCCATTAGCTCTACGAGATATAACAATGTACGATGAATCTGATTTCGATTGTTCAAAACCTAATTCAGGATTACTATAAATTGATAAATTGCCTTTTTTGAAATGACATTTATTCGATGAAAATGAGAATGAAAAATCTCCATTGTCATTAATAGAATACAGGGTGTTTTGATTTTGTGTAGATTCTCTTTGATCATTTGAAATGACTAATTTTAATGTGTCATTTTTCTGAATTACAATGTCATTTCTACTTTTGATTTCGGTACTTATATTAAAATGTGTTGCTTCTTTAACTGTTGAATATATTATTAAAGCTAAACCAATTAGAGTTATAGCAGTGAATATTGAATTTATTAACCACCAACGTCTGTAATTCCCCGTAATTATTTTTAAAAGATTAATAATTATAGAAAGTAGAATTGTTCCTATAAATAAAAATATTCCCCAAAACAATAAAATACTTGATGATTGAGAAATAAATACATGGAAAATATTTGAAATGGGAGCAGTTGTAATACAGTGAGTTGTGAAAAAATCAAAGGGGATGATATGAGTCATTACCCCAATGAAAATCATAAATACAAACATAAAAATTGCAACAAAAAATCCTAGAATAATTTTTCCAAACAAATGAAAAACTCTTGCAATACCATTAAAAATACTAGAAAATTCATGCTCTATTTTTCGCCTGTTTTCTTTTTTTTTTAGATTTTTCAAACTGTCTTTTACTTGTTGAAACTCTTCTCTAATAATTCGTTCAATGTTGTTTAAGTTTACCTCCTCACCTCGCATTTCAAGTCGTTGTGAGGGAGTACGAGCCAATGGAATTATTATCCAAAGTATGAAATATAAAAGTGGTCCAAATACAAAAAACGATACAACAAATAATACTCGCATTATTACTGGATCTATGTTCATCCATGCCGCTATACCTGCTGCAACACCACCAATTATTCGGTTATCTGGATCGCGATATAAACGTTTTTTATTGTATTCATCATGAGTGTTATACGATTGTTTGTTTTGTTCATGCGACTCGTCTCCAAATTCATTGGGTTTTCCTAGGATACCTATAACTTTAAACACATCGACGATTGTAATCGATTGTTTTGATGCCGAAATATATTCTAGGAAAAGCTCTGCAATTCGAGCTTCGATATCAGAAATGATTTCTGCACTTTCATCAGTATTTGCAAATCGATTCGCTATTGAATCAAGATATGTATTAAGTTCATTAAAAGCATCTTCGTCAATAATGAATACTTGTCCATTTAAATTTATTGAAACTGTTTTTTTCATGATAGTAATATTTATTGAGGTTTGATTTTAGTAATTTGTTCTACAGTTATAACAATTTCGTTCCAAGCTATTCTTAAGGAATTTAGATATAATTTACCTTCAGACGTAAGACTATAATATTTTCGTGGTGGTCCTTGTGTTGATTCTTCCCAACGATAGCAAAGTAGTCCAGCATTTTTTTGACGTGTTAATAGAGGATAAAGTGTACCTTCCACAACAATAAGTTGTGCTTTTTTTAATTCTTGAATAATATCTGAAGCATACATGTCGCCATTTGATAATAATGAAAGAATACAAAATTCAAGAACTCCTTTACGCATTTGTGATTGTGCATTTTCAGCTAACATGTATTTTAATTTGTTGATGTTATACAAAGATATATAAATTATTTAGTAATATGCAATACATACTACTAAATAATTTATATGATTTAAAATTTATGTAAGTTCTACATTATCTTATTGTTAAAAGAGTTTAGGTATTAAGTACTACTAACTGTGGGTGTATATTGTAATTTAAACCTTGTTGAAAATAGACAATTGTTTTCATCTTAATTATTAGTTTTAGAATAGTAGCGATATTCAATTTTTTTATGTGAATTCCAATAACTCATTCTCAGTTGATTGTGTGAAAATTGAAATTTTAAAATGTTTTATACAGTCAAAATTTTATAGAAAAGAAAATTCTTTGTATATTTAAATACAAAAATATTTAAAATTTTCATGAGCAATTTAGACAAACAGGTATACGACTGTTTAAAAGAACAATTTGGATTTGATTCATTT
>Ga0302288_1000593_pt1 | contig 27896 bp, 10 predicted proteins | sample III_Fen_N1_1_FD_194549 | JGI IMG/M metagenome (GOLD analysis project Ga0302288, IMG submission 194549) | Peat permafrost microbial communities from Stordalen Mire near Abisko, Sweden - III_Fen_N1_1 | ecosystem: Environmental > Terrestrial > Soil > Wetlands > Permafrost | place: Sweden: Abisko...
TCTTAACCATTTGCCCACTCATGTCGCCATACCATTTGTACAGATACCATCCTCCACCTTTTTGGTTAGATGGTGTCAACAAACTTCCAAGCCTCCCTGGATAAGCTGTAAACCACCAAGAAATGCAGGCACTTTCGATCCCGTGACGTTCAAATTTTGCGATTAAAGGAACCGAATAGCCCGGGCAACCTTCATAAGGGTCACTAGTCTGAGATGAATATTCATTAATGGAAATTGCTCTGGCAGAAATCCCCAAGGTTTTCTCCAACGCTCTGTAATTCTCAACAGCAGCAGCTATTCCTGCAGCACCCCATTGATGCCAGCATATAACATCAGGAAGACAATTGTTATTTTTACAATAAGTTAAGAATGAATTCAAATAAGAACTATTGTAATAAGAAAGCGAAGGACCTATGATTCGTTCGTTCGGGTCGAGCGATTTAATTAAATTGTATGTAGCTTTCCAAAGTGTTGCATTAAAATCACCATTGGCACTATTCCATGTACCATTTGGTTCGTTCCAAATTTCGTAGCCATCGTAATTTGTTCTTCCCGATGCTTTTTTTGCATTAATGATGGCAGTACATTGACTGAGCCAGCTCGATTGACCAGGCCATTGATAAGGCCATCCGGGTAAAATATCAGCCAAACGCACCTGTACTTTGCCCGTTGTACCAACAAGTCGAGCCGACACTTTTAAAGCATCGCCGATGGGTTGCTGGTGACCACTACCACTGATTGCAGGGTTAGCAAATACATTGGGTTTAAGTGGGGCAACCATAGTTGCTACATCAGTAGGTAAGGTTTCTGTAAATCCATATAGCGATCCTGATGCACAGTGAGTCACGGGTCTGATAGCTGTAGAAAGATTGACATCCAAGTTGTATTGCGCCTTAACATTAACGGCAGTAAACAAAAGGGAAATGCAAGTAAAGTATGCCAATAATCGTTTATTTGTAAACATCAATCTCTTTTTTTAATAACAAATATTACTAGGTTAATGGTTTCTCATTTTATTCAACAATATCCAAATTCAAGGATATCGTTTCATTATTTTACAGGCCAGTTCAATACACAATTTGCAGTAACTTTCACCATATAACCTTGTGCCCAATTAATGTTTGAAAGGGAGTTGAAAATCAGTTGGTTTTTGACTGAATAAAATGCATCCAAATTCTTCACCGTTTCCACCTGTGGCCAAATACTCGAAAGTGCCGTGGCAATATTAGTACTACCAAGTAAAGGACAACCAATAAGATTCCAACCAATTGTCAGTTGTATCGGTGCAATAGTTTTAGTAAATGTCATATAATTGAGATTCAAGTAATCGCTTGCACCAATGGTAAATCGCAAAATTTGCTTTCCAACTGGAAGGATAACTTTTACTTTCACATCAGTCCATGTTTGCCAGCCAGCAGTGTTTGGAATAGCGATGTTGTTTGCTATCACATTTCCATCGGAAGACAAGGAAATTGTGCGTCCGTCTCCGTTGCATGCCGCACGTAAGCTAAGCTCATACTCACCAGCTAAAGCTACATTAACCGTGTATTCTAGCCATTCGCCAGCCTCGGCAAAACCAATATTATAGCCTGCTGCAGCATCGGTACAATTTTCTATATCAACATCTTCGTCGGTACGGAATGTTGCACCGCCTGAGTTGGTGGCGGCACTGTCGAGATAGGCAAAGCCGTTTCCTCCAACATCGTAATTTTCAAACTGAATAGTCCCAGGAATGGGAGAAGATGTTCCACCGTATGGACCTTGAGCTACATTCACTTTTACCGATACTACAGTAGATGTAGTTTTACTTCCTGTTCCACTTGTTGCTACAGCAGAAAGTGAGTATGAACCAGCGGCAACATTAGCCCAAGAGTATGAATATGGCGATGAAGCATCTTCGCCAAGTTTCGTTGTGCCATTATAGAATTCAACTTTCGAAATTGTTCCGCTAGAAATACTCGCCGTTGCGTTGATTGTGATGGATGCAGGAGCAGTATAGATTGCGTTATTCAGAGGTACAGTAATGTTTACTAGAGGCATTGGTGCCGATGGGCATGGTGGCGTTACACTCACACCCGCTGTTGTTTGAGTAACCGGTTTCATTGTACCATCGGTATTATAGCAGAGATAATCGACACAAACTGAACGTCGTCCTGTAGTTCCTGTATATCCACCAATCGAAAAGTTAGCAAAATGGTAAAACAAATAATCATTTCCTTTATAATTGACAAGTCCTGGATGAATAGTATAACTGTTTTTTGCAGAACCAGTTAGAATTCCTTGATATGTCCACGGACCAGTAATGGTTGTTGCAGTGGCATAACATATTTGTTCAGATGCACCTGCAACGGGAAATGCTGCATACGTGAGATAATACATACCATTACGCTTAGATAACCAAGGCCCTTCAGTATAATTTGGTGGGGTAATTTTCTGAATTGCTCCATCCAGCTCTATCATGTTAGGTTTCAGTTTTGCAAGATAACAGTTTGGGTTACCCCAAGCCATGTATGCTGTGCCATCGTCATCGATGAGTATCGTGGGATCTATATCGTCCCATGCATTACCGTTGTTGGTCATAGCATCGGTTACAAGGGCTGTGCCCCTGGCATCGACGAATGGACCAGTTGGTCTGTTTGATACTGCCACACCTATATTTCTCCCACCGTAAGTAGCGGTAACATACAGATAAAACTTCCCGTTACGATACACACATTGCGAAGCCCATGCTTCAGTAACTGCATTTGGATCACTGGCTTTCCACTTGAAATCTTCGGGACGCATAACAGTACCGTGAGATTTCCACGTCTTCATATCGGTGGTTGAATAACATAGCCACCCTGTCATTTTAAAAGTCTCGCCATTAAATGCTTCATCATGACCACAATAAACCCAGAGAGTATCGTTGTATATCATTGGAGCTGGGTCGGCGGTGAACATATCTCGGAAAATTGGATTTTGACCGAATAATACATCAAAACGGAGAACCAGAAGTACTAGCAATAAAATTTTTGTGTATATTTTACCAAAGCTATTCATATCTGATATTGTTAGATGAAATTATTTATTCCACTGTAAAACACATGCTTTATCAACTTTAACCCAATATCCTATCCCCCAATTAACTTTTGTAAGTGAATTTAATGCTGCGGCTTGAGATTTATCGTAAAATGAATCCATGTTTTTAACGGTCAATACATTTGGCCAAATACTTGAAAGAGCAGTTGCAATATCGGTGCTGCCATCAAGAGGACAGCCAATCAAGTTCCATCCTGTTTTTAATGAAATTGCTGCAATGTTTTTAGTAAATGCCATATAATTGAGATTCACGTAATCGCTTGCACCTATGGTCAATCGCAACACTTGTTGACCAACAGGAAGGGTAATTTTTACTTTCACATCAGTCCAAGTTTGCCATCCAGCGGTATTGGGAATGGCAATATCGCCTGCAACTACTGTTCCGTTTGATGTAAGCGAAACTGTGCGAGCATCAGCATTGCAAGCCACACGTAAGCTTAGTTCATACTCACCAGCTGAGGCCACATTTACTGTGTATTCCATCCATTCGCCAGTTGTGGCAAAGCCAATATTGTAACCAGTGCCAGCATCGGTACAGTTTTCTATATCAACATCTTCATCAGTTCTAAAAGTTGCACCACCAGAGTTGCTCGTTGCGTTATCGAGATACGCGAATCCGTTTCCTCCTACATCATAATTTTCAAGTTGAATTGTTCCGGGTATTGGCCATGGAGTACCCCCATAAGCAGCTTGAGCGACATTTACTTTAATGGTATCGACAATTGAAGTAGCCTTATTTCCTAAATTATCGGTAGCAACAGCTGTAATTTTGTATGTGCCAGCAAGTACATTTGTCCAATTGTAAGAATATGGCGAAGATGTTGATGTTCCAAGAAGTGTAGTTCCATTATAAAATTCAACTTTCGTGATTGTTCCTCCTGCTACACTTGCTGTTGCTGTCAAATTAATGGTTGCAGGTGTTACATAACTTGCATTATTTGCAGGAGCTGTAAGTGAAACTACAGGCAAATTACTTGCAGCATATAAAGTACTAATAGATGGTCCCGTTTTGAAATAATCGAAATCGACAAATCCTCCAGCGGTTTTTGTTGCATAGTTGAAAAGAGCAAAGCGGTAACCCACAAAATGAGTCAGCTCAAAAGACATTTGCAAAGTATTACCTAGTGCAGTCCAAGTTGTTCCATTTGTACTATAATAAAACGTTGCTTTGTCTGTTTGATTTGCAAAATTACAGTCAACCCTCAAATAAACAGCATTTTGTGTAAGTGAAGCTGAAGCAACCTCGGTCAACGTACCAGAACTGGCATTTACCATTACAATAGATTTTGTTGTGCCTGACATTTTCACACCAACAAAACCATATTTATCTTGAAAAGCACTTAAACCAGCATAGTCACCATCTTTCATGTTTGTAACATCTATTGCAACTACGCCTGTACTGGTTGGACCGAAGGTTCTTTGTGTCAATGTGTTTCTTGCACTATAAATATTCGCATCAACTCTACTTGTAGCTATGCGAAAATATCCCGGACGTGTGGTCATTGACCAATTAGTATTATCGGGATTATGATTCCATTGCCAAGCAGTATTGAGTTTTACGGGAGAACTATAATTGAAATCGTCTGATGCTATTATTCCTTTTAATCCAATTGCACTCGCAGCAATATCGAGGGTTGCAGGAGCTGTCATCATAGGCCAGTTATTTGTCCATGTAACTTGCGTTAAATATGGAATTCTTCCCACTGCACCATTATCGCGAAACAAAAGTCCATACCATTTACCTGCAGGCGTAGATACAAATCCACCTTGAGCAACACCGTTGTTAGAAAGTAACACTTTACCCTCCCAAGTACCAGTAAGACTGCTTGTTCGGTATGCTAATTCGGTGCGTGAACTCCCATTAGGCCAACTTATGAGAGAAAGAAAGTACGTTCCATTAATTTTGTAAATATGCGAACCTTCAGAATTGACAATAAAACTAGTGCCAGCTACAGAACCAGCGTTGGTGATTACAATTTTATCGACTCCACCTGCTTTAATTGCCAAACCATCGGCAGTTAACTCAACCATGTGGATATCTGTACTTCCATAGAAAGCATACACCCGTCCATCGTCATCGAACAAAACAGATAAATCGTGCATTCCGCGGCTAATGGTTACACCAGTCCATGGACCATTTTCTATATCTTTAGTGCGATAAACATGAGTAGCATTCGTGGTGTAAGAAAGGAAATAGACATAGTAATATCCGTTAGCATAGCGTAGGCAACTAGCCCACGAACCCTTGCCATACATATTCGCCCCATTAAGCATGTTTGTGTTGTTATTACTTGTCAAAATATCATACACATATCCAATCGTTTCCCATGTTACCAGGTCGGTCGATTTCATAATAGGTACACCCGGATTGAAATGCATAGTAGTACTTGTCATATAATAAGCATTACCAACTCTAATTATATCAGGATCGGGAACATCGGCCCACATAACGGGATTCGTTGCCATTGTTTGAGCATGAGCTATAAAATTGCTTATGCTTGATATTGACACTAAAATTGTGATAATCCAGAAACGTTTATAATTATTCATACATCATTATGCTAATTTTCAATTTATTTCCAAGTCAATGTACAAGCCGATTTTACCTTGACTAAATATCCTTGACCCCAGTTAAGTTTTGTTAATGAATTAAATACTGTTGGATTCACAGATGAATAAAATACATCAAGATTTTTAACTGTTTCCACATTCGTCCAAATACTTGAAAGTGCAGTCGCAATATCAGTGCTACCAATAATTGGGCAACCAATTACATTCCAACCAGCTTGAAGTACAACATCTTTTGGTGGAATTATTGTTGTAATTACCGAAATTATAGCTCTTGGACTTTCGCAAGTATTTACCGTTTGCGACACATAATAATTTACCGTCCCTGCTGCTGTAGTAACAGGTGTAGGAGTTGATGCTAATGCTGTGCCAGCTGTTGCAACAGTAAACCATTTAAGTGCCGTTCCTGTTGCAGTCAATGTTGTTGCAGTGGCATTTTGATTATAATTTACCGGAGATATTACTGTTGGTGCGGCTGGTGTAGCTGAAACCGAAACAATAATTGCTGCTCTATTACTTTCAATACTGTTAATAGTTTGTGAAACATAGTATATTGTAGAACCAACCGTTGAAGTTGATGGAATTGGTGCTGTGGTACTTGCTGTTCCGCCAGTAGCAACAGTATACCATTTCAATGAAGTTCCTATTGCTGTTAAAGCTGTTGCAGTAGCTCCTTGACAATACGAAATAGGACTCGTAACAGTTGGTACCAGAGGAGCTACAGAAGTAAATGTCATATAATTAAGATTAATATAATCGGTTGCCCCAATAGTCAAACGCAAAATTTGAACACCTGCAGTTAATTGTATATTATTTACCGTTATATCGGTCCAAGTTTGCCAATCTGTAGTGTTGGAAATAGCAACATTAGCAGCAATATCAACTCCATTTGATTGTAAAGAAACTGTTCTACCATCACCATTACATGCAACTCGAAGTGTAAGATTATATTTTCCGGTAGCTGCAACATTTACCGTGTATTCTAACCATTCGCCAGCCATTCCAAACCCAATATTATATCCAGCACCTGCATCAGTACATGTTTCAATATCGACATCTTCGGTTGTGCGATAATTAACTACTGGAGTTACATCACTACCTGGACTAGTATCAAAATATGCATTATTATTTCCACCTTCATCATATTCCTCGAATTGTATTGTTCCAGGTATAGGCTTTGGAGTACCACCGTAGGGTGTTTGTGGAATAGGTACAACAACATTAAAACTAGTTGATCCAGTTTTAGCTTTACTATCGGTGGCGGTAGCTGTTATAATATTTGACCCAGAAACTGTAGGAGTCCAAGAAATAGTATAAGGACTTGCAGTTACCGATTTTAGCAATGTTGTACCATTATAAAAATCGACTTTAGTAATCGTAGCTGTTCCAGCAGGAGTAGCAGTAACAGTAAATGTTATGGGAGTCCCAACAGCAAATGTTTGAGTTGAAGTTGGTGCGGTAAATGCAACGATAGGTAAATCGCTTACACCTGTAATGAAGCGAATAGTATTTACACTAAATGATCCAGCTGTACCAACAAATTTTAGATATACATCATGTTGTCCAGTTGCAGTGATACTAGCAGTATAATTTTTCCAAACATCAGCTCCACCCGAGGCAGAAATAGGAATTGTTGCCAATTTTGTACCAGCGCCACCGATATTGTCGTTCCATATTTCGAGGCTACCTGTTCCTGAAGCAGATGCTGCATTCACTTCTATTGAAGTACTACCTATGGTTCCGTCGCCCATGCTAACACCTGCAAGCATTGCCCATCCACCATCAGATGAACTTGAAACCACAGAACCTGGGGTTTTAGTTGAGGTTGTAACGCTATTCCAATTATTACGTCCTGCTACTTTAAGTGCCGATAAACCATCGCGGTATTTGTATAAATCGAAATCGGCAGATACACTAGTTGCATATAAACCTACTGCATTTCCAACCCAATCATTATACGTTGTTCCGCTATAATCATCTAAATCTGTAGTACTAACGGTGCCACCAACTTGGGTCCATGTTTTCCCATCGGCACTATAAAATCCAGTTACATTATGACCATCTCTATTTATCTTTAACCATACTGTATTACCAATCGTATTACTAATTTCAGTAGTTGTTGTATTATACGAAAATCCTATTTTCGCCGAGCCGTTATAGCCAGCGTACATGCGAACATACAATGCGTCTCCTCCATTTTGGATTCGTAACCCAGCACTTTGCCCATTACTCGTTGCATTCACTGTAACTTTTGTTATCATGGAATAAACACGACCGGCCTCTTGCTGAAGAATATGGGTTGTGCCAGTTCCAGGGTTTAATCGCATATAACCTGGATTTGCAGATAACGAAAATTTTGTAGCGTTGGCTTTATTCCAAAAGAACCAATTATATTTAAGTGTTGTAGATGAAAAGTAGTCTTCACGAGGAAAATTGAACGCAATATTATTAGTATTAGGAAGATTTGGTGCAGTAACAGGACTTGAACTAGCGTGTGCGGAATGAGGCACATTACTTGCATCCCAAGTTACTTGATGTAAAGTGGCAATTCGGCCTTGTCCTCTCCAACCATCTAAACCATAACCGTGAGACATACACCACCATGTTCCATCATCTAATTTTATTGGTTGCGAAATATGATTTGGTGCAGTGAATCCACTTAAGGTAGCTGTACCTGTAAAGAATACAGCTGGTGTTGTCCAAGCTGACTGAGTACCAGTAAGCGTTGCAGAGCTAATAACCCATTGACCACCATACACATCGCCAGCAAAGAAATAGTAATATCTTCCATTTTGTTTACACATAACAGGACCTTCAGCCATTTTATATGGGTTTGTTGTTGGATTTAACCAATCCATATTTAAAACAGTTCCTGTTGAATTCCCAGTTGTTTTATCGAGTTTGAGAATTCGATTTACATTAGCACCATTTTTCATAACAAGATATGGTGTTCCATCGTCGTCAACGAAAACAGAATTATCGTAACCTGTTACACCCGAACCAGATACTTTAGTTGGAGCCGACCAAGGCCCTGCCATTGATGTTGCTTTACAGAAATATTGACCTCCGCCAGTGTAATTGCTGAAATACAACCAAAAATAGCCACCAAACTGAGCCAAAGCTCCCTGCCATGTTCCATCTCCTGGTGCATCGCTTTGTAAACTCGCCCAATTGGAAGGTACAAGGCGATAAATTATCTCCCAATGAACCAAGTCGGTAGAGTGAAGAATTGGGATATAGGGATTATAATGGAAAGACGATCCAGCACAATAAAAATCATTGCCAACTCGCATTAGTGTTTGGTCGGGATGGTCGCCCATTATGGGATTCATGTAAGTTGTAACTCCATTTGTTTGAGCGTAACTCGATAATGAAAATTCTAATAAAAATAGAAAGTATACAATTAATGTCCTTATATATATTTTTTTCATGTGTTTATATTTTTTAAGTTTTTTATTTGTCACATGGAATACGCCATATAATCATTCTCGCGTGGTTTGCAAGATTTGCTTATGGCTATTTCATAATTACATTATTTAATGTTTTTATTATTAAAGGTTCTCATTTTATTTTGAATTTTAATAAATCATTTAATTATACAATAGTATGTTAGATAGTTATTTAACAATCCAATCAAGTACACATGCTGAATTTACTTTAACAAAATAGCCACAACCAAAATCAACTTTTAAAAGTGAGTTTAAAGCTGCTGGATTTGATTTATCGTAAAATACATCGAGGTTTTTAACTATAGAAACATTGGTCCATATACTCGATAGTGCTTTTGTTATATCTGTGCTGCCATTTAAAGGGCAACCTATCATATTCCAACCAGCTTTTAATGAAATCGATTGGATTGTTGCATTTCCAACAACAACTGCAATATTTGCTCTAGGACTTTCGCAGGCATTTGTAGTTTGCGATACATAATAATTTGTTGTACCTGTAGCGATTGTTGATGGAACGGGTGCTGCTGCTAATGCTGTTCCTGCTGTTGCAACGGTATACCATTTTAATGCTGTACCTGTAGCTGATAATGCTGTTGCGGTTTGTCCTACTATGTAATTAACAGGAGTAATAACTGTTGGTGCTAGAGGAGTAGCATTTACAGTAACAGTTAATAAAGCTCTAGCACTTTCAATAGCATTAAGTGTTTGAGATACATAATAGCTTGTTGAACCAACTGTTGTTGTCGTTGGAATAGGTGCTGCGGTTAATGCTGTGCCACCAGTTGCTACTGTATACCATTTTAGTGCAGTTCCTGTAGCTGTTAATGCTGTTGCTGTTGCTCCCTGACAATAAGTTACAGGAGTTACAACTGTTGGTGCTGCTGTTGTACTTGAGCTAAAGGTCATATAATTGAGGTTCACATAATCGGTCGCGCCTATTGTTAATCTTAGAACTTGAATTCCTGCAGGTAGTGTAACATTAACTTTTACATCAGTCCATGTTTGCCAATCTGCTGTATTCGGAATAGCAATACTAGAAGCAACTGTTGTTCCATTAGATGTGAGCGATACTGTTCGTCCGTCGCCATTACAAGCAGCACGAACGGTTAACGAATAAACACCAGCTGAAGCGGCATTAACGGTATATTCTAACCATTCACCAGCTGTAGTATATCCTAAATTATATCCTGTTCCAGCATCGGTACAATTTTCAATATCAACATCTTCGTCGGTTCTGAAGGTAGCACCTCCAGTATTTCCTGTTTCATTATCTAAATAAGCTTCACCATTTCCACCAACATCATAGTTTTCAAATTGAATAGTACCTGGAATAGGCCAAGGTGTTCCATTATAAGCTGCTTGAGCAGGATTAACTTTTACAGCAACACACGATTGTCCTGTTTTTCCTCCGCTGCTAGTTGCCGTAGCACATATAGAATATGAACCAGCGGGAGCATTCGTCCATGTATATGAATAGGGAGACGTTGCATCTGAACCCAAAAGCGTTGTGCCATTGTAGAAATCAACTTTGGTTATAGTTCCTGTTCCAACGGTTGCCGTAGCGTTTATGGTTATTGATGCTGGAGCTGTATAAGTTGAATTGTCGACAGGAGCTGATATTGTAGCAACAGGTACATCATTTGCAGCTACACCAACAAACGTTGTAACACTAGCAGCATCAAGGGTTACCTGAAAAGAACTACTTGCAGCTATATTCGTACCTTTTGCTATGTTTTTAGTAGCCGAGGTTGTATAGTTTTCCCAAGATGTTACTTGTGTGCCGGGAATAGAGAGTGTTAATGTCTTGGTAGTTGTATTCTTATTAATAACGACAATTACTACGTCATTAGCTTTTTTATATGCAGATACGAACACATTGGTGGTTGGAATACTGGTAGCATCAACACGTACGTAGCCTGGGCGAACCCATTTAGAAAACTGCGCCATGCAATAACCACGTTTTGTTGCAGTTCCTGCTGCAGCGGGGGTATTACCTTGTCCATCAGCGGTTCCATCATGAATAAGCGCATATAAACGACGTATTGGCCAAAATACATAAGTTTGAAAATTACCTTCAACCATTGCATAATGAATGTGTTCAGCAACTTTAATTGCGTGGCGGGCATCGTTAATGTAGTTATCTGTCCAGATATTTGCGTCATATTTGCTATCGGTGTAAACCTCTGTCATCCAAAGTTCTTTACCTGCACCTTTTTGTTTGAATAAGGCGTAAGGAAAATCTGCATATTGTGTCCCATATAAATGCGTTCCAAATATCGAAACATTAGCAAGGGCTGTTGCATCATTCAAAATAGGATCATATACAACTTTCCTATACTGAAACGATTCTGGTGTCATCAACTTACAGTTAATTCTACTTGCATATCCTTTTATAAAATCGACACCTTCTTGAGGACTCCATTCTGTCCATTGATCAGCATAATCGGGTTCGTTTTGTACTGATATAGCGTAAAGATTTACACCTTGGTTTTTCATATAAGTTACGTAACTGTTCAAATGATCGGCATATTGCGAATATGTAGCTGGGTTAATCCTTTTTATACCATTTACTGTAATAAACTGACCAGCAGGTGGATTCCATGGAGAAGCAAACACATAAGCACCTTGACTATAAGCATATTTTGCTGTTTCTATTCCTTTACTCCAGTTAGCAGAATTGTCTGAAACAAATGTTCGAAGCACTGTAAAACCTAATTGACCAGCACCATTTCCAAATGCTAATTGTCTTTCGGCAGCATTTAAATCCGAGTACCATTCCGGATGGTTTATCCCCCCAAAACCTCTTATTACTTGTTTTTCTGATGTTAGTGTAACGGTTGCCGTTTGGCTAAACATATTTACACTTAACAATAAAGTAATCAATGCTAGAATAATTGCCCTTTTCATAATTTTAATTTTATAGTTTTATAGTATTAGTTATTTCCAAGTCAACGTACAAGCTGATTTTACCTTTACCAAATATCCTTGACCCCAATCGAGCTTTGTTAATGAATTAAATGCTGATGGATTTACTGTCGAATAAAATACATCTTGATTTTTAACCGTTTCCACATTCGTCCATATACTTGAAAGTGCAGTAGCAATATTAGTGCTTCCAATAATTGGACAACCAATTATATTCCAACCAGCTTGAAGTACAACTTCTTTAGGTGGAATTGTTGTTGTAACTACTGCAATTATAGCTCTTGGACTTTCGCAAGTATTTACCGTTTGCGACACATAATAATTTATCGTTCCTGTTGCTGTGGTTGAGGGAGTCGGAGCTGATGCTAAAGCTGTACCTGCAATTGCTACAGAATACCATTTAAGTGCAGTTCCTGTTGCAGTCAATGTCGTTGCAGTGGCATTTTGATTATAATTAACAGGTGATATTACTGTTGGTGCGGCTGGTGTAGCTGAAACCGAAACAATAATTGCTGCTCTATTACTTTCAATACTGTTAAGAGTTTGTGAAACATAATATGTTGTAGAACCAACCGTTGAAGTTGATGGAATTGGTGCTGTGGTACTTGCTGTTCCACCAGTAGCAACAGTATACCATTTCAATGTAGTTCCTGTTGCTGTTAAAGCTGTTGCAGTAACTCCTTGACAATACGAAATTGGACTCGTAACTGTTGGTGCCAGAGGAGCAACAGAAGTAAATGTCATATAATTAAGATTAATAAAATCGGTTGCCCCAATCGTCAAACGCAAAATTTGAACACCAGCAGTTAATTGTATATTATTTACCGTAACATCAGTCCAAGTTTGCCAACCTGCTGTATTTGGGATTGCTAAATTAGAAACTATTGTAACTCCATTTGTTTGAAGAGATAAGGTGCGAGCATCTCCACTACAAGCTACCCTAAATGATATATTGTATGCGCCTGTTGCAGCAACATTTACCGTATATTCGAGCCATTCGCCAGCAACTGTATATCCTAAATTATACCCAGCATTAACATCGGTACAAGTTTCTATATCAACATCTTCGGTTGTTCTAAAATTAACGACTGGAGTAACATCACTTCCTGGACTACTATCGTAGTAAGCAGAATCTTGACCACCAAGGTCAAAGTTTTCGAATTGAATTGTTCCCGGAATGGGAGCAGGAGTTCCACCATAAGGCGATTGAGGATCTCTCACCGAAATGGAAACGGCACCTGAAGTTGTTACATTTCCAGCATTATCAGTAACTTTTGCAGTTATAGAATAAGTGCCAGCAGTCGTTGGTGTCCATGAAATACTATAAGGACTTGTATTATCAGATCCAATTAACGTTGTTCCTGCATAAAAATCAACTTTCGAAACCGTTCCATCGGGATCGGAAGCCGTTGCTGAAATAGTAACTACTTTTCCGTTTGCGACAACAGCTGCATTTATAGGTGCGGTTAAACTTACAACCGGTGCTCCGGGATTGATTGTGAAACGAACGGTATTTAAACTAAATATTCCAGCAGCGCCAATGAATTTAAAGTATAAATCGTGTTGACCGGTTACATTTACATTAGCTGTATAATTTTTCCAAACATCAGCTCCACCAGAGGCGGTAATTGGTATTGTAGCTATTTTTGTTCCTAAGCCACTAATATTATCAATCCAAACTTCTAAACTACCTGTTCCTGCAGCCGATGCCGCATTTACTTCTATTGCATTACATGGCGTACCATCTTGACTCATACTTATTCCACCCAACATACACCAGTCACCTGTAGCACCATTTGAAACTACAGTACCAGGAGTTTTTGCCGAAGTTGTCATTCCGAAAAAATTATTAAAACCAGCAATTTTTATGGCAGATAAACCATCTTTATATTTGAATAAATCGAAATCGGCAGTTATTCCTGTTGCATATAAGCCAACAGATGTACCAACCCATTCGTTATAGTTTGTATTATAATTATCCATTGTTGAGACATCAATTGCACCACCTACTTGTGTCCACGTTAAACCATCGGCACTATAATATCCTGTTATATTATGCAATGCTCTTTCAATTTTTAGCCATACAACATTACCTATGGTATTGTTAACCTCGGTTGTACTTCCATTAAATGCAAATCCTATTTTTTTTGCTCCATTATAACCTGAATACATTGTTGCATATAAATCGTCTTTCCCATTCATTATACGTAAACCAGCCTGATTTCCAGTAGCTGTTGCATTTACGTTGACCTTTGTAATCATTGAATAATAATGTCCACCTTCTTTTTGTAGTATGTGAGTAGTTCCCGTACCTGGTGTCAATCTTAAATTACCCGCACTTGCAGTTAATGAATATTGTGTAGCGGTTTTTTTATTGAAAAAGTGCCACTTAACATTTAGTGAACTTGCTGTAAAATAATCTTCTTTGGGTAAATTCAATAAAAAATTATTAGTATTCGGTAAATTAGGTGCAGTAACAGGATTAGTATTTGCAGGAACTCCTTTAGGAACACCATTTGCATCAAAATTTACTTGATGTAGAAGACATTGACGACCTTGACCACGCCAGCCACTATTATCATAAGCATGCGATATACACCACCAAGTACCATCATCTAATTGAATTGGTTGAGAAATATGGTTTGGTCCAGTATAACCACCTGGACTAGTAGCATTCGAGAAAAAGTTACCATGTAATGTCCATGCCGATTCGGTTGCAGTTAATGTAGCCGAACTCATACAATATTGACCACCACTAACATCTCCTGCCATAAAATAGTAATATCGTCCGTTTCTTTTGCACATCACGGGTCCTTCGGCCCAGCTATATCTATTATTTACATTTACCCAATCCATATTCATAAGCGATCCTGCCACTTGATGACCAGTAGTTTTATCGACTTTTACTATTCTGTTTATTGCCTGAGCTTGTTTCAATAGCATGTATGGAGTTCCATCATCATCAACAAATATTGAGTTATCGTAACCAGTTAAATCCGCTCCAGACATTTTTGTAGGTGTCGACCATGGTCCAGCCATTGTTGTGGCTTTGCAAAAATATTGACCACCTCCAGCATTATTGCTGAAATACACCCAATAATAACCTCCAAAAAAAGCTAATGCTCCTTGCCAAGTTCCAGCAGAGGTAGCATCGCTTCCTAAACCAGCCCAATTAGAAGGGACAACTCTAGCAAAAACTTCCCAATGGACTAAATCTGTTGAATGTACAATACATACATATGGATTGAAATGAAAATTTGATCCTGTTGAATAATAATCATTCCCCACTCTCATCATCGTTTGGTCAGGATGATCGCCAGGTTGTATAGGATTGATATACGTTGTTACACCATTAGCATTTTGCTGATTAGTTTGGGCAGAGACTACATTATAAAAAAATGTAAATAATAATATATACATCGATGTGACGATAAATTTTTCTGATATTTTCATAAAATAGTTGTTTTAATTATACTTTTTATAAGATTTATTGTACTGTCCAATCAAGGAAACACGGCGCACTAACTTTTATTAAATAACCATGTCCCCAATCGAGTTTTGATAGAGAGTTGAATATTGCTGTCTGAGATTTATCATAAAATGATTCCGAATTTTTAATTGTTAACACATTTGACCAAATACTTGAAAGTGCATTGGGAACATCAGTACTGTTTTTGAGCGGATAACCAACAAAATTCCAACCTGCGATTAGTGAAACAGGAATTACAACTGTTGAATACGTCATGTAATTTAAGTTTACATAATCTGTTGCCCCAATAATAACACGAATAACCTGAATGCCAGCATCGAGATTTACGTTGTTTACTTTTACATCTGTCCACGTTTGCCAACCTCCAGTATTGGGAATTAGAATAGAATCGGCAATTGCAATATCTTTTGCTTTTAGTACAACTTTACGACCATCACCATTACAAGCTACTCGCAATGAAATAGTATACTTGCCCGCTTTAGCAACATTAACAGTATATTCCAACCATTCGCCTGCTGTGCCATATCCAATATTATAACCACCTCCAGCATCAGTACAAGTTTCAATATCAACATCCTCGTCGGTACGGAATGTCGCTCCACCTGTGTTACCTGTTGCATTGTCAAGATATGCATAGCCATTGCCACCGATATCGTAATTTTCAAATTGAATAGTGCCTGGTATCGGAGTTGGTGTACCTGCATAAGCTGCTTGAACAGGATTTACTTTTATAGTTACAGCTGTTGATGTTGTTTTATTTCCCGAATTATCGGTTGCTATTGCCGTTACTGAATAGCTTCCAGCTGTTATATTTGTCCAATTATAAGAATAAGGTGCAGAAACATCTTCGCCTAATTTTGTGCTACCGTTATAAAATTCGACTTTTGCTATGCTTCCATCACTATCGGCTGCTGTTGCCGAAAGTGTAATGCTAGCAGGAGCTAAAGCTATACTTACATTTGAGGTTAAACTTACAGTTGGGAAAGTATTTATCGCAAGTAGTTTTAACATCTGCTGCGCATACCTAACTCCAAACGTACGATTACCAGCAGAATTAAAGTGAAATTGATCTTTACCAGGAAGTCCATCGGCAGAAATAACATAAGAATTAGGAATTACACCAGGAACTTTAGCTATCACTGAATTATGTCCCCAGCAAGTTCCTCCTTGGTTTTGATATAATAGTTCTCCAACTAAAAGAGGTGTTTTTGAGGCATCAAGTCCCAAATCAGTTATCAGATTATTGTACACCGTTTTAACCTGAGCAGGCCATGTAGCTTGCCCATTATTCGATTCGCCCTGATGTAAGAGAATACCTTTAATAACTCCAACCTTTTGAGCTTGTTTTGCCAAATCTAAAAGCCAAGCATATGCACTACCGGCATATTTTGAAGGAACATAGTTGTACGTATCGTAACCAGCATATCCTGTTTTAAAAAACAATGCAATATCGCAACCGGGAATAGCCACATTTACAACACCAACTTTTATAGTTGTTGGAAGATTAGCCACCATAGTGCGACCAAAATAATCGGCTGGACTTAATCCACCCGAACAGCCCCAAAGAGGTGGAATTCCAGGATACCAATTGCCAGCAAATTGATTCGTGCTTGAACAATCTTGAGGCTTCATAAATTGGAATCGACTGTCGACAGTTAAATCCTGTGTTTCAATTGGTCCAGCTCCTGCCATGTTTGATTGCCCAAAACATAGGTAAATATGAAAATTTGGATCTTGCGAAAAAACACTATTAGTTAGTAGACATAAAAATATGAATACTATAATCTTGATGTCTTTTACACTGATTAACTTCATATTTGCTATTTTACAATCCAATCCAAATCACATGCAGTTTTTACTTTAACAAAATAACCTTTTCCCCATTCAACAGTTTTTAATGAGTTTAATGCAGGAGCAAGAGATGAATCATAAAATGCATCCATATTTTTTAAAGTAACTACATTAGTCCAAATACTTGAAAGGGCTTTACTTATGTCGGTACTTCCATCAATTGGACAACCAATAAGATTCCAACCTGCTTTTAATGAAATAGTTTGACTACCAACAACGACAGCAATTGTAGCTCTTGGACTTTCACAAGTATTTACTGTTTGAGAAACATAATAATTTACTGTTCCTGATACTGTAGTAGTTGGGATTGGAGCAGATGCTAATGCTGTTCCTCCAGTTGCTACTGAATACCATTTTAGCGATGTACCTATTGCTGACAAAGCAGTGGCAGTGGCATTCTGAATATACGATACCGGAGATATTACTGTTGGGGCTGTTGGGGTAGCAGTAATATTTACTGTTATTGCAGCTCTCGAACTTTCAATTGAATTTACCGTTTGCGAAACATAATAAATAGTTGAACCAACTGCTGTAGTTGAAGGTATTGGTGCTGTAGTGTTAGCAGTTCCACCTGTTGCAACAGTATACCATTTTAAAGCAGTTCCTGTAGCTGTTAAAGCAGTTGCAGTAGCTCCTTGACAATACGATATAGGACTTGTAACTGTTGGTATCACAGAAGCTACAGAAGTAAATGTCATATAATTAAGATTAATGTAATCAGTTGCCCCAATTGTTAAACGTAAAACTTGAACACCAGCGGTTAATTGTATATTGTTTACTGTAACATCAGACCATGTTTGCCAATCCGCAGTATTTGGAATTGCTAAATTATTAACGATTGTAACTCCATTTGTTTGAAGAGATAAGGTTCGTGCATCACCATTACAAGCTACTCTAAATGCTATATTATATGCTCCAGTTGATGCAACATTTACCGTATATTCAAGCCACTCGCCAGCAATGGTATAACCTAAATTATATCCTGCTCCAACATCAGTACAATTTTCAATATCAACATCTTCTGTTGTTCTGAAATTTACCACAGGAGTTACAGCACTACCTGGACTGCTATCGTAATAAGCAGAGTCTTGACCACCAAGGTCAAAGTTTTCGAATTGAATGGTTCCTGGAATTGGAGCGGGAGTTCCACTGTATGGACCTTGAGGTTGATACACTTTAACTGCAACACTTGCTCTTGTACCTTCACATCCATTTAATGTTTGACCAACATAATAAGTGGTAGTTCCAACGACTGCAGTCGATGGAGTTGGTGCTGCAGATAATGCTGTACCACCAGTTCCATCGGTATACCATTTCAAGGATGTTCCAGTGGCTGTTAATTGGCTTGCAGTTGCTCCCATTTTATACGTAATATTAGCTGCTGGAACTGTTGGTGCAGGAGTTGAGCATGTCGTAGTACACGATCCAAAAGGAGCAGGAGCAGGACAACAAGCCAAACTTGTTTGCGCTGCCATGTAAGATTTCAACCATGTCATTGCTGGACGATCAGTAAGGCCAGCATATTGAAGACCTGTATCTGTTCCTCCCGAACCAGCTACACCATTTCCTGGAATCCAAGTACTACCTTGAATATATCCCCACAAAGTGATACCCGCTACATGTGGATGTTCCCATGCAATAGTGAAAAATTCTTGGAATTTAGTTTTTTGTGCAGCTTCATTTGGATCAGCTACAATATCTAATTCTGTCATGTGAATTGGCAAGCCTGTTTTAGTCCATATCTCGTCTAAGCAGGCTTTGAAATTTGCAGCAGAAAGGTTGTTAGAAGCACCGTTCATACCATGAGCTTGGAGACCAATACCATCTATCAAATTTTTCTTGCCATCAGTAAGATTTGGTGCATTTTTAATTGCATTAGACATGGCAATATAAGTAGCACGGCAGTTGTTCCAGTTGAACTCTATGTTATATTCATTAATTAACAATGTTGCATTTGGAAAATATTTACGTGCAAGTTGAAAAGGCCAAATAGCCCAACCATAAGTATTGTTTTTATCGTTTGCATTTGCCGGATCGGCTTGGTATCCTGCTGTAAGTGCAGCTTTTAAATTTGACGCAATAGCAGTATTTACTGGCTCATTAAGCACATCTATTAAACTTAATCCCCCCATAGAAGCATAATGATTTGCAACGGCTTTCGTATAATTTTCAATCGAAACTTGTAGCTCAGCAGATGATGCACTTGAAACCCAACTAGGAGTTTGAGCTCCCCACATTAAATTGTGGTATTTGAACAAACCGCCATTATTTTTAGCCCAATTGTAAGCTAAATCAGAATTACTAAAGTTGTACGTTCCTTTTGTACCTTCTACAGATCCCCATTTGGAACCATTTTCGGATGTTACTTGATTCCATAGCGAACTATAATTACTTGGGGTACTGTACGCAATGATATTGCCTAAATATTTCCCCTTGCATTTTCCAAGTTGGGCTTGTGATGACAAATAGAAAATGCTCAAACATAATAAAGTTGAAAATACTTTTTTCATAATTCTGCGTTTTAAATTAACATTATTAAAATATGTTTATTAAATGTTCTATGTTTTAATGGTATAATGATATAGTCAAATTTTGCACTATTTTAAGTTCAATTTTACACCATAGAATACTAAACAAATATATATTTTACATTCCCCGATATTAAGGTTTTTTGATACATATAAATGGGGAAAACGTCTCCTTAAAACGTCATAAGGGTTGCATAATAGTGCAATAAAGCACACGCATAACACTCAATGTAAAACAGTTACACTAATGCAAAGTACCTAGTAATAGGAATCAATTAATAGAACTGATGTTGAAATAATAAAAAAGTTATACAAAAAATTGTATAATTATTTTTTAGATGAATCAATATATTGTGAAGGGGTCATTCCGTATTCCTTTGAAAAATTCTTTGAAAAATTCTTTGCATCAAAAAATCCGACTTCGGCTGCAACTTCAGAGACTCTATATTTGCCTGTTTTGAGCATTTCTGCAGCTTTGTGCATTTTTATTTCACGAATATAATCTCCTAATGACTTATCTGTTGTTTTTTTAAAAATTCGCCATAAGTGAGCTCTACTAATGCCAATTTTGTCTACAATAGTTTCAACATTTAGATCTGGATCAGATATATTAGTATTTATAAAGTCTATTACTTTTTTAATAATTTTATTATCGTAATCTATCGGCATATTTGTCTGTTGATTACTTTCAATGCTTTTTAAAATTTCTTCTCGAATGTGTTTACGAAACTCCAGTAACGAGAGTACTTTTTGTTTTAAAGTATAGGGATTAAATGGTTTTTCAATAAAATCATTTGCTCCACTTTCAAAACTCTTAACTTCAATATCATCACTATTTTGAGATGAAATTAATAATACAGGAATAAAACTTGTCAAATCGTTATTTTTTAGAACTTTACAAATATCTAAACCATTTTTCCCTGGCAATAATATGTCACAAATAATAATATCGGGTAATATATTTTGGGCAATATATAAACCTCTATTACCTTCTTCGGCCTTAACTACAGTAACATGTTCGTCAAAAAGATTCTCAATAATTTCAATTACTTCAATATTATCATCTATCACTAAAATTGTAAATGGATCATTTGAGTCTACTGGATTAGTGTTTTTTAGTATATCTAATGATTGAATCTTTGTCTTATTTGTTACTTGATTTTGTCCTTTAGGTAAACTCACCGTGAAAATAGAACCATTTTCTTTTTGACTTGATGCTTTTATTTGTCCCAGGTTCTTTTCGACAAACGATTTGCATAATTCAAGACCTACACCTACAACTATTCCATTAACAGTACCACTATTCTCACTTATTGATGTTGTTTTATTAAAAATAGTCTCCAATTTTTCATTTACTATTCCTATGCCAGTATCTATAAATACAGAATCTATTCCATTATCATGCTCTTGAATTAAAATAAGTATAGAACCTCCTTGATTAGTAAATGTAATTGCATTATTCAATAAATTTCGAAAGACAATACTTATCATTCTAGGATCAACAAAAGCATTTGTCTTAATTTCAATTTGTTTAGTTATTGATATGTTTTTTTGTGATGCACTTTCTCTAACTAATGATATTGCATCGTCTAAAAGCATTTCCAAATTTATTTCTATTGGCATAGCTTCTAATTCTTTATTATGACTTTGTGCCCAATCGAGGACAGTGAACATCTGATCAACTAGAGATTTAGCATTAGAAAGAATTGATTCAGCAATTTTCTTCGATTTATCGGTTTTGGTATTTAAATTTTCAGTTAACAGAATTTCAGCCATTTCTATAATTCCAGTCAGTGGATTCTTAAAATCGTGACTTACAACCTTCATTAATTCATCTTTAGCATGCAAAGCTTCATTCAAATCGAGATTACGCATTTCAATTAAAATTTGAGTTTCTTTTAATTGATTATTCTTTTTATATAGCATATGGTTTGCCGAAGATATTTCTTCTGTCCTTTCTAAAACTTTTCTCTCCAGTTCCTGATTCTGACGTTTAATTAATCTAAATCGAGACAAAATTATTATTAAAATACTTATCGTTAGAATTAAAAACATGCTAAATCGAAACCACCACGATTTCCACCATGGTGGAATTATATTTATAGTAATTGTACGAGCTTTACTCCATTGACCATCACCAATGCTTGCTCTAACCATAAATTTATATGTACCAGATTGAAGTCCCGAATAATTTGCGATTCTACTATTAGCATCAGATGGAATCCAATCATTATCTATACCAATTAGTTTATATTCATAAAATAGGTTTTGTGAATCTTGAAATTGAAGACAAGCAAATTCTATAGCAAAAGAGTTATATGCAAATGGAATTGCTATTTCATTGGTATACGTAATTGCTGTTTTATACAAACCATTTCCATCAAAAGTATATCCTGCTTGAACTGGAATACCTTTAATACGTAAGCCTGTTAATATTGGAATTGATAATATTTTTTTTATTTTTATGTTATTCGGATTAAATACGATTATACCTTTTGAACTTGAAAAAAACAATCTACCATCAGGCGATTTAGTACAAGATTTTGCCATAAAACTACATGATAAATCATCTGATTGTGTAAAATGGGTAAATGACTTTTTACGTATATCGTATTTTGTTAAACCTTTAGATGCAAACCAAATATTTCCAGATTTATCGGAAATAATAGATTCTATTATATTTGATTTTAAACCGTTTTCTATTGAATAATTGGTAAACGTTTGTGATTCTCTATTGTATTTAAATAAACCATCTCCACAAGTTCCAACCCACAAGTTTCCACTTATATCAACATGTAAATGATGTATAATATTGGTATTCAATTTATTTCGACCTTCTGCATTTTTACTAAATTTCTCAATTTTGGGTTTAGTTGATGTTTGATTGTTTATATGAAATAATCCATTGCCAAATGTTCCAATCCATAAACTACCATCATTATCGACTAATAATGTAAATATTGGGGAATTTATGTTTAAAGAATACTTCTTATTATGCTCAAAATCTATTCCCGTTAAAACACCATTCCACGTACCAATCCAAAATACTCCATTTAAATCTTTACATGCACTAAACACAGATTTTACTATTGCTTTACGAGTAATAGTTTTTTTAAATGAATCAAATAAAAAAATGGTATCAACATTACTAAATAGACAATACCTTTCATCAATAGGGAATAAGGTTATTACTATTCCTTTAAAAATTTGATTAGCACAACCAGCACTTAAATCAGCACTACTCTTGCAATAATACACGGCCTCTAAACTATTAAATAGAAGCGAATTATCACTAAAAACACAAAGATTGTTAGCTGTTGTTTTATTTATATCTTCTTTATTTAATTTAGAAACTAATGTGAAATTTTTACTCTTATTTTTTTTACAATACAAACCGTTTTCAATAGTACCAAACCAAACAGAATTATCTTTGTCTTTATATATGCATGTTACCAAATCGCCATCAAAATAGTTGGTTTTTGATTTAGAACTAAAACATTTTACAGTATTTTTTGTTAATGAAAAAAGTCCAGACGCTGTTCCAATCCATATAGAACTGTCATTTTCTATTGTTGCATCATAGCTAAAACTATTAGGTAATATACTATTGTTAATTATTTTTTTATCAATCCATTTTCCATTTTGATGTTTAGTATTTAAAATATAAACTCCTTCAAATAGAAATGTTAAAACTAAAGTTGAATCGTTAGATTTTTGCATTGAATAGCAATGCTTTAATTCACGTTTCTCAATAAATTTAATGCTTTTATTTTGAGTATTATATGAAAAAATACCATAATTACTTGCAATAAATAGAATATCATTTTGAACAATAAACCTATAGACTTCAAATTTTTCTTTTCCCTCAATTTGTTTTGATAAATCAATTCTTTTATTTAAATATTTTAAACCAGATTTATGAAGACAAATAAATTTAGTTGAATCGCTGTAAGCCCATACATTACCATTATAATCAATACTTATATTTTTTAAAAATGCAGTTCCGGCAATTTCAGGAAGCTTAATCAAATAAAATGTCTCCGTCAACTTATCAAAATATTCTATTCCAGCATCGGTCGAAAGCCATATTTTTCCATCAATCCCTTCAGAAATGCCTATAATTGAAGTTCCATGAAGCGATTGTTTATTATTCTTATCGTTAATAAAGTTTTTGAAATTATATCCATCAAAACGACTTAAACCTCTTGTAGTACCAATCCAAAGAAATTTATCTTTATCCATTAGTAAGCAAGTTACCGTTTTGTGAACTAAACCATCAGATGTTGAGTAATTTGAAAAAGTAAAATTACTTTCCGAAGCTACAAGAATTGAATTCGAAAGAATTATTAAATAAAAAAATAGATATCGCATATAAATATTAAATCAATTTAATTCAAAAATAACTCATAAATGTAATGCATAATTTTATACATTACGTTTAAATTTTATCAATTTAGAGGATATTTGTCTCAATTTAGTTTAAATAACAAATAATAGTTCCTAATTTTACAAGATTCTAGTCACTTAAGACAATATCATTAGTTTTTGAATTGAGCCATCTTCGTTGTTTAATATTGAGAACTTTTTTACCTCGTAAGGGAAAGTCCTGTATACAAATCTCGGGTAGAAATCCTTTTGACAATAGTTTATCATTACTAAATTCAATTGGTTGATCGTTTAACTCTTCAATATAAATACATATCTCATGATTTATTATGCTCACTTTGGTTACTAAAAATTAGTTTAATAAACCTTCTGATAGTGATAGTTTTACTAATTCTATTTGTGTGAAAAAAGTATCAAAAAAAAATAAACATTGTATTTATCCCTTTTGTATTTATATTTTTAGTAGAAATAGTAAAGACATGTAAAAACTGTCTATAATACGAAAGCGCAACATTTTGTATCATGGAATAAAAAGCGAACAGTACTATTTGGCTTTTTATTTCATAATAACAATCTTATCACTTCCATAAGGTGTTTGAATAATATATATGCCGACTGGTAATGTAAGAGACTTATCGCCAATTACAGAAAGACATTGACCTAGTATCGAATAAACACTTATTCCATTATTTTCAAAGATAACGGTATTCCCAATTATGTTATAGCATTTTTTGGGTGAATATTTAATGCCGATTCCAGTACCAGTTCCATCGGCTTGAGTTACAATTATTGTTTGAGATGGAACACCCGTTGCCGAAATGGTTACCGTAGCCGTACGAGCAATACTGGAATTAGCCGCCGCTGTCAATGTGAGTAAGGTCCCGTTTAGATTACTTGTAGTTAACCATAATTCATCTGATATTGCAGTCCATGCGGTATTGGATGTAATATTTATGGTTGTTGTACTTCCTTCTAATTTGGTTATTGTTGCCGTATTTGTTGAAACCGATAGCGAAGGGACATACTCAACAAAATTTTGATTGCTTTTATTAGAAAGAATATTTGTAAAAACTAAAGAATCTGGATATAAGTCAAAATTTGTAGCCGATGCTTTTATGTTCCCCGACCAACCATTTGTCACATTAAAATAATAGAAGCCATTTGTCGTGGTGGTCATGGTAGCTCCATCGCCCGACCATTCTTTGAAACCAAAATCTAAGTTAGGAAATCCATAATAAACATTCCCTTTTCCTTTGGTATAGGTCGATGCATTATTTTCTTTCCAATAATAATAGTTATTTGCATCCTCGAATGAGTTAGTGAGATAAAGGAAATATTCTTGATTTGGATCTACAGATATTGCAGGGATAATATTTACATTTACCCAACTACCAGAAACTGAAGATGAAATTGAGTCGTGTAAAACGATTGCAGACCACAAGGGAATATTATTTTTGTCTTTTATTGTAACAGTTATATCTCCAGGAGTACCTACTTTCTCTAAATAAAAAGCAACTTTTCCTATTGTATTCCTAGATGGAGTAAAGGATTGCCAAACTGCATTAGAACTATTTAATGGAAACCATTGATTTAGCGTTTCAACAGATTGATCCAAAACTAAAGGAGAACCAATTGATATGGTAGCACCACTAATGCTTGTTCCATTTTTGTCAGTGACAGTACCACTTATGGTATATTGTTGCATTCCAATTGAAAAGGACATATCGTTGTATGCATAGATAGTTAGGTCATTTAAGCTACTAATTTTTATCCAATAGTTATCGCCCATAGTAATTCCACTGGGGATATTCCAAGTATAAGAACCAGAACTAGCTGCTACACTACTTGCTATATTTTGTTTGTATTCTCCATTTTGATATAATTCGATTTTTACATTTCCACTAATTGTATTAGTCCATGTTATTGGGTATGATGCATTCCTATATAAGGTTGTTTTACTGTTTTGAGAATTTACTGCAATTGCCGTTTTGTTTATCACAACTTTATCTAACATATCGGCTTTAAGAGTTCCACGTCCTCCAGTTGCTTCCCAAAAATTATACAACCACGAAGAACCATCATCACTCGTTTTACAAAATTGATTTACTTGATTTTCATAGGATGTCCATTCAGTTGGGGAAAGTGTCGCGTTCGAAAGTACAACAAACAAAACTCTGAAATCTTTTTGAGAAGTGCTCGACGATGGATTTCGAGTACCCAAATCAGAGACTAGTTTCGTTGCATTATAAGTCGTTCTTGTACTTGCTTCAAAAACATAATTGTATGTATTCTGACCAGTTATTGTATTAAGTGTTGTTGTCCTTGTAAAAGAGGTTAAATTATTAAAGGCATCAAAAGGTTTAACATCCGATGCTGGAATCATTCCCATTAGATATAATTCTAATTCGGTATAAGGAACGCCATTGCCACCGTTTGCATTAAGACCAAAGCTATTAACCTTATATTTATTTGGATTTCCATCTATATTCGTATGTAGAGAGTCTTGTGTAAAACCTCCTAATTGTCCATTGCTATTTCCTCCACCTAAATATAAACTATTATTTATTTTACTAACTTTTGCACTATTCTATTTTAACGTTTAAATATGACGTTTAATAGTTCAATAGAAAATTTCGGGGTCAATTTAGTATAATTAACAAATAATTTTGGAACCAGAAGTCCTGAAAATAAAAAAGCTCCAGAGAAATTCTCTAGAGCTTTTTTTGCGGTGCGGACGGAAGTAGTTATAAGTCGCTCTATTATAGTGTATTATGTCGAAATATGTGTCGAATAGGCAAATATAAAAATTAATCTTTCACCTAATACATATTAAACCATATTATAACCTCTTATTTGTTTTACTAACTTTTGTACAGATATGGTTTTAACGTTAAATTATGACGTTTAAAAGTTCAATAGAAAATCGGCAATATTCATGTGTTGAATCCCTTCAAAACTATTACTATTTTAGGATATACGTCTTTTATTTTCAATAATTGCCAAATTCTCGTTATGCTGTTACATCTGATTCTTTTCGAAATGCAACTTGGATATATAGTCTTTCATTATTCTTTTTGCAAATATGATAATCTAACACACTTCATCTAATATAGATATCACAACTCAAACTCTTACTGATATTTACAACACAACTTCCTTTTTCGCAAATAACTTCCCAACTTTTGATTTCAAATTTTCCATTGTAACATAAACTGCAGGCACAAGCACTAGTGTTAAAAGTAACGAACTAGTTAATCCACCAATAATTACCCAAGCTAGACCGTTTTTACTTTCGGCACTTGCTCCCGAAGCAAGAGCAATGGGAAGCATTCCGAAAATCATCGATAATGTTGTCATAAGAATGGGTCTTAATCGTTCTTTACCTGCTTCAATTAAGGCTTCTTTTATGGTGCGTCCTTCATCTCTAAGTTTATTTGTGAAATCAACAAGAAGGATAGCATTTTTTGCTACAAGTCCAATGAGCATGATCATTCCAATCATTGAATAAATTGTAAGCGATTCTCCCGAAAGTGCTAAAGCAAACAATGCTCCAATTACAGCCACAGGTATTGAGAACATAACAACCAATGGATATAGATATGAATTATATAAGGCTACCAT
>Ga0302288_1000596_pt1 | contig 27770 bp, 28 predicted proteins | sample III_Fen_N1_1_FD_194549 | JGI IMG/M metagenome (GOLD analysis project Ga0302288, IMG submission 194549) | Peat permafrost microbial communities from Stordalen Mire near Abisko, Sweden - III_Fen_N1_1 | ecosystem: Environmental > Terrestrial > Soil > Wetlands > Permafrost | place: Sweden: Abisko...
ACCAAGCCATAATAAAATGTTACTTTATGTATTGAGCCTATTAGTCTTAGGTTGTTCATTTCAAAATTGTCCGTGTTTGTATTGGCCTAAATTCTGCAAATAGCCATAGATTAGCCTCGATTACTATAGAGGTTCATTTGTGGCTATTTGGTCACGTCGCTAAATGGCGAATCTTGAATGAATGTGAGGGAAATACTATGGGCAATACCAAGTTTTCTGCCTACAATTGCGTCTGTGGCGGTGAGTACGTTGCGATTAGTCATGTAGTTATGCGTGGACTTTGCCGCATAATTGCGGACATCGTTAATCTTGATGAATGGCAGTTTTCGTTTGAAGATCAGAGAGTCGGCGATGCATCACCGCGTCTTGTTTTAAACTTTACTACTGATGATGGCGAAAACCACAGCTGTGCTCCGGCCAAGATGAGAACTTTGCGTAACCACTCGGGTGTTGCTAATACAGGCGAGCTACTCGAAATTCAACTTTGCGTCGGCGAGGTGAACTATTATGGAGGTATCAATATTCCATATGTTTTGTACGAAGGTTTTGCAAAGAACTCAACGCCGGTTGAGGGTATTATCAGGCTTGTCTTTTCTGGGGCAAATCAAGCAGTTGATTTAGCTATCGTGATTGAAATGTTAAAAGAATATGCCGACGCCTGCGAGGATTTCCTGCCGGAATCCAGCTATGTTTTTGACTATCAATGTCTTGAAAAAGATCAACTCTCGGATTTTCTTATGCAGCGAATTTTTGCAATTTGATTACAGATTACCCACGCAAATCGCCAGATTATTTTAATCTGGCGATTTTTAATATTTACAACTGACAGCATATCAAGCTTATGTTAAACTTTTATTATGTATAAATTTCAAAAAAATATGTCCAAGAATGCGTTTACGATTGTTGAATTATTAGTTGTAATCGTTGTAATCGGTATCTTGGCTTCTATTACAACTGTCGCGTATAGTGGCATCACTAAAAAGGCCGTTACTTCGGCGATTTATAGCGATTTAAGTAATGATTCAAATGTTTTAAAACAGTACAATGCTGAATACGGCTTTTATCCAACTGCCTTTGATGCTAATAATTGCGCTAGTGCGCCAATTGCCGATTTGAAGTATTGTTTACGCGCTTCAAGTGGTAATACTATCGCTTATGCCGGCGGTGTTCAGAATTTTGCTTTGTCTTCAACTAATCTTTCCAGCAACATAAGCTATAGAATCCCAGAATCTGGTGGTTTCGTTGCTAACGTTGCTAGTTATGTTTATGTTTGGGGTAAGGCCAGTGATGATTCGGGAACGTCAATTGCCCAAGCTCATGATGGGGGCTATGTAACTAACGGGCATACTGATAGCTTCGGGGCGGGTGGCATTGATGCTTTGATATCCAAATATACAGCTGATGGAGCTTTGGAATGGAATAAGACTTGGGGTAGTGCGGGAACTGATTATAGTTCTTCGATTACCCAGTCATCAGATGGCGGCTATGTTATGAATGGTTTTACTGACATATCTGGTACAAGCGATTCTTACTTGGCAAAGTTTAATCCAAATGGGACGTTGGCTTGGAATAAAACTTGGGGTGGATCAGATTTTGATATGGGTATAGCGGCAATCCAGACCACCGATGGTGGCTACGCATCGATTGGCGTTACGAACAGCTTCGGTGCTGGTAATGGTGATGTCTTTTTAGCAAAGCAAACATCAGACGGAACTCTTTCATGGAGTAAGACTTGGGGTGGTGCGTATGACGATAGTCCAGCTGCGGTTGTTCAGACATCAGACGGTGGCTATGCAATTGCCGGTAGTACATCAACTTTTGGTACAAATGATATGTTTATCGCGAAATTTAGTTCCAACGGTACTTTTTTGTGGAATAAAACTTGGGGCGGAGCTAGCTTTGAATCAGGAGAAGCGATTACGGAATTACCAGATGGCGGCCTGATTGTGGTCGGCGAGACGATGAGCTACGGCGTTGGTGATGTTGATGTTTTTGTAGTAAAGTTTGCAGCTGATGGGACATTTTTATGGAATAAAACTTGGGGCGGTACGAATAGTGAACTCGTTAGGGGGATTGCTAAAACCTCTGATGGTGGCTTTGTTATGACCGGTGGCGTAGGCAGTTTTGGTGCAAATGACAGTAATGATTTTTATATTGCAAAATATGCTTCAGATGGCACATTGTCATGGAGTAAAACTTGGGGTGGCACTGGGAATGAGAATGGTTTTTCGGTCGTTAACTCATTAGATCTTGGCTATACAGTTTTTGGTTCAACCGATAGCTTTGGTTCAGGAAGCAATGATATGGCGCTTGTTAAATTCTCCTCAAATGGTTCAGTTGTTGGCTGTCCGGCTGCTAACTGCAAATCTATTACCGCTACGGTAACTACGCCTTCGGCTAATATTACGATTCCCGCAGCGACCATAACCTCACCTTCGGCAACAACTACCGTCCCGACGGCTACGATTACGACGCCAACCGCTACTTATACGAAACTTTATTGATTATTTTAAGATATGGTTCTTGAATATTTTACTTATTTGTGCTATAATTATCAGATAAGTTAATTAACAGGAGCCCGAATGTCGGGTATATTTTTATGAAAGACCCAAAAAACATTCGAAACGTTGCTATTATTGCCCACGTCGACCACGGTAAGACTACCTTAGTTGATGGCCTCTTAAAGCAAAGTAATACATTCCGTTCAAATCAAGCCGAGATGGAACAGTCCCTGATTATGGACAGCGGCGACCAGGAACATGAACGCGGTATTACGATTACTGCAAAGCAGACTTCGATTTTCCACGGTGATTACAAGATTAATATTATTGACACCCCAGGACACGCTGACTTTAGCGGTGAAGTTGAACGAACTCTTAATATGGCCGACGGCGTTTTACTTATCGTTGACGCTCAAGAAGGCCCAATGCCTCAGACTAAATTCGTGCTATCAAAGGCACTTGAACTTGGTTTACAGCCAGTTGTCGTTATTAACAAAATCGATAAGCCATCTCGCCGAATTGAAGAAGTTTTAGATGAAGTTGCCGATCTTTTCTTGGAACTTGCCGTTGATGATAGTCAGCTTTATTACCCAGTTTATTACGCGATTGGCCGCGAAGGTAAAGCTTGGAAAGAACTTCCTGAAAATATCGCCGAGCATGCTGATTTAACGCCAATTTTTGACGCAATTATCAATGATATTCCAGCTCCATCAGTTGAAGCGAATGGCTCATTACAATTATTAGTTACGGCTTTGCAGTACGATTCTTTCCTTGGAAAGTATGCAATTGGTCGCATTACTCGCGGTGTTGTTAAAAAAAGTACGCCAGTTGTTTTAATTAAGCGCGATGGCCAACAGGTTAATGCTAAGATTGATAAAATCTTTGGTTACCGTGGTCTTGGTCGTGAAGAAATTGACGGTGCAAGTGCTGGTGACATTGTTGCCCTAACTGGTATCTCTGATGCTAGAATTGGTGAAACGATCGCTGATAAAGAAAATCCTGAAGCTTTGCCAGTTATCAACGTCGAAGCTCCAACAATTAGCATCTATCTTGGTCCAAACACTAGCCCAATGAAGGGTCGCGAAGGTAAATTTAACACTTCTCGCCAAATCGGCGATCGCCTTCGTCGCGAGCTTGAGACTAACGTTAGCCTTAAGGTTGAAGATGACGGAATTGGTTTTAAGGTTTCTGGCCGTGGTGAATTACACCTTTCAGTTTTAATTGAAACTTTGCGCCGTGAAGGTTTTGAATTTGAAGTTGGTCGTCCACAAGTTGTGACGATTGAAAAAGATGGCAAAACTCAAGAGCCAGTTGAAGAATTATTGATTGAAATTTCCCAAGAATTTTTGGGTGTTGTTAGTCAAGAAATGGGAACTCGTCGTGCTAATATGACCAAGCAAGAATTAACTAGCAACGGTGCTAGCCGCTTGTCTTATATTTTGCCAACTAGGGCATTAATTGGTCTTCGTAACCTACTCCTAACTGATACTAAGGGTACGGTTATTATGAACAGTTTGCCACATGGCTACCAGCCAATTACTCCGAAACTACAGAGTAACCGAAATGGCGCTTTGGTCGCCTTTGAAAGTGGTACGACAACTCCTTATGCTCTTGAAATGGCTGAAGCTAGAGGTATTTTATTTATTGGGCCTGCAGTTGAAGTTTATGCCGGTATGATTGTCGGTCAATATAACCGTCAAGAAGATTTGGAAATTAATGTTTGTAAAGCTAAGCAGCTGACAAATATGCGCTCTAAGGCCAGCGACGGCACTGTTCAGCTAACTCCATTTACTGAACTTAGCCTTGAACAATGTATCGACTTTATCGAAGATGATGAACTTTTGGAAGTAACTCCAAAAAGTTTACGCCTTCGCAAACGAATTCTTGATCCAAACCTCCGCAAACGTGCTGCAAAAAACTAAGCTACTGATTCGTAATACTTTAAATAGTTTGCGGTCATGACTTTTTCGTCAAATTTTTCTTCGGCGACTTTTCGGCAGTAGCTTCTATCGATGTCTTTAAGCTTTTTGATTTTTTCGACATAAGCTTCTGGGCCATCGGTTATTGGGATTATGTAGCCAGTTTTCCCATCTTCGATTATTTCTTTAACAGATCCAATGTCATTGGCAAGTACTGGGGTGCCAGTAGCTAATGCTTCAACTAGGACTAGCCCGAAAGGTTCATGCCAATTAATTGGAAATAGAAATGCGGCGCTGTTTTTAAGCAAATTATTTTTGCCTTCATCATAAACTTCGCCTAAAAAGATAATGTTTTCATTATCAATTTTAGGTTTAACCTCAATTTCGTAAAAATCTCTTTGTGATTCATCAATTGCGGCTGCAATTAATAGTTTCATATTTGATAATCTAGCGATTTCTATTGCTTCGACGATACCTTTTTCAGGAGTGATTCTACCTAAGAACGATAGTTGGTTATTGTTTGGAATTGCATTATAAGTTAGGCCGTCAAGATTGATACCGTTATAGATAACGGTTTTATTTGGTAGGAAATTAAGTGGTTCTGATTGATCATGGCTGATGAAAATATATTTTAGGTTATGAATCTCTGGGTGGGATTGATAATAGTCGATATTATTTTTAATATGAGTTTGATTATGAAAGGTAATTACAGTTGGCTTTGTTATTTTACTAAAATAATTGCCAGATTCAGAGGCGGCAATAATTGGTTCAATGTGGCTATGAATCACATCAAATTCAGATTGTTCATCAACTATTCTTTGAAAAAGATTGATTTCGGCCTGTTTGATTAAATCCGGTCTTCCGAAAACATCTTCGTCTGTGGTTAATCTAATTTCAAGGTTATTATTCTCAAGATCGGAGCCAAATGGAGCATATAACACGACTTGATGTCCGGCATTGGTAGAAGCGATAACCAAACTTTTTATTATTCTTTCGATACCGCCATAGGCAGTTTTTGAGCTAATTTTTCTAAGTACTGGAGCGATGACGGCGATTCTCATTTGATTAAACTTTCGTAAACCTTGACGTAATTTTTTGCCATTATTGACGCATCGAATCGCTCAACGGCTTGGCGTCGGCATTCTTGTCTTGAAATGCTATCGATTTTTCCAATCGCCTCTACGGCTTGGTCGATGTCATCAACCAAAAATCCGGTTTTGCCGTCATCGATTATCTCTGGTAAAGAGCCGTTTTTAAAGGCGATGACTGGCGTACCGGCGGCTAATGATTCGACAACTGTTAATCCAAAAGCTTCACTCCATCTGATAGGAAAGATATATGCCTTAGCATTACGCATAAGTTCGTTTTTTTGCTGTAAATCAACTTCACCTATGTACGAAATCTGCTCGCCGTCAATGAGTGGTTTTATGGTTTCGAAATATTTTTCATCTGTTATATTTCCGGCCATCTTCATCTTCATTCCGGTTCTTTTGGCTATTTCGATTGCACGATCGACGCCTTTTTGTTCGGACATAGTCGCAAGGAATAGCAAATAATCGCCGCTATCTGCCTTGAACTCAATCTGGTCCGTTCTGATTCCGTGGTATACGGTTGCGATGTAGTTTAGGTATGGGGCCATGCTGCGCTGAGAATCGCTAATCGAGATATAATTACAGTCACTAGCTAGTCGCGATAAAGGCTCGAAATCAGGCGGCAGGCTGCTGTGGTTGGTTGTTATCATCGGCACGGGTGATATATTACCTAATGCGGCAATGGCTAGGCCCATGTGATTGTGAATAATATCGAAATCACCAGCTTTTGCGGCGTCAAAAGCCATTTTGACTTCCATGAAATCATAGAATTGTATTGCATCAAATTTGAACCCACCTAAAATGTCGTACATTGGTCGATCGATAACCTCGACTAATTTTGCGCTTGTATTCGATCCACCGCAAGCAAACAGCGTTACTTCATGCCCAAGTTTAACGAGTTCTTCGGTTATTAGGCTTGCTACTAATTCAGTACCGCCGTATTTTTGTGGCGGTACAGTTTTCCATAGCGGTGCTAGCATCGCGATTTTCATATATTTTGGCCTTTCTGTAAAAGTGGTTATTTATTAGATTCTACAAATAATCTATATAGATATAGTATCCCAAACAATTCAATTATTGAGAATAACATAACCGCCATTAGGTCAAACATTGTCGCATTTTTTGCGAAAAAGCTAATTAGCAAACCAACCGCTAGGATTGCAATGATCGAAAATTCTCGGCTATGCTGACTTAGAGGGATTCTTTGTCCGGGCTTTACTTTTTCGGTTACTATAAAACCTAATTTTTTACCAAACAAGCAAGTTAGCCAACTCGTTGACATGACGTACAGCAATCCGTAATGCACTAAAAATGCCCTAATCCGGTTAGGAATTGATGCTTCTTTTCTAAGACCGACTATAAAATAGAAAAAGTTAGATACGAGGCTAATCAATATCAAAGCTAACATTAGGCTAGACGCGAAGTCGATTAGGTAATGGTCGCCAACGATTAAACTGACCATAGATGTGAATGTATAGACTACGGCTAGTATTAATTCAAAATGGAACCATGTAACTAATAATCCAAGGAAGGCGAACTTTTGTTTTAATAACAAGGCGCGATTAGCCGCCACTGACAAGAAATCTTTTTTGATTATCTGCATATTTCCATATGTCCAGCGTTGACGTTGTTTTGCGAGCGACGTGTAATCGTATGGCATCAAACCTTTGCCAAGGCTTTTGTCGACATAAACACCTTGGTACCCAATAGTATTTATGTGGACACCAGCCTCGACATCTTCGGTAATACACCATTCGTTCCAAGTTAGACCTTCTTTAATTAGGCTTGTCCTAATTAACCCCATAGTTCCAGTGAAAGTGACTAAGTTAAGTCGTTGAGCCTGGTTCATCACTAATGCAAAGAAGCTTCGGTATTCATATGATAATCCTATATTGTGATCGTTAATATTGTAATAACTCTGTGGGGCTTGAACTATGCCAATTTTTGGATTTTTAAAATAGCCGATTGTCTCTTTAAGGAAGTCGGGCGTTACCAGATAATCACTATCGACTATAGCGTTAACTTCGGCTTTGTCATTGAAATGATTCGCGTTTAAATAATTTAGAGCGCCAGCCTTAAATCCCTTTATTTCATCCAGATGAATAAAAGTGAAGTTATTGCCAAGAGTATCGACGTATTTTTTAATTTTTATCCAATTCTTACGGTCATTGTTGTTATTGTTCATTACAATAACTTCAAAGTTTGGGTAATCAAGTTTCGAAAGAGCGTTAATTGTTTTATTAACAAGTTCAGCTGGTTCATTCTTGCAAGTAAGATGGATAGAGACGAGTGGTTGGTAATCCTTATGATTTATGGCCGTGGTTTTGGAGTATGGCTTAAAGATCGATGATAATTTTATTATGGTGTGTATTGCGAAGGTAATTGTAACTAGTGTAGCTATAATTATCACCGTTATGTCTATTCCGAACACAACTAAAGATATGTCGAAGATAACTACGGATGCTATTAGTGAAATACACTGTTGTTTATTAATTTTGAAGTCCATCAGATACCCTAGAAAAATCTTCTTGAATTTTTACAATCAAATTTAACTCGTAATAATATCGTTACCTTATTGTTATATTATCAACAATATTGATTATTTTCAAGTCGGTTCGTTATTCTCTAGGGGTTAGCTTTATATATTTATGCTAATGCTTTATTATTGATACCAAATGAATGATTCCGAAATTCGAAAAGATTATTTTAAAGACGAGTATGTAATTATTGCGCCGAAACGCGATATGAGGCCTAAAAAGGTTGTTGATGATTGCGCGCCTGCGCCGGCTAAGCCTTGTTATTTTTGTCCTGAGTATTTTGATAACACTCAAACGATTACCTATCGAGACAATAACGGCAATGGCGACTGGGAGATTATTTCTTTTTTGAATAAGTTTCCATCTGTTACTTTAGATAATCCAAAAGCTTTTGGTCAGGCCGAGGTAATGGTCGAAACGCGTAGCCATAGTCTAGAGATTAACAATTTTTCAGTTGAACATATCGTTCGAGTTTTTAACGCTTACGCCGAAAGATACCAAGCTCTGCACAAGATTAAAGGCATTAAGCACGTAATTGTTTTCAAGAATGAAGGTGGCAAAGCTGGGGCGTCTATTCAGCATTCTCATTCGCAAATTATTGCATTGCCGTTAGTTCCACCAAAGATAAAGGACGAAATTCGAGACTATAGCGAATATCGGATAACGCACGATAATTGTCCATATTGTGACATTATTACGCAGGAATCTGGTTCGGAGCGGGTGATTTGGGAGGATGAAAATATCTTTGCTTTGTCGCCCTATGCCAGCAATGCACCGTATGGCGTTTGGTTGATTCCAAAGCGTCATTTTAAGACAATTTTAGAATTAACTCATCATGAAAAAATTTCTATAGCCAAATCTTTTAAATTGGTTTTAGGAAAATTAGATGAACTAGGCTTGCCGTATAATTATTTCTTTGAAAATAGCGTTAATAATGAAGATTACCACATGCATATCAAGATTGCGCCGCGTCCAAATATTTGGGCTGGCTTGGAATTGGGGACGGGAATTATTGTTAACCCAGTATCTCCAGAATTCGCCGCTAGTATTTACAAGAATCAGTAAAAAATCTTTTTATCTTTTATCTCTTCGGGCAAAAAGCCTTTGTCGTGCTTAAAGCCGGCTTCCCATTTGTAGCCTTCGCCGTATTTTAAATCTTTCATTAGTTTGGTTGGCGCATTACGAAGTTGCAGCGGCACGGGTAAATCAGGGTATTGGCGGGCAAGCTCAAGTGCGCTAAATATCGCTTCGGTTGTCTGCCTAGATTTTTCACTCTTTGCTAGGGCCGTAGCGACGTGGCCTAATATTATCTGTGATTCTGGCATGCCAACGCGTTCAACGGCCTGAAAAGCGTTAAGGGCGAGCCCCAGGGCGCCATTACCAGCCAGACCGATATCTTCACTGGCGAAAATAACCATGCGCCGGGCGATAAACTTTGGGTCTTCGCCGGCTTCGATCATTCGAGCTAGATAATATAATGTGGCATCAACATTGCCGCCACGCATGCTTTTTATAAAGGCGCTGATGATGGTGTAATGCATTTCGCCTTTTTTATCGTAGCCTGGAACGCGCTTTTGGGCGGCGACTTTAACGACTTCGGGTGTCACCTTGGTGCTCATAGTTAAGGCCAGCTCTAGATTACCAAGGGCGACTCGGGCATCACCACTAGATAGTTCGGCGATGTAATCTAGGGCGCTAGGGGTGACGTGTTTTGTAAGTTTTTCGATTTTTAGAGCAGATTTTAGAATCTTAATAATGTCTTCTTTTTTGAGTGGCTCTAATACTAAAACGCGCGTCCTAGAAAGCAGCGGTGTGATAATTTCAAAACTTGGGTTTTCGGTCGTAGCGCCAATTAGTGTAATTAGGCCTGATTCGACGTGTGGTAAGAAGGCATCTTGTTGAGCTTTGTTAAAGCGATGGATTTCATCAACGAACAAAATCGTTCTAATTTTTAGGTTCCAGTTTTGTCTGGCGTGTTCGATAATTTTCATGACGTCTTTTTTGCCACTAGTAACGGCTGATATTTCAACAAACTCGGCATTGACTTCATTGGCGATAATTCTGGCCAAGGTTGTCTTGCCGCTGCCTGGTGGCCCCCATAAAATTAAGCTAACTGGTTCTTTATTTTTGACGATTTTGCGTAAAATTTCATTGTCACCCAACAGATGAGTCTGTCCAATAACACCCTCTAGGGTGGTTGGGCGCATTCTCTCGGCCAATGGAACTCTCTGCATAATTCTATTATAAACTCATATAGATTGGTCTGATAGGATATAATTATTTTAGATGAAAGTTATTATTGACGATCAATTTGTCGAGTATTCAGATCAGGGTTCTGGCAAAGTAGTTTTGATGCTGCATGGTTGGGGTCAGAATCTAGTAACCTTTGATAAAATTGCCGAGGATTTATCGAAGAATTTTAGAGTTATTCGTTTTGATTTTCCAGGTTTTGGCGGTAGCCCAAAGCCTAAAACTGATTGGTTTGTTGGCGATTATGCCGAAAATACCGTAGAGCTATTAAAAAAACTAGGCGTAGGCAGCTTATTCGCAGTTATTGGGCATTCATTTGGCGGTCGCGTAATTATTAAAGGATTTAGCCAGGGTATTTTAAATCCCGAAAAAGTTATATTAATTGGCGCCGCTGGTATTAAGCACTCTAAAAACTCAGGCTATAAAGTCATCGCGAAAATTGGCAAAATTATTACATTATTGCCAGTTTTGAGGCAATTTCAACCAAAATTACGCCAAAAATTATATAAACAAATTGGCAACGAAGATTATCTAAATTCAAATAATATGAAGCAGATATTCTTAAATACTATAAATGAAGATTTATCATCTGAAATTAAAAGCATCAATCAACCGACGATGTTGATTTGGGGTCGGGATGATACTGAAACACCGATTGGCGATGCTGAAACGATGAATGCTTTGATTGCAAATTCGAAACTATCAATATTAGATAATGCCGGACATTTTGTTTATAAAGAGAAGTTTGATGAGGTTGTAAAATTAATTAAAGGATTTTTGGCATGAAATATTACTGGACTCGATTTTTAACTTCTTACCCAAAAACTTTAACTTATATGCTGCAATCTTCAGATTATAAGATTGAAGATTACCATAAATGGTTAGCGCGTTCGGGCGATTTTCGTAAGATTGCAAAAAGGCGTGAATTGAATTATACGAATAAAGCTAAATTAATTTTACTAGCTCTTCGTTTGGTTGCTGTGGTATTTTATTTATTTTCGATTTTAGTTGTATCTTATTCAATTTATACTAGTAACGCTTTGGCGGCTGTATTAGGTGGTGCGTTATTGGTAATTTGCCCGTTAATTATTGCTTATATTGTTGCTTTGCCTTTATGGGTTGGTGAAATATTAATTCAGAAACCAAAACAGAAGAAGCTTATCGCCGAAGCTAGCCAAATACTGGCTAACCATCCAGGCCTCAAGATTGCGATTGCCGGTAGTTATGGCAAGACCACGGCTAAAGAGATTTTAAAAACCGTTTTAAGCGCTGGGCGAAAAGTTGCGGCAACGCCGGGAAATATGAATACCCCAATCGGCATTAGCCGATTTGCTAAAACTTTGACTGGTAAAGAAGAAATATTAATCATCGAATTAGGTGAAGGTAAAATTGGTGATGTCCGTGAATTGTGTGAACTAGCTCATCCTGATATCGGTGTTATCACTGGGATTAATGAAGCTCACCTAGAAAGTTTCGGTACGATTGAGAATACGGTGTCGACGATTTTTGAGATTCAAGATTACTTAGTTGATAAACCAATCTATAAGAATAAAGAGAGCGAGTTGGTTGCCGGTCGGATTCAAGAAGGCGACCAATTAGCATATAGCCGCGACGGCGTTAATGGCTGGAAGATTCATAAAGTTGATATTGGTATAAATGGCGTGACCTTTGAGGTGAAAAAAGGTTCTGAGAATATTATTGCTTATACTGGGCTACTTGGACGGCACAATCTTGGAATTTTAGCGGCGGCGATTTCGATTGCTGACTCGCTTGGGTTTAGCCCTGCTCAAATTGCATCAGGTCTTGAAGAGACTGAACCATTTGAACATCGTATGCATCCCAAGCTTATGGACGGTGCCTGGATAATTGACGACACCTATAATGGCAACAGCGAAGGCGTTAAGGCAGGCCTAGCCCTTTTAGAGGAGATTGATGCCAAGCGTCGTATATATATTACCCCAGGTCTGGTTGAGCAGGGTGAAAAAAACCAAGAGGTTCATGAAAACATTGGCCGTCAGATTGCCGAAGTTGCTGACGTAGTTGTTTTAATGAAAAATTCCGTGACTGATTATATTAAAAAGGGGCTTGATGACGGCGGCTTTGCCGGTCAACTAATGATCGTTGACGATCCTTTGGATTTTTATAAAAATCTTGATAAGTTTGTGGCTAGTGGTGATGTTGTTTTGATGCAAAACGACTGGACTGACAACTATGCCTGAACTGATATAATAGATTTATGAATAAAACAATTGCTGTACTATTCGGTGGTAAATCAACTGAGCATGATATATCAATCATTACCGCCCTCGGTTCTATCATTAAACCACTTGAATTATCAAAAAAATATGATGTTTTGGCAATTTATATTACCAAAGATGGCAAATGGTACTGCGACGAAAAACTTAAAGATATAAGTCTATATCAAACTGGGGCAATTGATGTATTTTGCCAAAAAAATAAGCCAATTTCGGTTGTTTTTGATGGCGGTTTGACTATAAAAACCAACGGCTTAAGACCGAAAAGTATCAAAATCGATGTAGCTTTTCCGGCTATGCACGGCGCATATGGTGAGGATGGAAGTTTGATGGGCCTTCTAAGAATGGCCGGTATTCCGTTTGTCGGATCAGATATGCAAGCTAGCGTTATTGCAATGGACAAGATATTAGCAAAACAAGTTGCGCAGGCGAACGGGATCTTAACACCAAGATACGAATTTTTTACTAAAGATGAATTTGAAGCTTCGCGCGATTTAATTATTGATAAAATTATGAAAAGTTTGATTTTCCCAATGTTCGTTAAACCACCACATTTGGGATCGAGTATTGGTATTTCGAAGGTTAAAAATCGCCTAGAATTAGTTAACGCTATCGAGGTGGCGGCGCATTACGACGACCGGATATTAGTTGAAGAATCGGTAAAAAATTTAATTGAAGTTACTGTGCCGATTATTGGTAATGATATTTTGACAGTAGCTTTTCCTGAGCGTCCATTAATTGGCGGTAAAAAATTCTTTGATTTTGAAACTAAATATATTAATGGTGGCAAAAAAGGCGGTAGTCAAAAGGCGAATGCTCAGGGTTATAGCGAACTTCCGGCGAATATCGGCGATAAACTCTTAAATGGATCCAAAGAAGTTGCTCAAAGGATGTATGTGGCGGCAGGTTGCGAAGGGATTTCAAGGATTGATTTACTGATTGACGCCAAGACTGAAAAAATCTATTTTAACGAAATTAATCCGATGCCAGGTAGTTTGTATGCACATAACTGGCGGGCTTATGGAATATCGAATGTCGAACTTGTTGAAAGATTAGTCCAATTAGCCGAGGACAGATTTGTCAAAATTTCTAAAAATCAAACTGTTTTTGAATCAAGCTTCCTAAAACAGTTTTAATCTAATTAATTTTGGCGTAATATTAGATTAGAACTTAGGAGGTTTTATGACAATATTATTTACATATTTAGCAATAGCATTTGTGATTTTTATCCTTAGTGGATTAAAAATCGTTAACCAGTATGAACGAGGCGTGATTTTAACACTCGGTAAATTTACTGGTATGCGTGAACCAGGATTGAACGTTGTTGTGCCGATTTTTCAAAGGATGCTTCGAGTTGATATTCGAACGAACACTATCGATATTCCAAAGCAAGAGGTGATTACGAAGGATAACGTAACTGTCAATGTTGACGCAGTCGTTTATTTCAAGGTAGTTGATGCTCGCAAAGCAACGATGGAAGTATCGAACTTTATTTACGCCAGCAGCCAATTTGCTCAAGCTGCGCTTCGTGATGTAACTGGTAACGTCGAACTAGACGCATTACTCGGCAAACGCGACGAAGTTAGCTCGCAGATTAAAGAGATCGTTGATACTCAGGCTGAAAAATGGGGCGTTGATGTTGAGAGCGTCAAGATTCAGAATATTGAATTACCTCAAGATATGAAACGCGCTATGGCTAAACAGGCCGAGGCTGAACGTGAACGCCGCGCTGTTATTATTACTGCTGAGGGTGAAAAGTCCGCTGCCGTAGCCGTATCTGAAGCAGCCGCAATACTATCAAAGACCGTTGGTGGTATTAATATTCGTACTTTGCAAACAATTGAAAAGATTGCAATGGAGCAAAGCCAAACGACACTATTTGTCTTGCCAGCTGAATTGATTCAAAACGTTGGTCAGCTATTGAATTACCAAAACAACAATAAGTAACTTGTCGAAAGCCGGTAACTCTAGTAAAATAGACCAAGAACTATTTTATTAGTAGTTACCGCGCGGCTCTTTAGCTCAGTGGTAGAGCAGAGGCCTGAAGAGCCTTGTGTCCCCAGTCCGAATCTGGGAGGAGCCACCAAATAAAAAATCTCAACCCTTTGGGCTGGGATTTTTTATTTGGCAGTTCCTGCCCGGATCCGAACTGGGGACTTTTTACCGAAAGGCGCTATCTGGGAGGAGCCACTGCGACTATATTGTATTTTTATCCTGCTATATCTTGCAATTTGACCAATTTTTACTTATACTTTTTAAAGACATGCGGGTTTAGCTCAGTTGATAGAGCGCTTCCTTGCCAAGGAAGAGGTCGAGAGTTTGAGTCTCTTAACCCGCACCAATAAAATCACCCCGTTTTTCGGGGTTATTTTATTGGTACACGTTTTCGATACTCAAATTCTCGACCTCAGAGGGAGAGAGCGAAAACTGCAAGTCTGCAGTTTGAGAGTCGGAAACCTGGATGACGGTGACGTCACCAAGTTGAGATGGGGTCGCGGAAATTTGCTGGAAGCAAATTATCTGTGACAGAACTGCATGTCGGCACTTCGCAAGGCCGGAAACCCGGACGACGAATGTCGCCGAGTTGAGGCGGGGTCGCGAAAAATTCTGGATGAATTTTATCGTGACTGAGTCTCAAAGGAATTAATTTCCATACTTCATAGTATAAAGTGCGTGACCGGTGGCAATTGATAAATATCAAATAATATCACTGAATATTTATAATTCTAACGCTTTGTAACACCTTTGCTTTTAAAAGCGTTGTAATTGTGCATTGATAATGATAGACTAAAATTATTAAATCGGAGGTGCGAGCTAATGGAAGTCGATGTCAGTTTAAGTGGTTGTGGACTTCAGTTTGTTGGTAAGGTAACACTATTTCAGGCAACGCAGATTATGGCATTTATTTCTAAGCCTACATTAACTGTTATGTCAGAGGGTCGAGCCGAGCAGGTCGACCTTATGTCGGTCCCAGAGCCCCAAAAACTCGTGGCTATAAATGATGGGAGATATGAATCGCCTCGCGAGGCGATTGATTCGCTGCATGCAAAAACGAATGGTCAAAAAATCGTAGCAATTAGTCTTTATTTAGGTGCTAATAGTCAAAATGATAAAATTCTTCTACATAGTGAAGTTTTATCTGAGTTTTCTCGTGCTGGCGAGGCAACTCCGAAGTATTTTAAGCGTGATTTAAAAGATGCTATTAGTGCCGGGTATATCTATTCAGTTGACGATAAAAGTCTCAGGCTGCTTTCGCCAGCAGATAACATATCGGAGTTAGGCTTTAAGAAAAAAAATCGAAAAAAACGCACCTTCTCTAAAGTTCCCGACGGCGAAAATGCCTCGAAGCTGTCCGTTCGATCTGATGTTAGTAATCTTAATCTTGACACGAATCTAGAAGGCTATATTGACTATTTTAGTACTTCGACTAGGGCTGATCAGATTTTGTGGATTTTATTATACGCTAAAGCTAGTAATATTATTGGTCTTAATAGATTAGAGATTATTAATATTTCTAGCAAACTTGGTGGTGATATTGATTCAAAAGGCTATGCATCTTCGAATGTATCAAATATTAGAAATGGTTATGTATCTTCGAGCGGACAAATTTTATCAGTAACTATTAAGGGCGAACTTTATTTTTCGAAACTCAAATCGAAAAATAAAAATTAGTAATGATGATTTATTCTCAGGTTCTAGGTTGTTTGCCGGATTCTCTTAGGGAAGAATTATTAAGCGCTTTTAACGAAATAGTCATTAATTATCGTGAAAGTAGGTGGGAGCCTTCGGAGCTAAATGGCGGTAAGCTGTGCGAAATAGTTTATTCGATATTAAAAGGCCATATAGACAATAACTTTCCTATGCAATCATCTAAGCCCTCTAATATGGTTGATGCTTGTAAGCTATTGGAAAAAGCTACGTCTTTTCCTCGTTCTGTAAAGATACATATACCGCGTATGATAATTGCATTATACGAGGTTCGTAATAATCGTGGCGTTGGGCATGTTGGTGGTGAAGTTGACCCTAATCATATGGATGCTAGTTTAGTGCTCTATATGTCCAAGTGGATATTAGCTGAACTTATTCGTATCTTTCACAGCGTTGATACGAAGACCGCTACTGAAGCAGTCGAGCTTTTAACTGATCGAGAAATTCCAGTAATTTGGCTCATAAATGGAAAAAAGCGAATTCTGAGACATGGGCTTACTATGAAAGATAAGACTTTGATTTTATTATATTCTGAACCGAGTGCTAGCGAATCGGATTTATTTAGCTGGGTTGAGCATACTAACGGGGCTATATATAGACGCGATGTGCTCGTTAAAGGTCATAAAGCTAAATTATGGGAATATGATAAGATTAACAAAATATTAACGATATCTCCTATCGGGAGTAAGTATGTCGAGGATAAGCTCTTAAAATAACCCTCTTTCGGTAATTAAAATACCAACATGCGCTTCCCTGATCGACTTTATACTTTCGCGTCTTACGTATATCTTAAATGGTTATATTTTTATTGCTAATTTGACATAGCGCCTCCCTTGCTCTTAATTTGCTATACTATCTCCATGCGCCTCATAACCTCCGGCTCCACCTACATAGATATCGACGCCTACGCCGGCTGCGTTGCCTATGCTGAATTGCTGAATCTGCAGGGCGAAAAGGCGATTGCTTGTAGTTCGGCTGTGCTTAACGAAAGTATCACAAAAACAATTCGTGAATGGAAAGTTGATTTTGTAACTGATTATAAACCAAGTGAAAATGATGAATTTGTAATAATCGATGTTTCGGATCCAAGTAACTTTGATAAGAATGCTGATATAGGCAGAATTGGTGAAGTTATCGACCATCACGTAGGTTTTGAAAAATATTGGAATGATTTAATCGGCGACAAGTCCACAATCGATTTTATTGGCTCGGTCTGCACTTTAATATTTGAGAAATATCAATCAGCGGGAATGTTAGAAAAAATCAGTATAAACAGTGCTCGGCTTATGATTACGGGGATTTTAGATAATACGCTTAACTTCAAAGCCTCGATTACAACCGAACGAGATAAAAACGCCTACGTTGAATTATCTAAGATTGCTATTTTGCCAGATAATTGGGCAGAGCAATATTTTAGTGAATGCCAAAATTCTATAGTTCAAGATATCGACAATGCTATATCTAATGATACAAAAAAGACTGGTTTTAAAATGCATGACATTGGCACGATTTTTATTGGGCAATTAGTTTTTTGGGACGGTAAGGAAATTCTAGATAAATATTTAGAAGAAATTAAAAATACGATGCTTAAAATGGGTTCAGCGTGGTTCGTAAACCTAGTTAGCATAGGTGAGGGAACTAGTTATTTTATTACCGAAGATGACAAAATAAAAGATTGGGCTATTAAACTATTTGGTGTAAAATTCGACGCCACGACGGCTATCGTTAATAAACTTTGGCTAAGAAAAGAAATAGTAAAAAAAGACGCAGCCGCCTGACGCTAACATATTTTTATCAAACGCCAGATTAGATAAGTGTGCCGATACTTGCCAGTTAATATCTATAAGATATAATAGTATTAAGTGCAATATTATTGTTTGCAAGTACATGTCATTAATGCGATAGCAAAAACGATATTACCAATTTTTAAAGCTTGAAACTAGGTAAAATTATCTTATTCAAACAAATATGAAAGAGGTGGCTAATTTGGCAGAGCGAATGTTTAAATTAACTGGCAATTTTCAGCAATTTGGAGAATGGAGCATACCGGATCCTGGGTTTATCGGCTGGGTAGTGGTTGGTGATGATGGTTATTTTGAAGGCTACATGATGGAATTATATCCTTCGGTTGATAGCCTAAGGTTCGTAGCGGGTGTTTATCTCGAGAAAACTAATCAATTGGCATATTACAAACTTATTAGAAGTACTAACTATGCCGCGTTGCTTTATTGTTTTAAGGACGTGAATAACCTCGGGGAGTGGGTGTCTTTTCAGCTAAATGGCAGAGCTTCGCGTGGCGGAGATGCTAAAATCTCCATTGAGGAGATAAAGATCGACCCAAAGATTATCGAGAAGATTGGTCATTCTAAGAAAGCCATCGTTTCAATGGCCCTAGCTGGAATTCTGATCTGGCGAGCAGGGCCAGGGAATTATTCACGATTTTCAATATCGCGTAGGTGTACTTTCTAAAAAAGGCCCGTCATCTCGACGGGCCTAATTTATTTTTTGTTATAATAAACAGATATGCAAAAAATAATAATTTACTCCCATGGCTTTGGGGTTGATAAAACCAGTCGCGGATTGTTCACTGACGTCGCGAACGTCTTGCCGGATTACGAACATATCATGTTTAGTTTTAATAAACATGACGCCGAAAATAACACCACCATCGTTTCGTCATTATTTGATGAATCGAAAATCCTAAACGAAATGATTGAGAAAACCAAAAAAGCTAATCCAAATGCCGTCATTGATTTAATCTGCCATTCTCAGGGATGTATAGCGGCGGCACTCGCAAAACCAACTGGAATTAATAAAGTTTTAATGTTGGCCCCTGGCGCTAAGTATAATAACGACGGGTTAATCAGCACTTTTAGCAAACGTCCGGGAACGATAGTCGACCTTGATGGGCTAACGATATTACCTAGGGCTGATGGCAGTACGACCATCGTTACGGCTGATTATTGGAAGAGCAAATCAGGCCTTGATCCAGTGAGGTACTATAATGAATTATCAAAACTGACAAATCTAATAATGATTCGCGCAAACCAAGATGAATTAATGGCCGAAGATAATTTCAGCGGCTTAGACTCAAGCGTTAGGGTGTTAAATATTGATGGTGACCATAATTTTAAAGGTAGTTTTAGGGCCGGTTTGGTAAAAGTTGTCATTGACGCTTTAAGCTAAATTACAGGGTGACGCGTGTTATAATCACAGATATAGCAGGAGGCTTGTGATGAAAAAAGAAATTATGATCGCGTTGTTGGTGTTGGTAATTGGGCTTAGCGGATATCTTGTGTCTAAAACTATCGGTAGCCAGTCGTCTGTTCAACAAAATAGTAATAATGTTTTGGATTTAAGTAGTAAATCGATAGATACGGTTGATTCGAGCATTTACGGTCAAACCTCCGTGACTGAACTGATACTTTCAAATAATAATCTAAAAACTTTACCATCTCAGATGGGCCAAATGGTTAATTTAAAGACCTTAAAACTTGATCACAATCAGCTGCAGGGTTCGTTAATTGCCGAAATACGAAAGATGCCATTAGAGTCATTAGATGTTAGTAATAACAATATGACTGGCGTACCAGCTGAAGTTGGTCAACTTACTAAATTAAAAACGCTAAATTATAGCTATAACCAAATTAGTGCTTTGCCAAATGAAATTGTTAATATTAAAAACAATCTTTTAACGCTTATTTTAACTGGCAATCCTTTTACTAATGAAGATATTTTAAAAATAAAAGCTGAATTGCCGAATACGAACGTTATCTTTTAATTACCAAGATATAAGAATCTGGGTACGATTTTGCCTTCATATTCGACTTCTTCTTTGAACATTTCGAGCGGCCTAGCCCATATTCTGTTGTCGTCATAAAGTGCCTGATAAATTACGAGCTCGTCCATCGACTCACTATGATTTCCTATACCAATGACTTTGTAACGACCACCCTTGTAGTGTTGGTATTCGCTGCCGATATGGATACCTAGTTTGAACTTCTTTTCGACTATAATTATTGAATTTGGTGACATAATATTAAACCCCTTTGGTAATAGTATAAACGTTTTACGATTGTTGTCACAATACCGCCATATACGTGATTAATATTAGTATTTTTGTCTAAAAAACTATATAATCACAACATAAGCATAATGTAAGTTATTGGAGGTGTGCTGTGGATTCAAATGAATCAAATGATGTTGAAATTGATAAATCGACTATGGAAGAAATCGAAATCAGCAGTCCATTTAGCAGTCAAGGGAATACCCCCGACGGTAGTCGTGGCGTTGAGATTCCGGTTAGGCAGGTGCCAAGGGCTGTCCCAAAGCCAAAAAAGGGTAAAGGTTTATTAATCGTAGCTATTATTATTTTATTGCTTGCTGGCGCTGGGGCCGCTTGGTACTTTATATTCCGCGATAAGACTACCGTAGCTAATACTAATAACGCTAATAATAATCAGAATCAAAACGCAGCGGTTGTTGAAACTGACCCACAACTAATCAAGATGGCTACACCAACCACTGGCGAAGTTTGGCTAGATGCTCCAATTGAACTTGCGAAACAAGGCTTTTATAAACCTGGTCAGTATTCGACCGAGGACGAGGCGGTTTATTCTAAAGTTGGTACTAGGGATGGTAAGGATATTATTGTTTCCGAGACTCCTGCTCTTAACGGCACTAATATTGAGTTCTTCGAAAAATCTGCGTCTGGAGAGATTTCATATATCGCTCATCCAGTCCCATCTGGAGTTTATAACGATGATGCAAATGGCTTGTCGTATACTATCTCAACATTTATAACTACAATAAAGATAGATAAGATAACTAGCTACGATACGTTTAATATCCCAGACAAGATTAAATTAGATGATAAGGGTAGTGTAGCGCTTGCGCCTAATTATCCAACTGTCGGTTATTTTTATACAGCCCCAGATTCGACTAGTACGTCAACTAAAAAGGAAACAGTTATCAAGCAAATTGGTAAGGGTTCTTTAGTTAGGTCAGAAACGACGAATGTATCGACTGGGCTAACTTCGCTTTCCTATTTTATTAGGACAAGTCTAAACACCGTGATCGGGTTACGTTATGAACCGCTTGACCTAAGCTTAACAGGTTATCAATGGAACTCTGGTGTAAATTATGCCGATGGCTCATTGAAAGCGATGACTTATGGCTGTGGCGGCTTGGGCGGTTCGATTGTTACAGAAGATGCTGCGCTAACTGATAGTGATGCAGCCGTTATAGGTAAGTCCTCAGAAGGATTGACTATTTATGGTTTCACGAGCCAATCTAATCCATTACTCGTCAAAGCTTATGATGAATATAAGCAGGCGCTTGATGATGGGGCGATTGATACCAACGGCCCAACAGTTAAATCTATTTCGGATTTCGCTAGTAATCATGCCGTAGTTTTGTTTAAAAGTCTAGACGGTCGGTGGCTTGTCTATACAAGAACTTCACTTGCGCCAATGTATGGTTGTGCAAAGCCAGTAGTTTACCTATACCCAACAACGACTCAGACGGTTCGCGTAAAAGTTGGTGCCGATGTTAAGGTTTCCGATCCACTATATGACGCTTCAAAAGGCTGGACGGCAATCGCTCAACCTAATGGTCAGCTAAGTGTTAACGGCGCGACTTACGGTTCACTTTTCTGGGAAGGTCCGGGATATGGAGCTTATCCAGAGGTTACTTCAGGTACGATTGTTAAAAAAGCTGATGCAATTAGCACGATTCGCACTCAGTTAGCCCAGCAAGGTCTAAATGTAACCGAGACGAACGAATTTATGGCTTACTGGCAGGATCAGATTCCTAATAAGCCTTACGTGCGCCTGACTTGGTTTAATACTGCTCAGATGAATAATTTAGCGCCACTTTATATATCGCCAAAGCCAGATACTTTAATTAGGGTATTCTTGGATATGGATGGGCTAGATGCGCCAATTAATTTGCCAAAGCAAACCTTAAAATCGATTCCACGAAACGGCTTTACGGTTGTCGAATGGGGCGGTTTGTCTAAGAAAAAGTTATATTAATTAGTTATTAGTTTTCAAAGATATACGTCCGTCTCTGCAAAGAGGCGGGCGTATATTATACAACGAAACTTATGCTTAATTTTGATATAATCGTTTTAACGTTATGTTAAGCCAACTTATTAAGGACCCGACATTTATTCAATTCGTTGGCTTTATCGCCTTGATTTTTGCGCTACTGGTTTTTCAAGCTAAAAAGCGTGACGGAATGTTGAAATTGCACATATTGGCATCGGGCTTTTTTGCGATTCATTATTTTTTGTTGGGTGCGTATTCTGGGTCGGCAATAAATACGATGAATATTTTGCGGAACTATTCATTTTCAAAGTTTAAAAAGAAAAAGAATTCGTGGTTATTACCGGCAATCTTTATTGTTCTCTTTATTATTATCGGTATTGTATCTTGGCAGGGCTGGATTAGCCTGCTACCGATTTTGAGTGCTGTTGGCGGAACAATTGCTTTTTGGCAAAGCAAGCCAAAAATTATTCGTATTCTATCTTTTATCATCTTACCAATGTGGTTTATTTATGACGCTTTGTCGGGTTCATACCCAGGAATGATTGCCGAGTTTATAATATTTACATCTGATATTGTTGGTTTATGTCGTTATGATATATTTAAAAATCGCAAAAAACTTGAGCTAAGAATTAATAGAAAAATATTACATCCTTAAACAAATAACGAAATAATAGCAGCGGTACCAGCGATTGCCATAACGCCAACGACGACCCAGCCGATAATCTTGGCTGGTAATTTATTTACCCATTCGCCCATGATTTTCTTGTTGCTGCTGATGATGACAATAGGAATCAAAACAAGTGGAGCGACTACGCCGTTAGCGACGGCTGAATAAATTAGAACTTTAATTGGGTTTAGGCCAATAAAGTTAATGCAAAGTCCGATGATCATTGAAATTATAATAATTCCGTAAAAAGCGTAGGCGTGGCTGAGTTTTTTGCTTAGGCCTTCGCGCCATTTAAAGCTCTCTGCGATGGCATAAGAACTAGAACCGGCAAGAACCGGGATAGCCAGCATGCCTGTGCCTAAAATGCCTATCGTGAATAAGAAGTAAGTCATGTCGCCAGCGAACGGGCGCAAAGCTTCGGCGGCTTGGGCAGCTGAGGTGATATTAGTGATGCCGTGAGGGAACAGGATAGCGCCACAGGCGGCGATGATAAAGAACATTACTAAGTTCGAAAAGAACATGCCGGTCCAAACGTCTGTGCGCATGTCATGGATTTCTTTTTTATTCGTACCACGGCGCTGAAAAACAGTCGTAAGCCCCTGGGATATTTCATTTTCAACTTCTTGTGAAGTCTGCCAGAAAAATAGATAAGGTGAAATTGTTGTTCCGAGTATTGCGCAGATCAATAATATTTGGTCTTTGCTGAATGTTATTGACGGCAATATCGCATGTTTCATCACGTCGCCCCAGTTTAGTCCTGCCAGTAAGGCAGATATGACGTAGGCAAATAAAATTAACGCTAGCCATTTTAGGTATTTTGCATATTTTTTATACGGCATAAATATCTGAAGGCCAAGTAGGGCTATTGTTACTAATACGATTAATACTACGAAATTCCAACTAGGGTTAAATAGCTGGAGTGTTTTTGCCATAACGCCTAAATCGGCGCCGATATTAAAGGTGTTAGCCGCGAATAATAACAGAGTTGAAATATAAAGAATTTTTTTGGGGAAATGGGTGCGAATATTTGTGGCAAGACCGCGACCAGTGACAAGCCCGATGCGGGCGCACATCTCTTGAACGACGGCCATTAATGGGAAGGTAAGTGCGGCCATCCAAAGTAAACCAAAGCCAAATTGTGCGCCAGTTTGTGAGTAGGTGGCGATTCCTGATGGATCGTCGTCGGCGGCGCCAGTCGTTAAGCCTGGGCCAAGAGTATTCCAGTATTTTTTGGGCTTTTTGAAGAACTTGCTTTTTTCGATTTTTTCACCAGCCTCGATAGCGATTTCGAGTAATTCTGCTGGGGCTTCTGCCGCTTGTCTTAGAAAAGTTTTCTTCATTAAATCCAATTTTAGGTATTAATAAAATTATAGAGTATTGTGGATAAAAATCATAATTTATGGATTGTAATGGTTTACAATATAAGTATGCGAGTGTAGTTCAGTGTGAAAACTGCCACGTCGGCAGTTTGCAAGGCCGGAACCTGGATTGCGAACGCAACCAAGTGAGGCGGGTGAAAATTGCCAGTGGCAATTTGCAAGGCAATGTCACAAATGAATTATATTCATTTGACTGACTTGCGGGGTCGCGGAACGTGACCGCGAAAATTTACGAGGTAAATTTATCGTGACTGAGTCCCTGTTATGATTAAAGTATGCGAGTGTAGTTCAGTGATAGAATGCTTCCTTCCCAAGGAAGAGGTCCAGGGTTTGAATCCCTGTACTCGCACCAAATTGGGATAATTATGATATTTAATATGAGGTTGTGTTAAATCCGCTGAAAGATTCCCCACCTTCATAGAGTGGGTAGGTTTGTAGACATTGCATAGTAGCTAAAATTTTAGTTTCTTTTGGATTATTTATACCGGCACTATAGAAGTCTTTCAAGGTTGCGCTTGCTGAAGCGCTAAGATTGTGCACATGGTGAATGCAGGCGAGCCCCATTTCTTTTATGTGCTCGTCACGTTCGAAGGTGTAAAATCGCGTAAGGCCCACGGTAAGACCGATGACTAATATTGTAACCCAGCTCATTATAAGCACGATTTTTTTCATAATTACAAACTCCTTTTTATTAGACTTTATTACTAATGGTATTATACATATAACAAGATTATTATTGCGACCTTTATTTTGGTTCAATTTTAGCAAAAATTTAGATTAACAAGGAGATATAATGTTAGAAAACACGAAACTATCCGGATTTGAACCAATTAAAAAAGTTGATGAATTAAAAATCATCGATTTAATCGAAGGTGTTGGTGAAATCGTCAAAGAAATGGCGACAATCACAGCGCATTACACTGGTGCATTGGCTGTCGATGGCACGATTTTTCAAAGCTCACTTGATTTTGGTCGACCAGCGACTTTTGGTTTAAATCAAGTTATCAAAGGTTGGACAATTGGCGTTCCTGGAATGAAAGTCGGCGGTACTCGTCGTTTAATTATCCCTGCTGCAATGGCTTATGGTTCGCAACGCGCTGCGGCAAACATTCCACCTAATTCTGATTTAGTATTCGATATTGAGTTGATAGCTATTAAATAATATTTACAAAACATAAGTTTTGTGATATAATAAAGATATGACGAGTCTATTTTTGTCAGGCTCTTGAATTTACAATTTGGAAGAATTTCGAAATAAGAAAGTGGTGCTTTAGTTGACTAGAAGTTTTGCGATGCAGATTAATAAAGCTAAGCAAGATTATGAAAATTGTCCCGATGAAGGTTGGAAAATCCAGCGCTTAAGGGAATGGTGCCGAGTATTTACGGAGCTATTAAGACTAGCGCCGGATACAAGAACCGTCGTTGCCCTAAGAGAATACATACCACCACAGCCTGGGATGAGCGACTTATTAAATGCCAGATGGGACATAACTATCGTCTCTGACTTTAATAGGATTAGATCGCTGTCTATGGCCAAAGAGGTCTGTCAATTTGCGGCAGGAATTAACGATTCGATATATGAAAAATCATTAGCCATGTGGAATGATTATTCTATGATTGAGATGGAAAAAGCTAAAAAACCTGCAGAATCAAAAGCGGTGTACCTTCGTTCTCCTAAGGGCACTAAGTCGCAACATGATAGCTACCAAAAATGGTATCGACAGTCGATGCAAGCTATAAAGGCCGCGAATACGCCCCTAAGGCTTGATGTCGCGCTGTCCGAATCACCCTATACACCTAGTATGATAATTACGGCCAGTTATTGTCGCGACATTATCTTATCTTCGATGAAATGAGTTCTCTAAATTGGCAATTATGTAGCCGTGGTATTTTTACTGCGGCTATTTTAATTATCATTTTGTTTTATACTGAAAACATATGGCATTCGAGGATTATAAACAAAAAGATAGTATCATAGTCGTTTATACTGGCGAGAATAAAGGCAAGACTAGCGCTGGACTAGGTATGTTAGTTCGGGCTTTGGGCGCTGGCTTCAAGGTGTCGTTTATCCAATTCATTAAAGCCTGGGACGTTAGCGAGGATAAATTTTTGCATCGAATTAAGCCGCTGTTTGATGATAAATTAGATTTTTATAAAGGCGGATTAGGTTTTTATAATGCTGGCGAATTAAGTGCTGAGGTTACGCAAAAAGACCATAAAAAAGAAGCTAAAAAAACTTTTGAAATTGCCTATAAGGCCGCGACTTCTGGCGAATACCAATTGGTTATTTGCGATGAAATTAATAATGCCGTTCATGACGGATTATTAAGTAAAGCGCGATTAAGAAAGTTGATAAAAGAAAAACACCCAGTCACTAATTTGTGTCTAACTGGGCGTTATTTCCCTGATGAATTAATCGGTGATGTTGATATTGTGACAAATATGACAAAAGTTAAACATCATTTTGATGATAAACTACTGGCTAATCGTGGAATTGATTACTAAGTCTTTTTGAGCAGATTTTATTCTTATTAATTGATAAGCGGCCACGGCTATTGGCACGATTATGATATTGCCGATTAACATTGTTCGATAAAATGGAATCGCTAGGGTAAAACATTCGACTAGGCCGGCGAAAGTCGGTCCGTACCATCCTTGAAGCCATACTCCGAAGTTGGTGATGGTAAAGAAAAAGAATGAACTAATGACGGCAAAGCCAAGCGAAAATGCAACTTGCGACTTTGGTTTATCGTTTAATTTTCGTAGTAATAATGCGCCTAGCCCGATTACTGCAAAAGCTCCCCAGGTAAAGATGAATATTGATGAGTTGCCGATAAATAAATCGGAAATTATCATTGTTGATATTGGTACTGCTAGCGCTGCGCGCCAACCGATCAGTAAAGCTGCGATTACGCTAACTGCGGTTACGATTTCGAGGTTCGGTACAAGCTGAAAGTCGTGATTGAAAATTCTCCAAGCGATTGCGGTGGCCACGAGTGCGATGACAATTAAAAACTTAGTTATATTATTTGTATTTTTTATCATATATTCCCCCTAAAATGATTCTAATTTCCAACTAATAGTATCGGTACTTTTAGTTGTGTAGCTACCGGCGCCAACTGTTGACGATTCGCCGTTTATATAAAATGCCCAATACTGATTACTAGAGTTTGCGGTTACTCCATTGATGCTTGTTATGAAAGCGTTTGTACCGGTTCCGTTAGTTTTAATTTTAGCATTTTGTTCAAGAAGTTCCAGGGCGGTTTTGCCGTCTTTGCCACTATAAGTAAGGCCATTAGCCCTGGTTAAGTCTATTAAATCTTGAGATTTTTTAGTTTCTTGGGCTGTAAACTGAGCCTGGCCGGCCTTACTTACGGCAACTTGGGCCTGATATATGCAGACGATGGCGGTGA
>Ga0302288_1000599_pt1 | contig 27676 bp, 27 predicted proteins | sample III_Fen_N1_1_FD_194549 | JGI IMG/M metagenome (GOLD analysis project Ga0302288, IMG submission 194549) | Peat permafrost microbial communities from Stordalen Mire near Abisko, Sweden - III_Fen_N1_1 | ecosystem: Environmental > Terrestrial > Soil > Wetlands > Permafrost | place: Sweden: Abisko...
TAACGAAAGTTTTGTATATTTCACAAGAGATTTTTCCTTATTTACCTGAATCCGAATTGTCGAATATGGGAAGGTATCTACCTCAAGCTGTACAAGACCGTGGACGTGAAACGCGTACTTTTATGCCCAAATTTGGTGCCGTAAACGAAAGAAGAAATCAACTTCACGAAGTAATTCGTTTGTCGGGAATGAATCTGATTATTGATGATACCGATCACCCATTGATAATAAAGGTGGCTTCTATTCAATCGGCTCGTATGCAGGTTTATTTTATTGATAATGATGATTATTTTCACCGTAAGAATACTATTGCTGACGAAAATGGAGAAGAATATCAGGACAATGATGAACGAACCATTTTCTTTGTTCGCGGAGTAATGGAAACTGTAAAAAAACTCCGTTGGACACCCGATATTATTCACTGTCAGGGTTGGATGACTGCTTTAGCACCATTATATATTAAAAAAGCATATAATGACGATCCATTTTTTAAACACTCAAAAGTTGTTTATTCTCTTTTTAATGATGACTTTAAAAATCCTTTCCGTCAGTTATTTGCTGAACGACTTTTACTTGAAGGTATTGAAAAAAAACATGTTATACAGGTTAAAGATAAGGTGATAGATTTTGTGGCTCTATCGAAACTGGCTATTGATTATTCAGATGCTGTTATTCAATCGAGTCCAAAAGTAAATGAAGATGTCCTCAACTATATTAAATCGAAAGAGATAAAGTTTTTACCATACCAAGCTGATGAGGATTATGCTGATGCGTATGTTAATTTCTATGATAATATATAAATTTTTTTATTTGAGAATTTCATACTACAACTTAATTGTTGTAAACTGAATTTTATTAAATTTCTAGGTGTTTTTTATTCTTTATTCTGTCAATCTTCTTTTTTTCATTTCAGATGAAATCTTATCAAATAATTTTGCTTTTTTTATTGTCAATTTTGACATTTTCATGTGTTGACGACTTAACCAATTATGGTTTCGGTATTCAACCTAAGTCGGATGAAATTAGTATTGGAACAGATACAATTCATTTGCAAACATCAGACAGTCTTGTAGATTATTTAATTTCTCATCCGGATTCATTCTTGCTGGGGACTTTTTATAATGAAAAATATGGTTCCACTCATGCTGATATTTTAGCACAAGTAAAATCCCCGTTTGGTAAAAAATTTCCACTTAATTCAGTTCCTGATTCTGCTGAGTTAGTATTGCAATATAATACATGGTTTGGTGATAAATATGCTCCAATGGATGTAAATGTCTATGAGATGAATCTAAAAACGTTTATTTATACTGACCCTTACTCTACGAATATAGTTCCAACAGATTATTCCGATCTTTCGATATTATTAGGACATCGTATTTTTACGGCAAAAGACGTTGTTAAAACTCGTGGTGATAGTACAAAAATTAGAATTAAATTGTCCTCTGATTTTGTTCAACGTTTTTATAAGGGCGAAGTTTTTTATAATATTGATTCAGCCTTTACAAAATTTTTTAAAGGAATTTATATTACAACTAATTATGGCTCTTCAACTATTATAAATATTGCAAAGAAAGGAATTTATATAAACTATTATACACATTATACTTATACACCACCAGGTACTAACAAACTTGATACGGTGAAAGAAACTTATAATTTTCCTGCGAATGATGAAGTACGTCAGGTAAATCGGTTTTCGCATCCCGACAGAACTCAATTTGTGAAACTAAGAGATAGTGTTAATTATGTTGCCTCTCCTGCAAACCTTCTTACATGTGTCAATATCCCACTACATAGAATCAAACAAAAGATTGATGCAAATGTTAAGATGAATGGAAAGAAACAACTCCTTAATAATGCTCTTTTAAGGGTGGATATAACTGAAGTTGAGAATGCTACCTTGGCTATGCCAGTTGTTAATTATATGTTGCTGATAAAAGAATCTGCTATTAATGACTTCTTTGATAGAAATCAATTGCCAGCGGATACAAGTACTTGTGCCGTTCTTGGAAAATTAAGTTATTCAAAGATTGGTTCAACCAATTCATATAAATATTATTATTCATATGATGTTGCAAAAATAATAGCGAATGAGTTGGCAATTGCTGCTGGAAATAATACTACTCCGATAGAAAAATTAAAAATGGTATTAGTACCGGTTAGCATAACTACCACAGAGAGTTCGAGTGGTACTGTCTCCATTACTTCGATGAAACAACAGTATTCGATGAGTGGAGTAACTATTAGAAGTGGCAAAGAATATGACTCTTCAACAGGCAAAAAGATTGATTCGGAACCAATGCATTTGAAGTTGGTGTATAGCGGATTTTAGCATACTTTGGTAGCAATAAAAAATCCGATAGAAGTTTATTTTCTACCGGATTTTTTATTGCTATACCTATTATTTTTGTCGGATAAAAATTTGAATTGGGGTTCCTGTAAATTCATATTTTGCCCTAATTTTATTTTCCAAAAACCGACGATATGGATCTTTCACATATTGAGGTAAATTGGCAAAAAATAAAAACGTTGGAATCTGCGTATTAGGCAATTGAGTTACATATTTAATACGGATATACTTACCTTTCAAAGCCGGTGGCGGATAGTTTTCTATTGCCGGCAACATATATTCGTTTAGTTTGGCAGTTGCCACTTTGCGTTGTTTGTTCTCGTAAACCTGTACTGCTGTTTCCAGCACTTTAAGAATACGTTGTTTGGTAGTGGCTGAAGTAAAGATGATTGGAAAATCAACAAATGGAGCCAAACGTTCCCGAATTGTTACTTCAAATTTTTTTATATCATTTGATTCTTTGTTTTCAATTAAATCCCATTTATTAATACAGATAACCAACCCTTTCTTGTTTTTCTGAATCAATGAAAATATATTCAAATCCTGACTTTCTATACCACGGGTGGCATCAATCATCAATATACAAACGTCGCAATTTTCTATGGCACGAATAGAACGTACCACCGAATAATACTCCAAATCTTCATTTACCTTAGCTTTTTTGCGAATTCCGGCAGTATCAACTAAATAAAAATCGTGTCCGAATTTATTAAATCGTGTGTAAATTGAGTCGCGGGTTGTTCCGGCAATATCAGTAACAATGGTACGTTCTTCACCAATAAACGCATTGACAATTGATGATTTTCCGGCGTTAGGACGTCCAACAACTGCAAAACGAGGAAGATCTTCTTCAATATCATCCGAAAAATCTGGTTTAAAGTGAGTAAGAAGTTTGTCCAGAAAATCACCTGTTCCAAGTCCGTTTATGGCAGAAATCATAAATGGCTCACCCAATCCGAGTTTGTAAAATTCGGCAGCATTATATTGCCATTCGAAAGTGTCGGCTTTGTTCGAAACGAGCATAACAGGTTTTGTATGACCACGTAGAATCTGAGCTACTTCCAAATCGTAATCTGTAATTCCGTTTTGGATATCGACCAGAAAAAGTATTACATCAGCTTCTTCGATGGCTAAAACGACATGTCGTTTAATCTCATCTTCGAAAATATCCGAAGAATTAATCACCCAACCTCCAGTGTCAATCACCGAAAATTCACGACCTTCCCATTCGCATTTACCGTATTGACGGTCTCGGGTAGTTCCGGCTTCATCATTTACTATGGCTCTGCGAGTTTTGGTGAGCCGATTAAAAAGGGTCGATTTTCCTACATTTGGACGACCTACAATTGCTACAATATTTCCCATTTTTTTTATATCTAAAACGTTAGATATTTACATTCCATTTGTTTGTTATCTGCGCAGGTTTTCTCAAATCCGTACAGCGGGTGCAAATATTTTGATTGCAAAGGTACGGATTTTTATCGGAAGTCGAAAATGAGTAAGATATTCAAACACGCTTGCATGAGAATTTCCGAATAAGATTTTAGTGGAAAGTGCTAATACTTAATGTGAAAGGGGAAGATCAAGATGTTTTGCGCAAAATATCGTTTCAAGCTCTTGTAGAATTTAAAAAAAGCAGTATCTTTGCAACGCTTTTAGAGAAAGGTATTACAATCCGATTTCAATATCGGGCGTTTAGCTCAGCTGGTTCAGAGCATCTGCCTTACAAGCAGAGGGTCGGCGGTTCGAATCCGTCAACGCCCACTTCAAATCGAATATCAAAAAAACACACACGTTTCGGGCGTTTAGCTCAGCTGGTTCAGAGCATCTGCCTTACAAGCAGAGGGTCGGCGGTTCGAATCCGTCAACGCCCACCATTAATAAGTCGTACATTCATTTGTTCGACTTTTTTTTGTATATGAGTTTATGTTTCTAGTCTGTATTTTATATTCAGAGTCGATTGATTTTTATTATATTGGTTCGACAGATAATTTTGTTGACCGACTTATTCGTCACAATTCAGGAAGAAGCATTTATACTAAAAGAGAGATTCCATGGATTGTTCTATATCAGAAAGATTATGAAACAAAATCAGAGGCTTACCTTGCTGAGTTATTTATCAAATCACAAAAAAGTCGTAAGTATATCGAAAATTTAATTTCTCAAAATACTTTTTAGTTCAGCTGGTTCAGAGCATTCCGATACTATCGGAAGGTTCGGCAGTTCGAACTCCGATAAATCGGAATGTCATACTTCCATCCGTCAACGCCCCAAAAAAAGAGGTCCCACCTTTTTAAAGTGAAACCTCTTTTTTTATTCTTCAATTTTTTTTAGTTTTTATCCACCAACTTATTGCTATTTGCATTATAACGTTCCCCGGTATTCGGATATTTAAGTAGAATTTCTTCAATTTTTGTCAAATCAATAGAGTTTAGTTTTACATCTAAAGCTCCTGTATTTTCAAGCAGATAGTTTCTCCGTTTTGTACCGGGGATCGGAATAATATCTTCGCCTTGAGCCAATACCCATGCTAATGCCAATTGAGATGGTGAACATGACTTTTGTCTGGCGAAGAGAGCAAATTCATTGGCTAAATTTGTATTGTTTTCAGCATGATCCATCTGGTAACGAGGCAATGTTTTTCTAAAATCACCATCTTTTATCTCGCTTAAATCAAGAGTATTAGTCATTAAACCTCGAGCCAATGGGCTAAATGGGATTAAAGTGATTCCAAGTTCACGGCAAGTAGGAAGAATCTCTTTTTCCACATCTCGTGTAAGTAAGGAGTATTCACTTTGGAGTGCCGAAATGGGATGGACAGCGCATGCACGACGTAAAGAATTGGCTGAAGCTTCCGATAAACCCAAATAACGTACTTTCCCTTCTTTTACTAACTCAGCCATTGTACCGACTGTTTCTTCAATCGGAACATTCGGGTCAACACGATGTGCGTAATATAAATCAATAACGTCGGTATTTAATCGTTTCAGACTATTTTCTACAGCTATTTTAATGTATTTTGGAGAAGCATCGAATCCGAATGCATATTTATTGTCAGGATTTGGTTTAAACCCAAATTTTGTTGCCAAAAATATTTTCTTACGATTTGATTTTAGCACTTTTGAGATTAACTCTTCGTTCTTGCCAGCACCATAAATATCTGCTGTATCCCAGAATGTAACACCTATTTCAATGGCTTTTTCTAGTGTGGCAATGGATTCAACGTCGTTTGGTTCGCCATAACCATGACTCATTCCCATGCATCCTAACCCAATTGCAGGAAGCAGAATTTCTGTTTTTCCAAGTTTTCTGTATTTCATATTTTATTCATCATCCGATTTGGTAACGATTTCATAATTTGAGCTAATACTCCCCAACGTTTTGTTATATAGGCAACTTTTTTCTTCTTTTTTATAGCATTAAATATTTGAGTTGCTGCTTTATCTACATCTGTAACCCAAAATAATCCTTCACCTTTAGCCATTTCAGTATTTACAAACCCCGGACGAATATCAGTCACAAAAATCGGCAAATTGGTTTTAGAAGCCTTTATTCTTAAACTTTCGAGGTAGTTAATCTGATAAGCTTTCGATGCAGAGTAGGAGGGAGCTTGAGAGTTTCCCCGTAATCCTCCAATGGATGTAATCCCGACTAATTGCCCGTATTTCTGCTTTTGAAAATAGTTGAAAGTCCAGTCGGCAATGGATGTAAAACCGCTAACATTGGTATCGATGGTTCGTTTTTCAATTTCAAAATCTAACTGATTATTTAAATCTCCTGTTCCCGAACTTATTATAAGTAAGTCGAGTTTACCTAATTCTTCCACTAGTTCATTTAAGATGTTAACAGTAAGTTGTGTTAGTGTAACATCAAAACTTTTAATGATATATCTGTTCGGGTTTTCTAATTTGATTTCTTCAAGCAGATTTGTTCTTCTACCGGTAATGGCAACTTGCCAACCGTTTTCGACGAATAATTTAGCTAGATTTCTACCAATTCCGGAAGTTGCACCTATAATGATTGCTTTTTTCACAATTGTCAACTAAGTATATGTTGGATTAATTTTTCAAAAATACAAAAAAAAGGATAAAACTCAATGCTTTATCCTTTTTAAAAATATTGGAATTTTTGAGTGTTAAATGAAATGATACAAAAACACAATAGTACCATCAAAAGCTGTTTTTATATTGTCTTTTATTTCCAATGCTACCTGAATTTCTGCTTTTGCAATACCTCTGAGGTTTGTAAGTGCTTTAAGTCTTGCACGAACACGAACTTCGCTATTTACTAAAACGGGACTATTGAACCGTAAATTTTCTATTCCGTAATTTACAGTGAGTTTAGAGTTGTTTACTTTTACAATTTGCTCCCACAAATAAGGCAGAATCGATAAATTCAGGTATCCGTGAGCTATGGTTGTTTTATACGGACTCTCAATTTTTGCACGTTCAGTATCAACGTGTATCCATTGATGATCGAGTGTAGCATCAGCAAAAAGATTAATTTGATTCTGAGTGATGGTGATGTAATCGGAAACGCCAATTTCTTTACCGACGAATTGATTTAAATCATCAAAACTATTAATGATAATTGGACTCATTTATTTTTATTTGGAAAAAGTTAGTAAGACAGAATTGCACAGTTTGTTTAATTGTGAGCAAAAGTACAATTTTTTTTATTATTTAAGAAATAGTTAATAGGATTTTTTAGGTTTTTTTTAGCATTCGATGAAACTCTCTCAATTCCTGTTTTTTGTGGGCAGAGAGTTTGGTGGCCGGAATACCTTCAATGGCAGCTTCCAGTCCTTGAAGCAACTGAATGCATGCTCCGGGGTCTATCGCTCGGAGTCTCAAAAATGCTTGTTCAGTACCGATGGTTTTTAGTTCGGAAAATGAATTTATTCCCACTTGTATGAGCTTAGCTTCAGTGTCTTTACCTATGTTAGGTTGTTTGGATAAATCGGATGTCATTTGTTGAAATCTTTTAGTTCGTTTAACAAAGTTTGGTTTTCTTCAGGAGTACCTACTGTAATGCGTAAGCAGCCCAAACATAGTGAAACTGTATTACGATTACGTACAATTATACTTTTTTCGACCAAATAATAATATACTGCATTAGCATCGGGAACTTTTATTAGAATGAAATTAGCATCGGTGGGATAAATATGTTGTACGAACTGTAATTTTCCAAGTTTTTGAATTAAAATGGTTCGTTCTGATAACAACGTTTTTACCCACGCTTTAGTCTGGTTAGCGTTTTTCAATGTAACTAAAGCTTGTCTCTGCGTCAGGATATTGATATTATAAGGGTATTTAATCTTGTTCAGAATGGCAATAATTTCAACAGAAGCGAAAGCCATGCCAAGACGAATAGCGGCACTTCCCCATGCTTTTGAAAATGTTTGCAGAATAACAAGATTTGGATAGACTGACAGTTTCTCGGAAAAACTTTCGTTCGAAGCAAAATCAATATAAGCTTCGTCGAGCACAACTATTCCAGTAAACGATTTTAAGATTTTCTCAATTTCCAAACGATTTAAACTATTTCCGGTTGGATTATTTGGTGAACACAACCAAATTATTTTAGTGTTTTTGTCTGTGGCTGCAAGTAATTTATCTGTTTCAAAATCGAAGTTTTCATCCAATAGTACTTTTCTATATTCCACATCGTTTATTGATGCGGAAACTTTATACATACCGTAAGTTGGTTCAATTGCAACCACATTGTCTATGCGTGGTTCGCAAAATGCACGGTATAATAAATCGATTGGTTCATCGCTTCCGTTCCCAAGAAATATGTTTTCGGCAGGAACATTTTTTATTGTTGAAAGCAATTCTTTTACTTCCCATTGCAATGGATCAGGGTAACGATTATAGGGGGCATTATAGGGGTTTTCATTGGCATCGAGGTAAACTGATGCCTCACCTTTGAATTCGTCCCGGGCACACGAGTATGGTTGTAAGTTCTGTATATTTGAACGGAGTAAATTTTGAATATTCATTGTTTTTAATTTATTGAAAAACTGATATTTAATGTTTTTCTTGTTCTGTTAAAATAAATTCCACTCGGCGGTTTTTTTGTCTCCCTGTTTCGTCTGTATTAGTTGTTAAGGGTTGACTACAACCTTTGCCTGCAAATGAAATTCTGTTTCTTGAGATTTTATTTTGGTTTAAGAACTTCCCGATTGCTTTAGCTCTTGCCAACGAAAGTTTTTTGTTATAATCGTTGCCTCCAATGGAATCAGTATGTCCAGTTATTGTAATATCTAATGCTAAGTTTTCTCTAAGTATATCAGCTAATTGCAGTAATTCAGCAATAGATTCCTGCCGCAATGTCGCTTTGTTGAAATCGAAGTAAACATTTTCAAGTGTATATTTTTTATTTGTTTCTAATTTAGAATTAACTGTGAAATCATTATTTTTCTGTGCTTTCTTGTGTGGTTTTATTAAGTCTTGAAAAAAAGTAGGTAATCCGAACATGCAGGTGTTATCAGCCAGAAAAATAGCATCTTGTTTGAAGCGGCAATCTTTACCAACGATGGTTGGATTCTCAATCGAGGAAAGAAATTTAGATTGGTATTCAGCAATATATATTTTTCCGTTGATAGCCAATTGCAATGCGCCTACATTTTTTTTATTCTTATTCTGACCAATCGGACAAATTGTTTTTTGAATATCACCTTCATTTCCCGAAGAAATATTGGCTTGCAGAATTTTGCCACTTGTTACTATACCTATATACAGCAATTTCCCGTCAGGAGAAAACTCCAATCCATAAGGATTATTTTCTGCGCCAAGTTTTAAAGTTATAGGGTTTGATACTAATCCTGTTTTATTGTCGAAATTGAAAACCTGCACCGTTTTTTCTCCATTGATTGCTACAGCCAGTTTTTTCTTATCAATTGAAACTTTCAGGTAACCAATTGTATTATACACCGATTTATCATATACAATTCCAGAATTTGATACTACCGGTTTTATAGATAAACCTTCTTTAGTTAACAAATAAGCTACAAATGCATTCGAACCATATTCGTGAATAATTATCCATATATCCTTATTATTGTTATGCTTTACTGCTACCAGTTTTTCGGTGCAAAGTTCTTTGATTAACTGATTTTTTAGTGTAATGTCACCAAATCCTTTATCTTTATTTAAGTCCACAATAGAATAGCAAAATCCACCTTTATTAGCTTCCGAATCCATAGTAAAAATGTAAAAGATAGATTTACTGCCTGGAAGCGGAACTATTATTGCCGATTGTGTAGATGATAAGTGTCCGTTGAGTTTTGTGCCGTTTGGCATGATTGCATTTGCTTTGTTCCAAACGGAAATACCATCAGTATAGAAGAGTAAATTCCCGTTTTCATCAGAAATGCTTGAGCAACCTTCAGAGGTTCTGATTTTGCTTCCAACAAACGCTTTCGGAACACTGTCGCAAAAATCGACGCCTGCACCATACCCAAATATCCATTTACCAGATTCAAATTGTGCCGCAACATCAAATTGAAAGACAGACATAATGCAAACTTGCATTATGAGAATGTTTCTTATTCGATTATTTGTTGAAGTGCACATATTGAAATAAATAATTTAATCGAAAGGCACTGATATATTTTTTATCTTCGGGGATGTCGGCTTTCTCTCACTTCCACTTCTTTTTCTTCATTAATCCTTACTTTTACAGCGTTGCTGTGTGCCATTAGTTCTTCGCTTTCGGCCATTAAAATAATAGCATTGCTCAAATTTGTCAGCCCTTCGGGGGTAATTTGCTGAAAAGTAACTTTACGAATATAACTGTCCAGATTCACACCATTATATGCTTTTGCATAGCCATTTGTAGGCAAAGTGTGGTTAGTCCCGGAAGCATAATCGCCTGCACTTTCTGGTGTATAGTTACCAAGAAAAACAGAACCAGCGTTGATGATATTTGCGGCCACTCCCATATAATAACGGGTTGAAATAATTAAGTGTTCCGGCGCATATTCGTTTGTCAATTCCACCGCCTCTTCCAATGATTTTACAAGGATTATTTTGCTGTTTTCCAGTGCTTTTCTGGCAAATTCTTTTCGAGGTAGTTGCTCTAACTGAATCTCAATCTGTTCAAGTACGGGTTCAATTATTTTATCACTTACTGTTACAAGAATTGACTGACTATCAATGCCATGTTCGGCTTGTGAAAGCAGATCGGCAGCAATAAAAACTGGATTGGATGTTTCGTCTGCAATTACTTCCACTTCTGAAGGACCGGCGGGCATATCGATAGCCACATCACGCAACGAAACTAATTGTTTGGCAGCGGTAACATATTGATTTCCTGGTCCAAATATCTTATATACTTTTGGTACCGATTCAGTTCCATAAGCCATAGCCGCAATAGCTTGTGTTCCACCAATTTTAAATATGCGATGAACTCCGGCAACTTTAGCAGCATATAATACCGCAGGGTGAATTTTACCTTCTTTATTAGGGGGTGTACAAAGCACAACTTCTTTACATTCTGCTATTTGCGCAGGGATTCCTAACATTAAAACGGTTGAAAATAAAGGTGCAGTTCCACCAGGAACGTAAAGTCCTACTTTTTGAATAGCAATTGCTTTTTGCCAGCAATATACACCCGGAGAGGTCTGAATTTCTGGTAATTCCTGTTGCTGTTCAGAATGAAATTTCCAGATATTTCTCCTGGCCATTTCAATGGCTTGTTTCAGATTTACTGAAATCAGTTTTTCAGCTTCTGCTATTTCTTCTTTTGTCACTTCAATTGAATCAAGGCTTACTTTGTCAAATTGTTGTGTGTAATCCTTTACAGCTTTGTCACCAAGTTTGCGAACATCATCCAATACTTTTTGAACCGTGTCGAACAGCGAAGTACTGTCGAAAGTTGGACGGGAAATGATTGATGCCCAATCTTCACGGGAAGGATATTTGATAATTTGCATAATGTTTAATCGTTATTTTAGTTATTAAAATAGCTCTGTGAGAAGAGTTTTTATAATCAGTTTTTTACAATTGACTCCCAATTGTCGTACAATTCTTTTATTCCGCCTAAAACAATATTTGCTCCACTGGAAATCAATACCTCAGGCTCTAATGGTCCGGTGTTTACCCCAATGGTAAAAAGTCCGGCTGCAGTGGCAGATTCAACCCCTAAAGGAGCATTCTCAATCACAATTACTTCCGATGGCGTATATCCCGATTTTTTTAACGCTATCAAATAAGGCTCAGGATGTGGTTTTCCAAATTTAACATCAAATGCGGTTACCATTTTTTCTTTTTGAAATATACCCGGAAAATTTTCCTCCAAACTGTCGAGTAATGTTGGTTGTCCTGAACCTGTAACTACAAATATATCAAGATGCTGTGCTTGTATTTTTTGCAATAATTCTAATGCATAAGGCATTCGTTCTGTTTTACCTCCTGCTTCAAAAAAATTGGATTTCAATTGGTAAATATGTTGTTTTTCTTCTTCTGTAGCTTTTCTTCCGAATGTTTTGGTAAATACTCCATCAATTGTCGATGCGCCGGTGCGTCCTTCGTTCATATATGCTTCATATTCAGTAAATGGAAGTTTCATCTGGTGCAATGCTTTAACCCAAGCTGTTGCATGGTTTTTCATCGAATCGAACAAAACCCCATCCATATCGAAAAAAACTGCTTTAGGCTGAAAGATTGGATAATTCTTAGTATAAATAAATTTTTCTATCTCCTTTGAAAACATGTAGTTAAAAATTTTATGCAAAGATACTTATTTTGTCACTTATAACCGACCTTTTTGTACCTCAAATTCTTTTTTTACTTTTTGATAAGTACTTTCTAAAATGAGTTTCTCGGATAATTTTTTTTCGATAGAGTTTACCTCTTTTTTTAATTGCACGAACAAAAATAATGAAAATCATTGTAATTTTACTTTCGAAATTAAAATTCGGGGTGTGGCGTAGTTGGTAGCGCACTACGTTCGGGACGTAGAGTTAGCAGGTTCGAGTCTTGTCACCCGGACAACATCACAATAATTTGTCAGATAATTTTTTTGTTGATATTATTCCAAGTTTAGTTGTTGATTATTGACCTTGTATTGAAACGAAACCAACTTTTGTTACTGTTTTTGCGGAATATTTGGTATGATTTTTGTGATTTTACGGAAAATTAAATGGTAATATGAAAACATATTTTTTTATCCAACTTGCCTTATTTACAATTGCTTTTACATCTTGTAATCTAACAAACGAGTCTAATTATTCTCCAGAGTTATATGCTTGGGCATCGCATATTAATAAAACAGATACTATTAATCAGTATTTAACTGATGAAGGGGGAGTAAGACGAACAGATACTATAAATGTTGGTGACACATTAGTTTTTATAATGTATTTAAACGGAGTAACTAATAATCTAAAAAATTTTTATTTAACTCAATCAGATTCAACTATTTCTAAAATATTATTGCCTGTTGAAACATCAATGGACAGTATTTTTAGTAAATCTGAATCCAATTATTCAAAAGGACAATTTATTTTTCTGCCTAAAATAACTTCTGTATTTTTCCCTGTTCGTTACATTGCATTAAAACCAACGATAACTGAATATATACAACTTACGTTGGAGTCTGATGTGAATTCTAAATCCACTGCAGGAGACAATTCTGTGTCATTTAAACTGAAGATTCCTGCTATTGAAAAACCAAATGCAATAAAAAAATAAAATAAAATCAATTAAAATATTTAACCGTCTGCGGAAACGTGGGCGGTTTTTTATTTAATCAGATTAAAATGACTCTATGTTTTTCTGTATAGAAATATAATTGTATTTTTACAGCATATTTATTTCAGAAAAGGTAATTATTTAATAAAAATTATATTGTTATGAATCATTTGTTATTTTTAAATTTAGGAGCCGGCGAAATTATTATTATTGCTCTGATTGTATTGTTGTTATTTGGCGGGAAGAAGATCCCCGAATTGATGCATGGTATCGGAAAGGGTGTAAAAAGCTTTAAAGATGGTATGTCTGACATCGAAAATGATATAAAAAAAGATGTGAATTCAACAGACGAGAAAAAAGATTCAGCTAAGTAAACATGAGCAAATCTATTGAGGGCGAAATGACCTTTTGGGATCATCTCGACGAGTTACGAAAAATATTATTTCGGATAATTGCCTTTGTGACAGTAGTTTCCCTTGTGTTGTTCATATATATGCGGGAAATTTTCGATAAGATTATTTTGTCTCCTTCACGAAATGACTTTTTCCTTTACGAATGGCTCAATCAGTTTGCAAAGAAATATCCGATTTTGCCTGATTTCTGCGTGGGAACTTTTCAGGTTAAAATCATTAATATCAATTTGGCATCTCAATTTTTGATTCACATGTCCACATCCATGTGGTTAGGGTTGGTATTGAGTTTTCCATTCGTTATTTATCAGCTTTTTATATTTGTCAAACCGGCACTTTACGGTAATGAAAGAAAAAATACCGGTTTGGCATTTTTCTTTGGTAACCTCTTATTCTACATTGGAGTTGCTGTAGGTTACGTAATGGTTTTCCCTCTTACATTACGTTTCTTGGCTGGTTATGAAATCAGTTCGTATATTGAAAACAGCGTCTCGCTCGATTCTTATATGGATAGCTTTATGATGATGTGTTTTATCATGGGATTGGTTTTTGAGTTGCCTTTACTGTCCTGGTTTTTATCTAAATTGGGCATTTTAAATCGTGGATTTTTTAATAAATTCAGAAAACACGCCGTTGTTATCTTATTGATAATTGCGGCAGTTATTACGCCTTCAGGAGATCCATTTACACTTATGGTAGTCTTTTTACCCATATATATGCTTTGGGAAATTAGTGCGCTGGTCGTAAAAAAGCAACCTAAAGAAATATAAGTTTGATATTAAATACATATTATTTCAATTTATAAATACCACATTATGAAACGAAGAGATTTTTTTAAATCGGCAGCAGTTGTTGGTTTGGCATCTATTTTTAATCCCACTAGTTTAGGAGCTACCGGAAGTTCAATTGTAGCGGGCGATAAAATGTCGGTACAGTCTGAGCCGGATTTGGTGGCGGTAATGGGTGGCGAACCTGCTGCGATGTTGACACGTGCTTAAAAGGAATTTGGAGGGATTGGTCATTTTGTGAAAAAAGGATATAAAGTGGTTATCAAACCCAATATTGGTTGGGATAGAAAACCTGAAATGGCAGCTAATACCAATCCTGAGTTAGTTGGAGCGTTGGTACGGATGTGTAAAAGCGCCGGAGCTTCGGAAGTGATTGTGTTTGATCACACTTGCCACGACTGGAAAAAAAGTTATGCTAACAGTGGTATTGAAAAAGCGGTAACCGATGCAGGTGGTAAAATGGTTCCTGGTAACGATGAAGTTTATTACAAAGAAGTGGAACTTCCACGCGGGGTGAACTTAAAGAAGACAAAAATTCATCAATCATTGTTGGAATGCGATGTGTGGTTTAACGTACCGGTGTTGAAGCATCACGGAGGTGCTAAAAATTCAATTTCGATGAAAAATCTGATGGGTATTGTTTGGGACAGAGGTTTTTTCCACCGGAGTGATTTGCATCAATGTATTGCAGATACTGCTACTTTTCATAAAGCTCCTGCTTTGAATATCGTTGATGCTTATCGTATTATGAAATCGAATGGACCGCAGGGTAAATCGGAAGCTGATGCTGTGACACTCAAATCATTGATTGTATCACCTGACTTTGTGGCAGCTGACACAGCTTCCATGAAATTATTTTCGCAAGTACAACCAACCGATATTAAAGATGTACGCTATATTGCATTGGCCGAGAAACTAAAAGTTGGTACTCAGAATATTGAGAAACTAAATGTGAAACGTATTAAATTATAATTTGCTAAATAATTGATAATTATCTTTTAATGAAATTCTTTAAGAAAATACGGGTCGTTTTATCTTTATTGTTTTTTCTCCCAATTTTGGTCTTTTTCCTCGATTTTACAGGAAAACTTCCGACAGAAATGCATCTGTTCCTTCATATTCAATGGATTCCGGCTCTATTATCGTTGAATTTCATTGTTATTGGTGTATTATTGCTTTTAAGTTTATTGTTTGGCCGTATTTATTGTTCAAGTATTTGTCCGTTAGGAGTTTTTCAGGATATTATTGCATGGAAATCACGTTTGTTTCGGGAGAAAAAGAAAAAGCTTCGTTTTGATTACGAAAAACCACAAAACATACTTCGTTATTCTATTTTGGTTGTAACAGTTGTTTTATTTGTTTTTGGAAGTTCATTCTTGGTTATCTTACTTGATCCGTACAGTACATTTGGGCGTATTGTTTCTCAACTTTTTCGTCCGTTAGTTATTTGGACAAATAATGGTTTGGCAGTATTACTTAACAAGTACGGAAATTATTCACTATATAAAATTGAGCAGCTGGCTTTTGTGCCACTGGCATTCATTGTTGCAGTCATATTTTTCTTTAAAGTGTCCGAAATGTCTGTTCGGAAAGGGCGATTGTATTGTAATACTGTTTGTCCGGTAGGCTCTTTTCTCGGACTTTTGTCCAAAGTTTCTATATTTCATATTTCAATCGAAGAATCGAGTTGTACTCATTGCGGTCTGTGTGAAAAACAGTGTAAATCGCAATGTATCAATAGTAAAACAATGGAAATTGATGATTCACGTTGTGTTACTTGCTTCAATTGTTTATCGGCTTGCAAACAAAATGGGATTAAATATGATTTGCGGTATAAGAGAAAATCATCATCCGTATTGGAAACTCCGTCTGATATAGGTCGTCGGACTTTTTTACTAACTACAGGAGCAGTTTTCACAACAATGGCATTTGCAACTACCAAATCCATTGGTGGAAAAAAGGATAGCATTCTGACCCGTAAACCGATTATGCCGCCGGGAGCAAAGAATATTAATCATTTCAATGCACATTGTACTGCTTGTCAACTTTGTGTTACAAAATGCCCTATGCAGGTGCTTAAACCAGCAACATTAGAATATGGTATTTCCGGAATTACTCAACCCCATTTGACTTTCTCAACGCATATTTTTTGTTCCTACGATTGTAATATTTGTAGTTCGGTTTGTCCTACCGGAGCATTGAAGCGATTACCAGTTGAGGATAAGAAGCTAACACAGATAGGGGTGGCTAAATTCAGAAAGAATATGTGCGTTGTGCATACTGATGAAACGGATTGTGGAGCATGTTCTGAGCACTGTCCAACGCAAGCTGTACATATGATACCTTATAAAAATGGACTAACAATTCCTGAAGTAACAGAGGATTTATGTATCGGTTGTGGTGGATGTGAATCAATTTGTCCGGTTCGTCCCTATCAGGCAATTTATGTAGAAGGTGTTGCTACACAACTTAGGGCTCAGAAACCTGCTGAGGCAAAGAAGTTTGATAAAAAGATTGACGATTTTGGATTTTAGATACTTCCTAAAGTAATAGAATCAGATTTCTTATAAATTGTTATGTTATTAAAAAATATAATACTTAAATGTCTGCAGAATTGTATTTTAGTATGTTCCTTAAATTTTACAAAACGAATATCTATTTTTTACTGATAGTTTTTCTTCTTATATCGAATGCCTGTTTTTCACAAAGTCAGGAAAACTTAAAAATGTGGTTTGATAAGCCTGCAAGTAGTTGGGAGGAAGCTCTTCCTATTGGTAATGGACGCATTGCAGCAATGATTTTCGGCAATCCTTCTCGTGAGCGCATACAAATAAATGAAGCTACATTTTGGTCGGGAAGTCCTGGTAGCAATGAAAATCCTAAAGCTTTGGTGAATTATCGCAAAGTACAAAAACTTATTTTTGAAGGAAAATACAAAGAGGCTACTGAGTTGGCTGAGCAAAGCATAATAGCACCCAACAAAAGGTTTTGCGCCTATTACCAGACATTGGGCAATGTGTATTTTTCGTTTCCAGAGCATGAAAACTATAGTAATTACTACCGAGATTTAAACCTCCAAAATGCTATTACAACAACAACTTACAAAGTTGCAGAAGTAACATTTAAACGCGAAGCTATTTCATCGTTCGATAATCAGGTAATTGTTATGCGTATTACTGCCGATGCCAAAAACAAAATCAGCTTTGGTATTTCAATGGATAGTCCGGTAAAACTTGAAATTTCTACCCCAACAAACGATTGTCTCGAAGCAAATTGTAATTCATGGGATTATGCAGATTTTAAAGGCAAGGTAAAAGCTACCACATTTGTAAAGCTTGTACCCAAAGGAGGCAAAGTTCATTCGGATGGTATCTCTGTAAACGTTCAAAACGCAGATGAAGTCGTTGTATATATTTCAATGGCTACTAATTTTATTAACTATCTTGATATCAGTGGAAATGAAAAAGAAATTGCAGGTAAATACCTTGAAAAGGCATTAATTGTTCCGGTAGATAAATTGTTTTCCGACAATGTAAAAACATATCAACATCTATTTAACAGGGTAAAGCTTAATTTGGGTACAACAGACTCTATTAAGAAACCATTAGATAAAAGAATTAAAGAGTTTTCGAAAGGGTCAGATCCTCACTTGGCGATGCTTTATTTTCAATTTGGACGTTATTTGCTTATTTCCGGTTCACAGCCTGGTGGACAACCTCTCGGATTGCAAGGTTTGTGGAATGACAAAGGACATCCGGCTTGGGGTGGAAAATACACCGTAAATATCAACACAGAAATGAATTACTGGCCTTCTGAGCCTACCAATTTGACCGAAACTAACGAACCATTAGTTCAGATGGTTAAAGAACTTTTGGTAAGCGGAAGTAAAACTGCGCAATCTATGTATGGTATGCCCGGTTGGGTGATGCACCACAATACAGATATATGGAGAAATACTGGAGCTATTGACGGCGTGTATTGGGGATTGTGGCCTTGCGGAGGTGCTTGGCTGTGCCAACATTTATGGTACAAATATCTGTACAATGGCGACAAAGAATATCTTAAATCAGTATATCCTGTACTGAAAGGTGCTTCTCAGTTTTATCAGTCATTTCTTATTGAAGAACCTATTCACAAATGGCTCGTTGTCAGTCCAACCAACAGCCCCGAAAATAGTCCTTTGTGTCACCCCGAATACTCTATTTCAGCCGGAACTGCAATGAGTACGCAGTTGGTTTCGGATTTGTTTGATATTACCATTCGTAGTGCCGAAATTTTAAAGACAGACAAAGACCTGGTTGCTGATTTGAAAACTAAGATGAAACGATTGCCACCCAATATGATTGGACAGTATGGGCAATTGCAGGAATGGCTCGAAGATTGGGATAACCCTAATGACAAGCATCGTCATATTTCACAGTTATATGCATTTTTTCCATCAAATCAAATTTCACCTTACCGTACACCCGAACTTGCTGAAAGCGTGCGCAATACACTTATTCAACGTGGCGATCCTTCTACCGGCTGGTCTATGAACTGGAAAATAAACTGCTGGGCACGATTACTTGACGGCAACCATGCTTACCAAATGATGAAAGAACAAATCAACTTAGTAGAACCTTCATCAAAAGAAGGACACAGTGAATCAGGGGGAACTTATCCCAATTTGTTTGATGCACATCCACCTTTTCAGATTGATGGGAACTTTGGTTTGACAAATGGATTAACCGAAATGCTCGTTCAAAGTCATGACGGAGCAATTCAATTACTTCCGGCTCTACCCGATAATTGGTCTAAAGGTTCAGTATCAGGATTATGTGCTCGAGGAGGTTTCGAAATCATAAGTCTGGTTTGGGAAAAGGGAATTGTTAATGAAGCAATTATAAAATCGAAATTAGCAGGAATTTGTCGCATTCGTTCATATAATGAATTAGTTTTTGATAATGGAAAGCCTTTGAATCCTTCAAAAGGTAAAAATCCCAATCACTTTTTCTATGTCCCAGAGATTAATGTCCCTCTGATTTCAAACAAAATTACTCCTTTCAAATTTCAGACAAAACAAGTGTTTGAATACGATATAAATACAAAAGCAGGAATGGTGTACCATATAAAACTGAAACAGTGAATACGCTTGCAAACCGTCAAATGTTCAAGCCTCACTCGTTATAATTTATAAATAAGTGTTGATATATGTTTCCTGTTCAATAAAAAATGCTGTGAATATCTATTAAACCCTAAACATGAAATTTAGGTATGTGGTTTGATGGACAAAAAAACTTATCTTTGCATTAGAAACAATAAAAGCTACGGATGTTAGAAATTATCATAAAAGGAGTGTTGATTGGGTTATGTATCTCCGTACCACTTGGTCCGATTGGAATGCTTACTATTCAGCGAACTCTTAATCGCGGACAGCGATATGGTATTGCTACCGGCTTGGGAGCAACAACATCTGATTTGGTATATACTATAATAACATTGTTTTTCCTCAGTTTTGTACTCGATTTTATTGAAGAGCATCGTTTTGTTATACAACTTATTGGAAGTCTTGTAGTTGCTATTTTTGGGTATTATATCTACAGAACAAATCCGTCCACACAACCAAAGCCGAACGAACCAGTTAAACATACACTTGTTGGTGATTTCTTCAGTTCTTTTGCGTTAACCTTTTCCAACCCTTTGGTTCTTTTCGTTTTAATTGCTCTTTTTGCCCGATTTGAATTTATTAATAGCAAAACAACTCTATTTGTCTCTGTTATAGGTATCTCATCCATCTTGACCGGTGCTCTATTGTGGTGGAATTTGCTGACCTTTTTGGTCAGCCGTTTCAAAAACAAGCTAAATATGAGGGAACTGAAAATTATTAATCAGATTACAGGAATAATTATTCTTCTAATCGGCTGTATTGGATTTGTTCTAAGTATAATGAAATAAAAAAAGCCAACCCATTTCGCAATGAGTTGACCTAGTATTAATCATGGAAGATTAATAAACAAATGTATTATTTTAAACGCTAAGAGACCGAATCTGTTGGTTTATCACAATCTCCATGCATTTGAAGCGATTTTCCTCCATTACTGGAAAATGAATCCATCATTTCTTCTTTTGTCATTTTGCCTTTAATCCAGATCATGCTTAATTCTCCTCTTTCTTTTGTTACAATAAGCATATCTGCATTGTCTTTCTCTGTAACGCGATAATAAATATGTACCCGTTCGCCTTTGTCACGAGCTTCGACAGCGGTTTCAAAATTACCGGCTTCAACCACCTGATTCAAATCACGTTCTACAGATCTCATAAGAGGCGAATCGGAATTTGCCTCCAGCGTAAGAATCTTTATGCTTCTCATTTTTGCCATCATATCTTTGTTGTTTTTCCCAATTCCACCAAACAAAGATGCCATATTCATCATTCCCTTACCGACCGAAACGTATTGAAAACGTTCGTCATTTCCGTATTTATCGAATAGCCCTTGAAGAGTTTGAGCTTGATTTACAGCTACAATCATAAAAAGTGCAGCTACTAGTGTTATTACTTTTTTCATTTTAGTTCCTATTTAAATTGTATTTTGTTTTGTATATCGTCTAATTTTTCTTTTGTTTCTGCAATTTTTTGCATGGGTTGCAAACTTTTTCTCACCGTTTGGATACTATGCATTGGTTCTAGGCTATTTTTAATAATTTCACCTGCCTTATTTATTTTTTTCTCTGCATATTGCTGAGCATATTCTGCATTTTCAATTTTCTTACCTGAAATGACTGCGTAGTTCTCGGTTTGTTGTGGTCGCTGAATCCACAATGTCAGTAAAATAGCTGCTGCGATTCCAGAGTAGGCAAATGTCTTTATCCATATGCGTTTTACTGTCTGTTGTTTTGGCAATACATTTTTGAGAGGAACAATGGCTTTTTCCTGTAATTCCTGATCAAAAACATCGAACAACGCCCGATATGGTTCGAGTTCAGAAGCTACGTTTCCTGTAGCAAAATATTGCTTTAAGTTCTTTTCATCGTCGAGAGTTGTTTCTCCCCTAAAATATTTTTCCAGCAATTCGTCTATTTTTTCCATACAGTTTCCTCCACCCGTTTTTGTTCATATAGTATTTTTTCTCTGATTTTTTGTCGTGCCCTCGACAGGTTTACACTTACTGCATTTTCGGTCAGCGACGTGATAAATGCAATTTCCGGGATTTCCATTCCTTCTACATCGCGCATTCGGATAATGGTTCGTTGCAACTCAGGTAAATTGTCTATCATGTCTTTGATTCGTTTCGCCATGTCTTTCTGTTCCATTTGTTGGTGCGGATTTGGCTCAGCGTGCTCATATTCAGCAGGCAGTTCGTCTTCATCTTTTTGTTGCCGGATAGTGTCCAAACACAAATTCCGCATAGCTTTCATCGTAAATGCCTGAATATTTTCCACTTCGTCGAAGTTCTGGCGTTTTTCCCACAATTTCATACTCAATTCCTGAACAGCATCCTGTGCAGCATCCGTGTTTCGTAGCATTGATTTTGCCAATCGAAACAGTTTATCGGAAAGTGTGAGTATTTGAGTATTAAATTGTTTAGAATCCATACAATTTTAAAATTGACAATTTTTAGTTGTCAATTTACAATGATTACGTACTCATTGTGAAATTAATATTCCCGGAAATATCCCCGTTTATAAGTATGACGTGGAAAGACAAATAATATTACATGGAACACAAAAAAAAGAATGTGTTTTGTCTTTTCGGTTGAACAAAACACATTAAAAGGTATTGAAATAAATTAAATCAATCGTTTGATTACGCGAAGTTTGTGTGTGTATTTCCCATTTGGAGTTGATATTATTCCTTGATAATCAATGGTTTCTATTTTCACAGAACCAGAAGAATGAATAATCTGGTTGTTATTGAGCATAATACCAACATGAACAATTTCGCCATCAGTATTTTCGAAAAAAGCCAAATCACCTGCTTTTGCTTCGGAAAGAAAATCAATAACCTGCCCACATTCTACCTGATGGAAAGAGTCGCGTGGTAAATATATGCCACCAATTGAAAAAACAAGTTGTACCAATCCAGATGAATCAATTCCAAAAATACTTTTTCCACCCCACAGGAAAGGTGCATTCAGATATTGTTTGGCAAGATTGCAAATTTGATCTCCATTAACAGGCTTTGATATAATTTGTTCGCCTGATTCTACCGTGAATATTTCATCATCAATTTTGCACTTTCCGCCGGTAAAAGCTGGTAGTAAACTTCCGCCGGGTATTATGACATTTTCGCCTGAAGAGTTTTTGCAATTCAATAAAGGTACTGAAACACAGTATGGTGCAATATTTACATAAGATATTGCCTGATTATCTGATAATATTTTAATCATTTTCCTGTCGATCCAACCACTGTAATTATCGCTTAGATTTCTAATTGATAACCAGTTCTCGCGTATTTCAAGAATTTCTATGCATTCGCCAAACAAAAGTTGCGAAGTCATTTCACTTAGTTCGCTATCGCTAATACGAAGCGGTACAAGAGGAAGGGTAACAATTCCTGTCATAGTTAGTTTTTATTGGTTAAATGCATTATTTTGGGAAAGTTATATGTTTGTGGAAATTATAAATTTAACTGCAAAAATAACGAAAGTTTACTGATAACGCTTTAGTTAGGTATTTTTTTCGTAATTTTCGGCACTTTTAGACTATTTTTGTTGTTTTTAATATTATCATTTACCCGATGAAGATAAAATTTACTCCTCAGCAGTTAAAACATATTTCGAGAATAGGCCTTTTCTTGTGTGTTGTGGCTATAATTGTTGTACTTTTTCCAACAGAAAATAAGTTTAAATATCAGTTTGAGGTTGGAAAGCCATGGATCTACGAATTAATTACGGCGTCATTTGATTTTCCAATTTATAAGAGTGATCAACAAATTGATAAAGAGCGCAATCAGATGTTGACAGATTATACTCCTTATTACAAATTGGATACGGCGGCCAATGAGAGTCAAATTAACAAAATAATAGTTGATTGGCAGAAGAATCATGGAAGCAAGCCTGATTTTCTGAACTTTATCAGGAATAAATTTAAATTAATTTATTCTACCGGAATTATTTCAATTGATGAATATAATAAGTTGTTGAAAGACAATAGAGAAAATATTTCCTGTATTCTGCCAAACAGAGTAACTCACACCGTCCCAGTTGAAAGTTTGTACACTCCCCGTACTGCTTATGAAGAAATAATAAGGGATGCACCACAAGAATTGAAATCAAATAATTTAAATTTGTATCTGGTTGAAAACTTGAAGTTTGATAGTACAACATCTGCAATTTCGAAAGCTGATTTGCTGAAAAACCTGTCATTAACTTCGGGCATGGTACAAGTTGGAGAACGAGTTATTGATAGGGGGGAAATTGTTAATCAGGCTAATTATCAAGTGTTGAATTCACTTAGAATAGAATCAGAAAAGCATAACAGCACTATACAAAAATCATCGGTTGTAGTTATAGGTGAGATAATTATGATTCTTGGTCTAATGACCTTGCTTTTCCTGTATATTTATTTATTCCGTCCGAGAATTTACGATACTTTTAGCAACCAGATTTTAATATTGTCTCTGGTTCTTCTGATGGTTGGGCTCACATCGCTTGCAATACGCATCAACACTTTCAGTTACTATATGGTTCCTTTTGCTCTGCTACCAATTGTAATCCGTGTGTTTTTCGATTCACGTACAGCCTTGTTTGCACACATTATCACCATGTTGATGATTTCATTTATGGTTGATAATTCCTTTCAGTTTATTCTGTTGCAAATAACTGTTGGTATGGCCGCAGTTTCCAGTTTGAAAGATATGTCGCAACGTTCGCAGTTAGCTCAAACAGCATTATATATATTTCTTAGTTATGTCTTAATGTTTCTGGCTTTTCAATGTATATCGGAGGGTGATTTTCAGCGGATTAATTGGGGACATATTGTCTATTTTCTTGTGAGTAGTGTTTTTTTATTATTGGCCTACATTATTATCTATTTATACGAAAAAATATTTGGACTTCTCTCGAGTGTAACACTCGTGGAACTTACGAACATCAATAGCGATTTAATGATGGAGTTTTCCGAACGAGCACCCGGCACTTTTCAACACTCATTGCAGGTTTCAAATCTTGCAACTGAAGCAGCTAAGAGGATTAATGCAAATAGTTTATTGGTTCGTACCGGAGCATTGTATCATGATATTGGGAAAATGAAACATCCTGAGTATTTTATTGAAAATCAATTAGTTGACAAGAATCCACTTACCGATATTGATTTTGAAGAAGCATCAAGAATAGTTATCAATCATGTTACAGACGGTGTAGAAATAGCTAAGAAAAATCATTTGCCCGAACAGATTATTAACTTTATTGGAACACATCATGGTTTTTGTAAAACAAAATATTTTTACAATTCCTATATAAATGCCAATCCTGACAAAAAGCCTGATGATGCCATTTTTACTTATCCGGGACCACTTCCAAATAACAAAGAAACGGCTATTTTGATGATGGCGGATGCGGTTGAAGCACGCTCAAGAAGTTTAGGTATTTATACCAACGAATCTATTACAGAAATGGTAGAAACTATGATTGATAGCCAAATTGCGGAAGGACAATTTAAGGATGCCCCAATTACTTTTCAGGATGTAGAAACAGTAAAAGCTGTGTTTATTGAAAAAATAAAAAGTTTTTATCATTCAAGGATTGTTTATCCCGAGTTGAAGAAGTGAGGTCATCTCAAAACAAGCAAAATTTCACATATGACTTTCATCTTATAAATACTTTTAGAATAAATCCCCGAAATAAGCTAAATTCAAAAGAATTTATGCCTATTTCGGGGATTTTATTTACCAAACACGGGTTTGAAACAGCCTCGTGTCAATATGAATAAGTCAAGCTAAAAACTTACGTTTTATATTTTAATGAACTTATTGGTATATACCGAACCATCATTTCCATATAATTTAACAAAATAAACGCCTTTTTTCAATGATGAAATACCGATTTCATTGTTTGAAATACGATTCTGAGCAATAATTTTGCCTGAAACTTCCAGTAATTCATATCTTTCTATTGATAAACCAGAAATTCCTTGAAGAACTAATGAATTAGTTGCCGAATTTGCATAAGCAATAAATGTGTTCTTATTAGGTGCTTTTACATCTGTGATACTAGCCTTTACTTTGTCAAAAAAACTAACCATTTTTGCAATATTGGCAGTTGATTCGGTTTTAGTATCCATATGTCCTCCTCCAGGAACCAATACAAATTCGCTCTGAACACCAGCGGATTGCAAAGCATTGTAAAGTAATTCACTTTGACAATAAGCAACTACATTATCGGCAGCGCCATGAAATAGTAAGAAGGGTGGGTCTTTTGGATCAACATATGTACAGGGATCGGCTAATTTACATCTTGCTTTGTTGCTCTGAATAGCTCCCCCTACAAGAGATGATGCAGGAGATGATGCAGCGTCTGTTGCTCCAAATCCACTTGTAATTTTTGAAGCACTAAAACAAGAATCCATTACCAGCATAGTGGTAGGAGCAGACCATTCACAAGTTGCATGAACTTTGCTACTAAAAGGTGTATATTGCCCCAGTGAACCTTCAATGTCCATAGTAATACCATCAATAGTTTTTGTTTTCACAAAGTTAGTTGTCCCTAAAAATGATGCAGAGTGACCGCCGGAAGATTCACCGGTAACACCTATAAAAGTTGTATCCAATTTGTATTTGTCACAATTACCTCGAATAAACCTGATAGAGGCTTTTATATCCTGACTTTGAGCAGGAAAAATGGCATCCGAACTTGAACGATAGTTAGGAGTAACTACTGCATAACCGGCAGCCAGCAGTGCGTTTCCAAGGCTATTCAATGTTTTCCCATTATCACTCATCCAAGCACTACCAAAAAAATGGAAAACAACAGGATAGCTGGTTTTAGTAGTCTTGGGTAAATAAATATCCAATGTGTGGTAAGCTTTTCCATCATTGGCATAGTTTAAATCAGCATATTTTTGAGAGTATTGCTGTGCAAAACTGTTCAAAAATAAAAAACACGCAAAAAGTAATGTTAATTTTTTCATAAAATTTTTTTTAAGTATTAGTATTTTGAAAAATGACGCTGCAAAAATACTATTTATTTCTTAGTAATCAATGATTAAAGATGTTTTTTTTTACTAAACACAACAAAATTTTCACTGCAATAATAGTATCTATTCTGATATTAATACAGCAGGCTTATTGGTAGATAATACTGTTTAAATATATGACAAAATGGTGGGATTCTTTGAAAATAAAAAGTCCTTTAATGTATTTTTATTGAAATTTTCTTAGCAATTTGTAAAGCAGTTGTTATAGTACTTAAATCAGGATTTAACCTGCCATCGGCACCAGAATAATGACTGTGACCAATCGGTTTCATAACATACTCGGCCGAAGGATTAGTGGTGTCAATATCTGCGGAATAAACCAATGCCGGTTGACAAGAGGTTCTGTATTCCTTTTCGTTCGGATACATATCGTTTGTCCAAAATTCATTCCAATCCCATGTTTGATTCAATTCCAGCATTATTTTGTATTTTCCTTTCAATGGTTTTTCTGTTTTTGTGTGTAAAATAAATGATGCTAAGGGAGTTGCACCAGTGTATGCATCTACTTCAGGTTGCTTTGGAGATGGTAAATAGTTACCAAACTCGTTTACAATCCCACGCTGATGTCCCCAATAGGGTAGGGCAGCGGGGCGTTGAATTTCACCGGCTAGCCATTGTCCGGTTTTACGGTTTGCTCGTTTAAATATACCTTTGCCAATAGTTTCTGACACATACAGAGTTTGAATATAATTACCATTCTCATCGTCCAACCAAATGGCAAAAAGTGGATGATTATGTTCCTTACCTTGTTCAAATTGAATGGTAACCGATGTGCCGACTTTATTTACTCCATAATTTTCTTCAGAGTAGAGCGTTTTTTTATTTTTGGCTGAAATGCCTGTGGTAATAACCAATAGTACAGCCAGTATAATTTTTGTTTTCATAATGAAATGTTTATGTAGATTATTTTATACTGTTTTTAGATTTTAATTATTATACCGATGGTTGGCAAAATATTTCCGCCGAAAGATTCAAAAGTTCTTAGTCCTTGTTTACTTGTATCTCCATTAATATCAGGAATTACATTTCCATTGGTGTCGAGATTTGTATAAATCGGAGCACTTTGTGTTTTGAAATTATAGACGTTCTGAACATCGGTATATAAATTCAATACCCATTTCTTGAAATAAAATTCCTTATCAATACGAATATCCAATTGATGTGCAGCAGGTAAACTTAACGTATTGAACTTTTTATAATCAGTATATGGTTGTTTGGTAATATTCCATGCAGCTCTGTTGTATGAAATGGGATCAAT
>Ga0302288_1000605_pt1 | contig 27473 bp, 25 predicted proteins | sample III_Fen_N1_1_FD_194549 | JGI IMG/M metagenome (GOLD analysis project Ga0302288, IMG submission 194549) | Peat permafrost microbial communities from Stordalen Mire near Abisko, Sweden - III_Fen_N1_1 | ecosystem: Environmental > Terrestrial > Soil > Wetlands > Permafrost | place: Sweden: Abisko...
GTATGGATGAGGAAGGAAATTGCGTTGAACACTATTTCCTGGACCTTTACCCATGATGCCACCAGTTGCAATAGCAATTTTCGATTGATCAGCTTGAAAATTCGATCCTTCTTCACCTTTTCCGCTAAACGATTCAATTCTGGCTTTCCATGTTTTTCCACGAGGTAAAACATTGGGAGCTGCAAATATTAGCGTAGCTATTAATCCAATAAATAAAATACAAACTCCAAATAATAAGGCAAGATGTTTAAAGCTGATGCGTCCCACAAACATCATTACCACCGAAACGATAAACAATAATGCAGCCGTTGAAAAGTTTGCAGGTAATATTAATACACAAATAATTCCTACAACGCTTACAATTGGTAGAAATACCTTTTTAAAATCTTCGATATTTTCTTGATTTTTCGATAACCAATAAGCAACATAAAGGATTAGCGAAAACTTAGCAAAATCGGATGATTGGAATGTTAAACCAAGTCCAGGAATGGTAATCCAACGAGCAGCAGAGTTTAAACTAACTCCCATTAATAGTGTTAACAGCAATAATGGTATAGTTAAAATCAACAGCAACTTAGCCGATTTATAAAATATATTATAATTGATTTTATGAATAAGAAATGTCAATGTAAAGCCCATCAGCAAAGTGATAACGTGCTTGAAAACATAATGCGAGGTGTTGCCATGCTGCATTTTGTATGCCAAGGTTCCAGTAGCACTGTACACAGTCAATATCGACATCAATGCTAAGAACAGCATTATTGTCCATACGACTTTGTCGCCTTTGAGATATTTAGTTAATGATGCAAACATTCTTATAAGTTTCTTACAGCGTCTTTAAACTTAATTCCGCGATCCATATAGTTTTTAAACAAATCGAAGCTAGCACATGCTGGTGAAAGAAGTACCACATCTCCTTTTTCAGCACATTTGTATGAATATTCAACAGCTTCGCGCATTGAATGTGTATCGTGAATAATAGGAACTATTCCAGCAAAGAAGCTTATGATTTTACTATTGTCGGCTCCCATACAAATAATTGCTTTCACTCGCGATTTAACAAGATCAACCAATTCCGAATAATCGTTTCCTTTGTCTTGACCACCAACAATCCACACAATTGGTTCGGTAATGCTGTCGAGAGCATACCATACCGAATTGACATTGGTTGCTTTTGAATCGTTGATAAAAGTAACTCCACGCACTTGGAATGGAATAACCTCTAAACGATGCTCAACACCTTTAAATAATGACAAACTTTCGCGAATTGTGTGATTCTTAATATCGCACGATTTTGCAGAAATGGTAGCAGCCAAAGTATTGGCATAATTATGCTTTCCGCGAAGAACCAGTTTGTTTGTGTCCATGCTAAATGTGGTTTGGTTTTTTAGAACAACTTGTAAAATATCATCGAGAATATATCCACCAATGGTTAAAATTTCGTTGGTAGAAAAAGGTATTGCTTGAGGAATAATAGTGCGTTTTGCAATTTCTTTCATTGTTACAGGACAGTCTTTACTATAAATAAAAACGCCATCGGCAGTCATGTTTTGCAAAATGCGGAATTTTGAATCGATATAATTTTGAAATTCGTAGTTATATCTATCTAAATGATCGGGTGTGATATTGGTCATTATGGCTATATCAGCCTTGAAATCGTACATATTGTCGAGTTGGAAACTACTAATTTCCAAGACATAATAATCAAAATTTTGTTCAGCCACTTGAAGGGCAAAGCTTTGTCCAATATTACCACCTAAACCAACATTCAAACCTGCAGCTTTAAACAAAGCATAAGTAAGCATCGTTGTTGTTGTTTTTCCATTACTACCTGTAATACAAACTAATTTAGCATCGGTATAACGTGCAGCAAATTCAAGTTCCGAAATAATTGGAATGTTTTTTTCCTGTAAAGCCTTTACAATAGGAGCTTTGTCGGGAATACCAGGACTTTTCATCACTTCATCAGAATCTAAAATCTGATCGTAAGTATGAGTACCTTCTTCCCATTTAATTTCATATTTATTCAAGGTTTCTTTGTATGAATCTTGAATAGTTCCAAAGTCAGAAACAAATACTGTGTAGCCGTTTTTCAAAGCAAGAATAGCTGTTCCCACTCCGCTTTCGCCGGCACCTAGAATTGTTATTTTTTTATTTTGACTCATCTTTATTCTTATCGTATTTTTAATGTAATAACCGTAACAGCCGCTAACGCAAGACCAACAAGCCAAAAGCGAACAACTATTTTTGCTTCAGGGAAATTTAGTTTTTGGTAATGATGATGCAGCGGAGCCATTTTAAAGACCCGTCGTCCTTCACCATATTTTTTTCTCGTATATTTAAAATATCCAACCTGAATTATAACCGAAAGATTTTCGACTAAGAAAATACCACAAAGCACAGGAATCAAAAGTTCTTTGCGAATTAAAATTGCAAATACTGCAATAATTCCACCAATTGCCAAACTACCAGTATCGCCCATAAATATTTGAGCCGGATACGTATTATACCAAAGAAAACCAATGGTTGCACCAATAAATGCTGCTGCAAAAACCACCAATTCTCCCGAAGCAGGGATATACATGATATTTAAATAATCGGCATAGATGATGTTACCCGACAGGTAGGCAAAGATTCCCAGCGTGGCTCCAATAATTGCCGATGTTCCAGCCGCCAGTCCATCTATACCATCGGTAATATTAGCACCATTTGAAACTGCAGTCGTAATTAAAATTACTGCAAGTACAAAAACGACCCAACCCCATTGTTTTGAATGCTCACCAGTGAATTTCACTAAATCGGCATAATCAAATTCATTATTCTTAAAGAACGGAATGGTAGTTTTCGTTGATTTTACTTCCTTAACATTTCTAGTCACATCGAGTGGAACATCTTTAGGCATATCGCATGGACGAAGTGTTGCTTTTGACGAAACACGTTCGAAAACAACCACATCTTTGCTAACATAAAGAGTAAGACCAACAATTAAACCTAAGCCAACTTGACCAACCAATTTAAGTTTACCAGGAAGACCTTCTTTATCTTTTTTAAAAACCTTAATATAATCATCGATAAAACCAACAGCACCAAGCCAAACAGTTGTTATCAACATCAAAATAATATATATGCTAGATAAACGTGCGAACAACAATACAGGAATTAATATTGCTGCCAATATCATAATTCCTCCCATTGTTGGAGTACCTTTTTTAGCCATTTGACCTTCAAGACCAAGATCGCGAATTACCTCGCCAATTTGTTTCTTTTGCAAGAAGCGAATTACATGACCACCAAAAATAATGGTTATCATCAACGATGTCACGAACGTTATTGCCGCACGAAACGATATGTAGTGAAATAGATTTGCTCCAGGGAAATGAAACGTTTCTAAATAGCGAAATAAATAGTATAACATAAAGATTCCGAGTTTTTATCTGTTAATACTTAATGATTTATATATATCTTGAACCACTTCACGGTCGTCAAAATGATGTTTCACACCTTTGATTTCCTGATAGGTTTCGTGTCCTTTGCCTGCAATTAAAATAATGTCGCCAGGACGTGCCAACATTACAGCTGTTCTTATTGCTTCTGTTCTGTCAAGGATGGTTAAAACTTTATAACGCATTCCATCGCTAACACCAGCATTCATGTCTTTTGCAATTTGATCGGGTTCTTCGCTTCGTGGATTATCGGCAGTAATAATAACTTTATCACTCATTTGAGAACAAATCTTAGCCATAACGGGACGCTTTGTTTTATCGCGATCGCCACCAGCACCAACGACTGAAATAACCTGACCTTTATTATCTTGGTTTAACTTTTGAATTGTTGAAAGTACATTTTCCAAAGCATCGGGAGTATGAGCATAATCAACAATAGTTGTTATGTCATTCTTCGAACGGAAACATTCAAAGCGACCATCAACAGGAACTAATGTGCTTATTACTTGTAATACTTCGTCTTTCTTTTGACCCAACAAAATAGCCGTTGCATAAACAGCTAAGAGATTATATGCATTGAAATCGCCAATGAATTTGACCCAAACCTCAACACCATCAATTTCAAGTAACATTCCATCGAAATGTTTCTCAATAACTTTGCACTTAAAGTCGGAGAACGATTTGCACGAATAGCTACTTTTCTTTGCTTTAGTGTTTTGAAGCATTACCATTCCGTTTTTATCGTCGCAATTAGTTAATGCAACCGATGTTGCAGGCAATGCATCGAAAAACGATTTCTTAACTTTTATATATTCATCAAAGGTTTTATGATAATCTAAATGATCGTGGGTAATGTTTGAAAATACTGCTCCAGCGTAGTGAATACCTGATATTCTGTGCTGATGAATTGCATGCGAACTTACTTCCATAAAGCAATATTCGCAACCACTTTCAACCATTTGATTAAGTAAAGCGTACAGTCGAATAGCATCGGGAGTTGTGTGAGTTGCTTCAATTGCTTGGTCGCCAATGTAATTTACAACCGTTGAAAGCAATGCCGATTTATATCCTAACTTCGTAAATAAATGATATAATAATGTTGCAGTTGTTGTTTTGCCATTGGTTCCAGTTACACCAACTACGGTCATTTTCGACGAAGGATTGTCCCAATAATTAGACAATAACAAGCCCAAAATCAAAGGTGAATTTTCTACAACAATATAGCAAATTGCAGGATTTATAGTTTCGGGTAAATGTTCGCAAACTATTGCAGAAGCACCTTTTTCGATGGTAGCATCAATAAAAGAATGACCATCGACTTTTGTACCTGGAATAGCAACAAACAACGACGATTGACCAATTTTACGAGAATCTGTTTCGATGTTCGATATAGAAATATCGTTACTTCCGATTATTTCCTTAATCGTTATATTTTGTTGTATGTCTGTAAGTTTCTTCATCATAATTAACCAAGATTTAAAACAATTACTTGACCCTTTACCGAATCGGTTCCAGCAGGAATTGACTGATGTTTAACAACTCCACGTCCTTGAACTATAACTCGTAAACCCTTATTCTCTAATACAAATACAGCATCGCGAGCACCCATTCCTGTAACATTTGGTACTTGTTTACCCACAAATTCTTTCGATGTCATTACCGTTTTGCCATTTACTTTTGAAGTGATGGCCCATTCAGAATCACCCGATTGATCGCTAAAGTTTTTAGCACCTAGGCTTGTATAAAGCTTTTTCAAATCATCGCGAAAACCATCGATTGAAGTTGGAAAATCTCTAACAATGTCTTTGTATTTTTCCTTAACATCGGGTTGAATGTCGAGAGTTGTTGAATAAATTTTATCGGCAATTTCTTTAAATACTGTTCCAGCAACCACATTTCCATAGTAACTTCCACGAGTTGGGTCGTAAATAACCACGATACATGAATATTTAGGCTTATCGGCAGGGAAATAACCAACAAACGATGCTTGATATTTCTTAGCTTCAGTCTTTTGCCAGTAATTCATTACGCAAGTTCCTGTTTTACCTGCAATACTATAAATGTCGTTTTTAATGTTTGATGCTGTTCCAACAAGAACAACACCTTCGAGCATTTTTCGAATTTTTCCAAGTGTTTCTTTTGAACAAATAGATGGTTGTAAAACTTCGGTACCACGCTCCTCGAGCACACGATCTTTATCTCTGATTTCTTTTACAAAATGAGGTTTTACCATTTTACCATCATTTGCAATAGCATTGTAGAGTGTTAATGTTTGCATTGGTGAAATATTTACCTCATACCCAATTGACATCCAAGGCAACGACACACCTGACCACGTTGAATCATCAGGATCTTTTATCTTTGGACGACCTTCGCCACTAATTTCTAAACCAAGAGGAACATTCAATCTCAAATTATAAAGACCACGTACAAAGTCTTTTTCTCGACCTCGGAAACTTTTTGTAATAACTTTCGAAATACCAACATTTGACGAAATTTCTAAAGCATGTTGAACCGACATGCGTCCACCACCTTTATGTGAATCGACCATTTTAGCATTATAGAACATACAGGTTCCATCTTCGGTATCAACAGTATCAGTTGGCTCAATATTTCCATTTCCATTTCCATCGCCACCATCTTCCATACCAACTATAAGCGATGCGGTTTTAAATGTAGAACCTGGTTCTGTTGCTTCACAAATTGCATAATTAAGATTTTCGGCCAATGAATTTCCTTCTTTATTGCGACCAACATTTGCAATAGCAAGAACTTCGCCCGTTGCAACTTCCATCAAAATAGCACAGCCATGATTTGCTCCATTTGAATCGACAGCGGCTTTCAAAGCAGTTTGAGCCACATCTTGAACATCAATATTGAGCGTGCTTACAATTGTCAAACCATCTTTTGGTTCAATCTGACTTCCATCATTTACGGGCATCCAAACGTCACCCGAAATTTTTTGCAGTTTTTGATATCCTTTAACTCCACGTAATTCTTTATCGAATGCTTTTTCTATTCCAACCATTCCAGCCTGATCACCAGCATCGGTTTCGCTCATGTAACCAATAGTTCTCGATGCTAAATTGGTATAAGGCATCACACGCTTATTGATTTGTTCAACGATTAACCCACCTTTATTTTTTCCAAGATTAAATATTGGAAGTTTTTTTACTTGTTTTAACTGATTATATGTGGCATTCTTATAAAGCAAAACATAGCGTTTGTTTTTATTCCTAGCACTTTGCAAAAGGAATTTATATTCCGATTTTGATTTTTCATGCAAAATATTTTCCAATCCAGTTGCGATAGAATCAAGCTTTTTGCGAAAATCTTTATCGTTTATATATTCATTTCCACCATCAAAACGCAAATCATAATAGGGAATTGAGCAAGCTAATAATCGTCCATCGCGACTACAAATGTCACCACGTTTAGCTTCAGGAAATGCTTCTTTACGAGTAAATGATATTTCCTTAATTTTAAGCTCTTTGTATTTAAAAAATTGCAAATGAATTATTCGGCCAAGTATCAACAGACCAAACACAACTACACCTGTATACACAAGTGCAAAGCGAAAGCGAATGATATTTTTTTGGCTCTTCTTTTCCATTTTTTATTTTTCGTAACCTACGTAATCTTCAGGTTTAACTTTTACAATATTTGGTGGAATGGTCGATTCGTCCAATCCCATTTCCCGCTTCCGTAATTCTTGAATCACAGTTGATTGTTTGCTATTATTCATTAATTCCGAAAAGGTCGAAATCGATTCGGAATTCAATTCTTTAATTTCATCTTGCAAGGCTTTTGTTTTTCGCAAAAGACTTTCAGAACTAAATCGGTTTCCGATATACACAATTCCTAAAAAAGCTAAATACAAAATGAAAGGCACATGTTTCGAGGCTGTATCGCTTACAAGCAAACTGCCATCAAACACATTCTTGATTTTTATTTTATTTTTCTTTTCTTTTTCAGCCATTTTATATTGTTATAAAAGTTCTGCTATTCTTAATTTTGCACTTCGCGAACGAGGATTTTCCTTTTGCTCATCATCGGTTGGAACTATTGCCTTGCGATTAACCAATTCGAATGGTGATGATGTATTTCCGAAGAAATCTTTTTCAATTTTGCCACTCAATTTGCCCGATTTCATAAAGTTTTTCACCATTTTATCTTCAAGCGAATGATAGCTAATTACAGACAAGCGTCCTTCTGGATTTAACACATCAAGACTAGCTTCCAACAATTCTTCCAAAGCCTTAAGTTCTTTATTTACTTCGATTCGTAATGCTTGAAATACTTGAGGCGAAAGGGCTACTTCAGCTTTTTTGCCAAACGATTTTCCAACTAAATCTTTCAATTCGCCGGTTGTTTCAATTGGTTTTATTCTGCGAGCGGTAATTATTTCCATTGCCAACTTACTTCCATGACCTATTTCGCCATATTCTTTAAAAAGTGCTGTTAGCTTTTCTTCATTATATTGATTAATAATTGTTGCTGCACTGATTCTCTGTCCTTGGTTCATTCGCATGTCCAATTTTTCATCGAAACGAAATGAGAAACCACGTTCAGCAGTATCGAAGTGATGCGATGACACACCTAAATCAGCTAATATTCCATCAACTTTATCGATTCCGAAAAGACGGAGATAATTTCTGATAAAACGGAAATTATTATCAGCAAAAAGAAAACGTTTATCGTTTAAGATGTTTGCTTTGGCATCGTTATCTTGGTCAAACCCTATCAAAAGGCCTTTTTTGCCAAGACGTTTCAGAATTTCTTTGGAGTGGCCACCACCGCCGAAAGTTGTGTCGACGTAGATTCCGTCGGGTCTGATGTTCAGACCATCAACACTTTCTTCAAGTAAAACAGGTTTGTGGTATACCATTAATCGTCTAAGTTAAAATCGTTTCCAAGAATGTCTTCAGCCAACGATTCGAAATCGGTATCGCTGATAGCAACCGAATCGTAGGTTTGTTTATCCCATATCTCAATCATTCCACCAACACCGGCTAGTACAACTTCATTTCCAATACCCGCAACTTCAAGAAGTCGTTTAGGCATAGTAAGTCGGTTGCTTGAGTCGAGCGATAGTTCGGCCGTACCTCGGTGAAACTGAGTTAAAAATTCGTTATGTTTTTTATTAAAGGGATTGATCTTCTTTTTAACGCGACCGATAAGCAATTCCCACTCGGCAATAGGGTATAGTTCAAGACATTTTTTGAAGATACTTTTCTTAACAACAAAGCGTGCTTCGGCTTCGGGCTTTCCCATTTGAGAAAGCAATGCCGAGGGGATTGACATCCGCCATTTTGCATCGAGTTTGCAGTTTGTATCGCCAATAAAACTCATTCGTTTTTACATAGAATAATTAGTGTGTCAAAAATATACAAAAAATTCCCACTTTTTAACACATTTCTCCACTTTTTCCCACTTTGTTAATAACTTCAAGCTGCAATCATCATATAACCCTGATAATGTGTTGTTTATGCTGTTTTTGTCGATATCAAACCAATATAAATAATCGTTAATAACCTTGTAAAGTGCTGGTTATTTAGCGTTTGGAGAATAACAAAGGAAAAGCAAAAACAAAGGATTTAAGTGACTTTTTAGGGGAAATGGTATTTGGTATTAAAACCAATAAATGGGCAGAATTCAGCAAAATAATGATAGAATCGTACTAAATACAAGTAAATACTATGAATGAAATTACTTATAACTAGGTATAGCATCAAGGATTCAATTATCGTTATTTTACATAATAGTAAAACGGTAAGAAATGTCTATTAATCAAAATAAAATTGCAATTCTAGGATGTGGTTGGCTAGGATTACCATTAGCTCAAAAGTTGATTGCTGATGGATATGTAATTAATGGATCTACAACAGACGAGAATAAGCTTGAAGAAATACAATCCATTGGAGCTAACCCATTTCTCATAAATGTAAATCCGAAAATCAATATTGATTACGACTCTTCGTTTTTTGATGCAGATATACTAATAGTAAACATTCCACCTCAAAGACGTACAGATATTGTTTTATACCACACTCAACAATTTACAGAACTCTGTCATATAATTTCCAAATCGAATATTCGATATGTTTTAATGGTTAGTTCAACTAGCGTGTATCCTTCTAATTCGAAAACTATGATTGAAACAGATGCCACATCTCCCGACAAGGATAGTGGGAAAGCATTAGTTATTGCCGAAAAACTGATTTCATTCTTGCCGAACATTAAAACGACGATTGTTCGCTTTGGTGGATTGATTGGTTATGATAGAAATCCAGGACGTTTTCTTGCTGGTAAGACCGACCTAAAAGATGGAAATTCACCCGTCAACCTCATTCATCGAGACGATTGTCTTGAAATTATTTCAGAATTAATAAAGCAAGATAAATGGGGCGAGACTTTTAATGCCTGTTGCGATGAACATCCAACAAGAAAAGAATTTTATTCTTATGCTGCTCTTAAATTTGGTTTTACAGAGCCACTATTTGCAGAGCAAGAAAAGCAGAATTCTTATAAAATAATAGATAGTTCGAAATTAAAAAACGAGTTAGGATATAATTTCATTTACAAAAATCCACTCGAAAGTATATAATTTAAAGTATGCAAAAAGTATATTTAATTGGTGCTGGTCCAGGCGATCCCGATTTATTAACCGTAAAAGCACATCGCTTACTGCAACAAGCCGAAGTGGTGTTACATGACGAATTATTTGGAACCGAAATTCTAGATTTATTACCCCTAACTGCCATATTATATAATGTTGGAAAAATGTGTGGCGACCATCAAAACCAAGAGGAACGACAAAACAGGATAAATGCTTTAATTCAAAAAGAATACTTAGAAGGAAAATCGGTAATACGGTTAAAAACTGGCGACTCGCTTATTTTTGGTCGTGGTATTGAAGAAGCCCGTTTCTTAAAAGCAAATAACATTAACTATGAATTAATTCCTGGAATTACGGCAGGATTGGCTGCTGCAAATATTTTTTCAATACCATTAACAGAACGATTAAAAAACTCGGCAGTTCTTTTCTGCACTGGTCATACTTTAGAATTAGGAGTTAAGCAATTTCTCGATTTAGTTAATTTCCTTAAAGCTGGCAATCCGGTAGTTGTGTATATGGGATATCATAATCTTGAAAAAATAACGGCAACTCTTATTGAAAATGGCATTTCAGCAGAAACGGGAATTTGTGTTGCATCGAAAGTATCGCATGCTGAGCAAGATTTTATAGATGGGAATTTAATGAGCATTCATTCCCGTTTGAAAGAGAAACCATTGGCTAGTCCAACGGTTATCATTCTTGGAACGTATGTTGAATCATTATTATAATGGAAAATAAAGGAATATTACTTTGTGGACATGGAAGCAGAAGTGCCGAAACTCTTCAAGAATTCAAGTTTTTTGCAAATACATTAAAAGCTCGATTACCTGAATCTGAAATTACGTTTGGCTTTTTAGAATTAGCAAAACCCGATTTTTCTGAAGCAGTAAATACGCTTTATAATAATGGTGTTCGATCAATTATTGCGGTACAACTTTTTTTATTTGATGGGAAACATGTTGATACTGATATTCCTTCGCAATTAAAAGAGATTCAATCAAGCTATACCGATATTGATATAACGATTTTGCCAGCCATTGGAAGAAATCCTTTGTTTTTAGAAATGCTTACACAATCGATTCTCCCTTATTTCGAAAAAGGAAAATCGTATTCCGTACTTACGGTTGGTGTTGGATCGTCGAATGAAAATGCAAATATTCAAATTCAAACAGTTTCGAATATTTTAGGCGAAACATTAAAAAATGACGATATCAACGTTTCATTTATAAGTAAACTGGCAAAGCCAAGTTATGAAGAATCAATAGCAAAGCTTGCTTTAAATTCAGAAAATGAAATTATTGTTTTACCATTAATCCTATTTAATGGGATTTATTACAATACGATAAAGTCAATTTCAGAATCAATTAAAAATCAAAACAATAAATCTATTACAATATTGCCTTGTTTAGCTTTAAATAAGCATTTCATAGATTTTATTGTGAACAATATCAACAATACACAATAAAAGAAATCGATAAAAATTAAACTGGGCTTTACCATTACAGTAAAATTTTCATACCTTTATTCCAACCAAAATATTTGAAATGTTTTTACTTTATCCATTCAGTTTACTTTACGGTCTTATAACTTTTCTCCGAAACAAATTATTCGATTGGGGCATTAAACCTCAAAAATCGTATAGAATTCCTATTATATCGGTTGGCAATATAACAGTTGGAGGAACAGGAAAAACACCTTTTGTTGAGTTTTTAATTCGGTCGATGAGTAATCGCTACAAAATTGCAGTACTGAGTCGTGGATATAAACGAAGAAGCAAAGGAGTGATTATTGCTATCGAAAACACATCATACAAAATGATTGGCGATGAACCAGCACAAATTCTCCATAAATTCCCTGAAGTTACTGTTGCCGTAGCCGAACACAGGGTTGAAGGAATCAATCAATTATTGAGAATTGAAAATGCTCCCGAAATGATTTTACTTGACGATGCTTTTCAACATCGCTATGTAAAACCAGGATTATCGATATTGCTTACAGACTACAACCGTCCAATGTGGAAAGACACATGTTTTCCTGCAGGCCGTTTACGTGAATTTGCCTCGGGTTCGAAACGTGCAAATTTATTCGTTGTAACCAAATGTCCCGATAACATAACAAGCAAAGAAAAAGCATTGTTTATAGAAAAAACAAATGGTGCAAATGAAGAAAATACATTCTTTACAAAAATCGGTTACGGAACTCCAAAGAAGTTAAATGGAAATGATGATGCAGACTTCTTCTCTGTGTATCGTTCGTTTGTAGCTGTTACAGGTATTGCTAAAAGCGAACCATTTATTTCGTATTTATCGGACAAAGGAACTATAGTTAAACACTTTAACTTCGACGATCATCATCAATTTACTCACGACGATATCGACAAAATAAAAGAAGCTCATTCTGTAGTTGTTACAACCGAAAAAGATGCCACTCGCCTTCAACAATGGAGCAGCGAATTGACAATTGTTTATATTCCTATCGAAACATTATTCTTCGATAACCAAGAAAAACAATTTGTGTTTATGCTTTATAAATATTTGGTGAATGCCTAGTAAGGACAGGTCGCGACCTGTCCCTACAAACATATAAAATGGAATGAATTACCTAGCCCATCTCCTTTTATCGGGAAATAATGAAAAAATAATGGTTGGCAATTTCGTTGCCGACTGGGTTAAGGGGAATAAATATCTTGATTATCCAAGCGATATACAACGTGGAATTAAAATGCATCGGGCAATCGATAGCTTTACCGACTTACATCCTCTACACAAACATTCTCGTTCATTTTTTGCTCCAAGTTATGGTCGTTTTTCAGGAATTGTTATCGATGTTTTGTACGATCATTTCCTTTCGATACATTGGAATGAATTCCACTCGGGCAATCGCATTACTTATATTGAGAATGCGTATCGAACAATTGAAAATTATCGTCGTTTTTTACCTCCACGTCCTAAACGAATGTTACCGTCGATGATTCACCACGATTGGATTGGTTGTTATGTTTCATTGTATGGATTGCACAAGGTTCTTGAACGCATGTCGCGACGTACAACCTTGCCAGCTTTTTCACTTGATGCTATTTCAATACTTCGAGATAACTACGATGAACTTGACGCTGATTTTATGGCATTTTTTCCTGAATTGATTGAGCATGTATCTTTGCAATTTAACTCAAAGAATTAGCTTGTTATTTTTTACACAGAGTACTGTTTTGTTAATTAGTTATTAAACAGCAAATTTCTCGTATCTTATTTTTTTTGAGGAAACACAGAGCACACAGAGGGTAAATCGCAAAGCGATTTACCCTCTGTGTGCTCTGTGTTTCCTCCTATGTTATTATCAAATGAAGAGTTATAACGTTTAATCAATACTGCTCAAAAACATAAATCTCTGTTTAATTGAATTAAAACAAAAAAGGCTGTCTCAACGAAACAGCCTTTTCATATTTTAATATCTCAAGTTTATTTTATAATAAACTTTTGACTTTGTATTTCATCGTTGCAAATAATTTTAGCAACATAAATACCTGGAGTTAGTTTACTTTCGAGTGCTTCGGTATGTTTTCCAGCATTTTTATTTGCATCAACAACTCGTAGCACCAAATTACCCATCATATCAAAAATATCAAGTTTTACATTACCACTCTTAGTAATTTCATATGTGATGTTTGATGTTCCATCTGTATCTGAATTTACATATAATTTAATATTTGAATCTTTATGAACTATTTTACTCGAAGTTGGTATTGCACCTAAAACATCGATATAATCAAAGCTCATCCATCCCCAACTATTTTTAAACATAATTTCGTTTATACCAGCTTTTAATGGTACGTTTAAAGTATAATCCATCCATGTTGTAATATCAGGTGCTGTAAAAGATATAGTTTGATATACACTTCCATTGATATATAAAATTTGTTGTTTAGAAGGATCAAATGTCATTTGATAGCGAATTATTAATTGATAAGTACCTGCTGTGTCAACATTAACTTTATTAAAGTTTAAAGTAAAAGGCTCTTGCAATTTCATGAATTTTTTATTGCTACATAAAGTACTTGATGTAATAGAACCAACACCTGTTAAAACCGCACTTTCAGCTTCATAACGAACCTTAGTAAGGTTATTTACATACATCATATATGGTATAGCCCAAGCCGAATCGTTTATTGCATTTATAACTTTTGCTGTGATTTTGTAATTTCCAACTTCGGTCGGTGTCCATGTTGTTTCATAAGGTGCTTCTGTATCTTCTAAAAGCAATGCACCATCTAAATAAAAATCAACTTTTGAAACAGTTCCTCCACCTGGTGCTTTTGCATCTGCAGAAATAGAAACTAAATCGTTTGGAGCACAAACATTTCCATTTATCGTTGAAAGTTTAATGGTTGGAATAGGATTTATAACGTTAACAGTAATTGATTTGGTTTCAATAATAGTAGGATCGTTTTTGTCTACAATTTTCAAAACATAATCAATGGTATCCATCGGCATTAATTTTATATTTGAAATTGAGTCAACAACTTCTCCATTTAATGTTGTGATAGCATTTCCCGATGTTTTCCACTTTAAAGTCACAAATGACCCACGTTCAATTTTTGTAGATGTAGCAGTAAAACTATTTATTTTAAACCCATTATAAACAACATCTATCATAAATGGTGATGCTGGTAGGTTTTCTTTATTAAAGAAATTTACACCTGAAGGATTACATTCCCATGCATAACGAACCATAGCTGGATTTGCAACGCTTGCATTCGATACTATAACATTGTCACCATCAATTATAGCATCTGCTTTTTGCAAAACTCCGTCGGCACCAGCAATGGTAAACCACTTTAATCCTCCATTAGTTGAATCTTTCGCTAATAAACCAGTTCCTATGTTTTTGAAAGATATTTGAACTTTACCTCCAGTTAAAAGTGTGTGACTCTTATATTGTGGCCCTGTATATATAATGTTTTCATTGTAAACTAAATTTCGTACTGCTAGTGAAAGACGTTCTCCTACAATTTCTTTGTTTTTTGGATGAATGTCAACTTCTCCAGCATCGATTAAAACAACGTCACGAGTATTTGGTAATCCTAGATTGCGAGATTGTGCAGCACGAAGTTGAGGCCATGCATCCCATACTTGTGGACTTGTTTCGACATTTGCAGTACTTTGGTTAGGTAATTGCATCCAAATAAAAGGTAAATCACCCATTCCCCATATTTTTCTCCAGTTTGTAATAAGTGATTTAAATTGTTCACCATATACAATTGCTTCATCTAAATTATCAGCGTTCGATTCACCTTGATACCATATAAAACCTTTGATTGGAAACCCTTTTATTGGGTTAATCATTTTGTTGTATGCTAATGTTGGTTGACGTTCTGGTTCTCCTTTTGCTAAAACAACATCAGTTTCGTCATAACCAAGCATTTCTTCGCTCATCCACGTTTCTATTCGGCTACCACCATACGACACATTTAGTATTCCAATTGGAATATCTTTATATGTTGCTTCAGCATGCATTGCTCTAGCAAAATAATACGATACAGCTGAGAAAGATCCAACATTAGCTGGTACCGCTTTTGTCCAAACAGCTCCAGCCAATTCATCTGTTTCTGTTGCCGATAAACCTTTTGGAACTTTACATTGACGAATTAATAAATCGTTTGCTGCAGCAATATTAGCCGCAGAATTATTTGCTGTACTTACTTCTAATTCCATATTCGATTGACCCGAACACAACCAAACATCACCAATGTAAATATCAGAATATGTTATAACTTGAGTTCCACTTTTTAAAACCATTTCATACGGACCACCAGCATTCATAGCAGGAAACGTTACTTTCCATTTTCCATTTACATCCGTTTTAACAGTATCAACTTTCGAATCAAATGTAACAAAAACACTATCACCAGCCGTAGCTTTACCCCAAACTGGAATAATTGCATTTCGCTGTAGAATCATTCCCGTTGAAAATAACTTAGATGGAGTCATTTGTGCATTGACCGTTACACTAAATAGCAAAAGACTATTTAGTGTAATCATAACACTAATAGTTTTAAGGCGTATTAATCTCTTATTCATTACATTATAGATTTAAAATTTAACTTTATTTAACAACCCAACTGGAACACAAAGTAAGTATTATTTTATTATTTTGCAAAGATGTTTTTATTGTTTTAAACAAGTAATGCTACTTTTTTGAATTATCTATATACAATTAAAGACCATTTTTTTGCTTTATCCGTTTATATAATTAGTAGTTTTGATAATCGAAATTTGTTTAATATTTCGTTCTATTCGTGGTATTTCCATTGAATTATCAATTAATAAAAGAAACAGATGAAAAAAACAATTATTTTAGTACTTGGAGCATCCATAGCGTTGACTTTATTCTACTCTTACAAACCAAATGATCAAACAAACAATGTACTTAAGCCCAAATACAATTACGTCTCAAATCCTTCGGGATTTATAATTCGTCGTGGTGTAAACATCAGCCATTGGCTGTCGCAATCGGGCGAATGGAGTAGAAATGATAGGTTTTTTAATGAATCGGACATTTTCAAAATCAAATCGTTTGGCTTCGACCATATTCGTTTACCCATAGATGAAGAAGTTATTTGGAATGAAGATGGAACGATAAACGAAACGAATTATGCCGATCTTAAAAAATGCCTCGATTGGTGCATGAAAGATGGTTTAAATGTGATTGTCGATTTGCATATTCTTCGTTCGCATCATTTCAACTCACGCAATAACGAGGGAAAAATGACCCTTTGGACCGACACAAATGCTCAAAGACATTTTCTTGTTTTGTGGGACACACTTTCAGGACGTTTACATAAGTATCCAAACAATCGTGTTTCCTATGAAATGATGAATGAACCAGTAGCTCCAGAGCATGAAATGTGGAATATTCTTATAAATAATGCAGTAAAACATATTCGTAAATTAGAACCAAACAGAGTAATAATGATGGGATCGAACAGATGGCAAAAGCCTTTTTCATTCCCATTTCTTAAAGTTCCCGAAGGCGATAAAAATATTATACTCACATTCCATTCGTACCATCCATATTTTGTAACACATTATGGGGCACAATGGTCGGCGATAAAAGACTATAAAGGCCCCGTTCATTATCCTGGTCAATGTTTGACAAAAGCCGATTACGATAAATTTGTTGACACTTCGAAACATGCACTTGTTTCAAGAATAAATGAAGAAAAAGCTTTTGATGTATATAATAAGGAAGAGTTTCAAAAAATCATTCAACCAGCTATCGACAAAGCTAAACAAATGGGATTACAACTTTATTGCAGTGAATTTGGTTGTTTACCATTTGTTGGTCGTAGCACTCGTTTAGCATATTATCAGGATATCACAGATGTTTTTCGTCAAAACAATATTTGTTGGTCGAATTGGGATTACAAAGGACAGTTTAAAATTGTAAAAGTAGATTCATTAACTCAAAAAACTCTTGAACCCGATAAGGAATTAATAAATATCTTAGTGAAATAATTGATTTGTTTTCAACTTAAAAAATGAAAATGTTTCATTCTAAGAAATAAAAAAAGCCCCGAAGGGCTTTTTTTATTTCTTAGAAAATTCTATTGCTGCTCTTACAAAATCTACAAACAATGGATGTGGATTGATTACTGTACTTCTATACTCTGGATGGAATTGAACTCCAACAAACCATGGATGATTTGGTATTTCTACGATCTCAACCAATTGAGTCTCCGGATTAATTCCTGTAGGAATCATACCTGCAGTTTCATATTGTTTTAAATAGCTATTATTGAATTCATATCGATGACGATGACGTTCAACTATTTTTGATTCTTTATATGCAGCATATGCATGCGATTTTTTACTTAATGTACAAGGATATGCTCCTAAACGCATTGTTCCACCTTTTTCGGTAACTGTCTTTTGCTCTTCCATTATATCAATAACAGGGTGGGGCGTACTTTCATGCATTTCACGTGAATGTGCATCTTCAAGTCCAAGTACATTGCGACCATATTCAATAACTGCACATTGCATTCCAAGGCATATACCAAAGAAAGGAATCATATTTTCGCGAGCAAATTTTACCGCTAAAAGTTTTCCTTCAATTCCTCTATGTCCAAAACCTGGTGCAACTAAAATTCCTTTACAGTCCTTAACTTTATCAGCAATGTTTTCTGGAGTAAGATTTTCCGATTGAATTAGTTTTATCTCAACTTTAGTTTCATGAACTGCTCCAGCATGTATAAACGATTCAACTATCGATTTATAAGAATCATTAAGTTCAACATATTTACCAACTAAGGCAATTTTTATCTTTTGTTTTGGGTTTTTGATTTTATTAACAAACTCACGCCATTGGTTCATGTCTGGATTTGCTCCAACTTCCATTCCAAATTTCTTTAGAATAGTAACGTCAAGCTTTTCTTCTTGCATCAATAATGGAACTTCGTATATTGTCGATACGTCTATCGATTGAACGACACAGTCATTAAGAACATTACAGAATAAACCTACTTTTTTCCTTAATTCAGTACTCAATTGTTTCTCAGTTCTTAAAACAAGAATGTCTGGTTGAACTCCATCTTCAAGTAATTGTTTTACTGAATGTTGTGTCGGTTTTGTTTTTAACTCACCCGATGCTGCCAAATATGGAACCAAAGTAAGATGTACAAATAAACAACGTCCTTCAAGCTCCCATTTTAATTGACGCGCTGCTTCAATAAATGGTAACGATTCAATATCACCAACAGTACCACCTATTTCCGTAATAACAAAATCTAGTGAATTTTTAGTACTAACCAGTTTTATGCGACGTTTAATTTCATCTGTTATGTGAGGAATAATTTGAACTGTTTTGCCCAAATAATCGCCTTTACGTTCTTTTTCAATAACCGTTTTATATATTCTACCGGTTGTAACGTTATTTGCTTGCGATGTTTCTACATTTAAAAAACGCTCATAGTGGCCTAAATCTAAATCTGTTTCAGCTCCATCACGAGTTACGTAACATTCACCATGTTCGTAAGGGTTCATAGTACCTGGATCTACATTCAAATATGGGTCAAGTTTTTGAATGGTAACCGAATAACCTCTTGATTGCAATAGTTTTCCTATAGAAGCAGAAATAATACCTTTTCCTAATGAAGAGGCTACGCCTCCTGTAACGAATATAAACTTAGTTTGATGCAAAGCCTTAATTTTTATAATTTCAAATACTTTGCAAAGGTATCATTTTTATAAACATTGTGAGTGCTTGTTTTTAAAAAATACAATAGAAATTTTATGTGTAAAATCACCCCGAACTAACGTAATTTTATTGGGTAAAATCCCATAAAACATAAAAGTCTGCCTCTAATTGAGACAGACTTTTATGTTTTTGTTGAATTTAACTTATAATTTTATTTTTTTAGTTAAATAGATTGTTGCAGCTAGTACACTCATAATTAAGACTGGCCAAGATGCGTACCAAAGAATAGAAATAATATATGTCATAATCGTATTTTTTTGAAGGTTAATATTTATGATCTTCTTCTTTCATCATTTCAGTTGTAAGTTGTTTCTTGTTCATCTCTTTCCAAACATAAATAATATATGCCAAAACAAATGGGACAAAAAGTGAAACATAACTCATTGCCGTAAGCGTGTAATGGCTTGATGAACTATTTTGGAGTGTAAGAGATTGTTGAATATTAAATGTCGATGGATAATATGCTGTGCCATTAAATCCAACTAACATAAAAAGTGACATTGCTAATGAGATGCTAGATAAACCAGTAATCCAAAATGCAACTGGGTTGTTTTTAAATACCGATACAAAAATTCCTAAAATTATACCAACTAATCCGATTAGAAAAAGGATTAAAACGACAGGCATTTGTATAAGATTTGTTAAATACTTAAATTGAACCATCGAAACAACTCCGTGCTCATCTACTGAAAATCCTTTACTAATAACGATTTGTAATACAAATAAAACAGCTAATACTAAAAATGGAATTGCCTCGTATCTAATTTGACGTTTTGCACGATATACGATTGCTTCATTATCTAATGAGTTAATCAAATACATAGCACCAAGTTGACGTGATAAAAGTAGAATTGTTGCTCCTAACATAACGTTTGTCGTGTTTAACAACGCTTCAAGTCCATGTCCTGCACACATCCATCGTGAAAGATTCATGTCGTTTACACTAAATTGAGAACCAGTAAAAAACGTTCCTACAGCTGCACCTACAACAAGTGGAGCTATTACTCCATTTGCAATAAGGAACCATTCGTAAACAGAAGATCCTACAAAATTACCAGGTTTTGAACGAAATTCATATGAAACTGCTTGTACAATAAAACTAAATAACAGTAATATCCATACCCAATATGCACCACCAAAGCTTGTAGAATAAAATAATGGGAATGCTGCAAAGAATGCTCCACCAAAAGTTACTAATGTTGTAAAAGTGAATTCCCATTTTGTGCCTATGGTATTTAAAACTAATACTTTTTCATCTTCAGTTTTTGCAACAGTTCGTAATAACGATTGACCTCCTTGAACAAACATCAAGAAAACGAGGATTGAACCTAATAACGAAACGATTATCCACCAATAGGCTTGTAACGCTTCAATTGATAAATTTTCAAACATTTGAACCTCCTTCTGGACCTTTTTTGATTTGTTTTACTAATATTCGTATTTCTGCTATAAGTAATAGTGTAAATAAAGCAAAAAACATAAAGAATGTTGTTTGCACCATGCCACTACTGATTTGTGATGTAGAAAAGTTTGTTGTCAATACATCTTGAATAGTCCATGGTTGTCTACCGACTTCAGCAACCAACCATCCTAATTGAGATGAAAGATATCCCAAAGGAATTGACCATAACATTAGATGTAGTAGCCATTTCTTATTCTCAATTTTATTCTTATATAATAGATAAAGTATTAGTGCAAATAATGCTATAAAATAAAAGCCCAATCCAACCATAACTCTGAAGCTATAAAAAACTAATGCGATAGGAGGTATTGCTTCTTTTGCATTTTCTAAAAAGCCATAACCTAAATCCGATTTGTATTTGTTGAATAATTGTAATGATTCTTGCTGTTTTTCTGGGTTGTTCTCTTTTTTTGCTGTTTTATAGTCACGTAAGGCAGAAACTGCAATTTTGCCGTTTACAATTCTACTTTCAACTCCAATTATACCTTCAGAATTATTGCCATAAATTAAATCAGAAATTCCTGGAACAAAAGCATCAGGTTTTCCTTTTGCCATAATTGAAAGCATATTGGGGATTGGAATTTGAAATAGATACGGATTTTCATTATTGTCAATTTCTTTAGACGGATTAACCATACCTACAACTACTAATCCTGCACCATGAGTTCCGTTATACAATCCTTCTATGGCTGCAAGTTTCATTGGTTGGCTTTTTGCAATCGTTTTTGCTGAACTATCACCAGTTAAACCTGTAAATAATGCAGACGCTAATCCAAATGTTGCAGCAACTAAAATGCTTTTTTTCGCTACAGATATTTCTCTCTTTTTTAATAAATACCATGCCGAAACTCCAATAACAAACAAAGAAGCCACAACATAACTACTCGTAACTGTATGTAGGAATTTATGAACTGCCATTGGATTGAAAAGTACTGCCCAGAAACTTAGCATTTCATTTCTTGCTGTGTCAGGATTAAAATGCATTCCTACTGGGTTTTGCATCCATCCATTAGCAACTAAAATCCAAAGAGCAGAAAGGTTTGATCCAATTGCAACTAACCACGAAGATGTAAGGTGAAAGTTTTTACTAACCTTATTCCATCCAAAGAACATAACTGCAATAAAGGTTGATTCTAAAAAGAATGCTAAAATCCCTTCTATAGCTAACGGAGCACCGAATATATCACCTACTAGCCACGAATAATTCGACCAGTTAGTTCCAAATTCGAACTCCAAAATAATACCTGTTGCAACTCCTATGGCAAAATTAACACCAAAGAGTCTCATCCAAAATTTTGTAATTTTTAGCCATTCTTCATCGCCTGAACGAACATACATCGTTTCGAAAATTGCTATTAAGAAAGAAAGACCAAGGGTTAATGGTACAAAGAACCAGTGATAAATTGCCGTCAGGGCAAACTGTGCTCTCGACCAATCGACAAGTGATACGTCAATATGCTCCATGTTTTATTTGTGTTTTTGAGTTAATGTTTCTAAAATAAAATCGCTACGTTCTTTATCTGTATTAAAATTTGTTTTTAAGAAATTGGGAAAAAAGAATAATTTGAGTACGAAGAACATTATGAAAAGTTTAATAATTATAATGAACCAAAGTCTTTTTCCGTCCTTTGTCATGTTTTTAAAACCATCATAATATAATAGAAAGAAATTTCGCATAAAAAGCTCTTTTTTCAAAGGTACACATTAAAATGTTCTTTCAAAATTTATATGTGTACATAATTTGTTAATAATTGATTTTTTATGTAACTTACAAACGTAAAAAATAACAGAGGAAAAATAGTAAAAAGCTAGAATTTAAAAACATATGGAAATCAAAATGGAAAAGGCCTTGTTAGGTCAAGTAAAAGAAGAATTTTACTCATCGCATTTATACTTATCTATGTCTGCATGGGCAGAGATAAATGGTTATAAAGGTGCTTCAAATTGGCTTAGGGTTCAGTTTCAAGAAGAACAAGCTCATGCACTTCGATTTTTTGATTATGTTAAAGATAGAGGAGGTAAAATCTCTATGCCAACTATTTCTGAACCACCAAATTCTTGGTCTAATTTATTCGAATTATTTCAAGCAGTTAAGAAGCATGAACAAGAGGTAAGTAATTTGATAAATGATCTATATTCTATTTCACTTGATTGTAAAGATCATGCAACGAGTACTTTTCTCCATTGGTTTGTGACAGAACAGGTCGAAGAAGAGAAAAATGTTCAAGATATTTTAGATCAATTAAAAATGATCGGAGATAATGGTTCAGGTTTGTATTTGCTTGATAAAGAGCTTTCGACAAGAGTTTTTGTTCTGCCAACTTTTGGTGTTGTTGCATAAATTTAAATAAAATATTATAATCCTTTGTAAGGAACATAATCTATATTCATACTAAACGATAAAATTAAATTATTAAAACCTAAAATTATGAAAAAGTATATTTGCGAACCTTGTGGTTATATTTATGATCCTGCAACTGGAGATCCTGATGGTGGTATTGAGCCAGGAACTCCATTTGAAAGTATTCCTGATGGTTGGGTATGTCCAATTTGCGGAGTAGGAAAAGAAGATTTTGTCGCATTAGAAGAATAAGTTAAAGAACATTTAAAAATACGATTATGATTGATAAAAATAAAGTTTACAAGTGCGAAAAGTGCGGTAATGTTGTTGAAGTATTACATGCAGGTGGTGGAACATTAGCTTGTTGTGGCGATTCTATGAAAGAATTGAAAGAAAACACCGTTGATGCTTCTAAAGAAAAACATATACCAGTTGTTACAGCTATTGCAGGCGGTTACAAAGTCGTTGTTGGAAGTATTGAACATCCAATGGAAGCAGCTCATTTGATTGAATTTATTGAATTAGTAACTCCAAGTGGTGTGTTACGCAAGACATTAAAACCTGGTGATAAACCAGAAGCAATATTTTTGACTGAAGAAAAAGATGTTTATGCTCGTGAATTCTGCAACTTACATGGACTTTGGAAGGCATAAAAACTAATGTGTTATAAACAAAAAAAGCTAAGTTTTATATAAACTTAGCTTTTTTTGTTTTATAAAGAATTTGAATTACTCCCACATTGCATCAAAATTGATAAAGCTATATATACCAAATCCAATAAATAAAATTCCGAGCATTAAACTAATGTAAGCAATGTTTCGAAGCCTTTTTAAAAATTTCTTTTTAGGTAAAGGGTCATTTATGTCGGAAATCATATGTAGTTTCTTATAATCTGTATTCCTCTGATTACCAAAGAATACTAAAATAATACCTAATATTAAAAATACAAACTTCATACCCCAAACATTTATTTAAAACTAATTACTAATTATACCTCAATGTACAAATATTTCTCAAAGTTAATGTAACTTGAAAATATACAAAATTATTTGGCTTATTTTTTTGTTTTAAATAGGATAAAACCATTAAATCCATTAAATTTTAGTAAAGCCTATTGTATAATCATAAATGAATATACTATCTTTGCGGTTGCTTTGGAGGGTGTGCTGTATGCTAGTTATCGTTTCTTAAAGATAATTAATTTAAGAATAACTAGTTTGATGTTTATGATTTTGATAAAAAAATAACTTCACTCACAAAACTTTCATTTTGAAATGTGTATCTACTTATAATGTTGTTTTATTTATTAAATAGTATTTAAGTTGATACATGTTATATTAAATAGTATAGTAATTTCAATAATATATTAAATGTTAAAAAAAACAAAAATTGTTGCCACAATATCAGATAAGAATTGTACCGTTGATTTTATTCAAAGAATGTATGATGAAGGAATGAATGTTGTGCGTTTAAATACTGCACATCAAACATTTGAAGATACAAAAAAGGTAATTGATATTGTTCGCATAGTTTCAAATAGTATTGGTATTCTTCTTGACACAAAAGGTCCTGAAATAAGAATAACAGCTGTTGAAAAATCTTTTCCTGTAAAAACTGGAGATATTCTTTCAATTCAAGGAAAACCGAATTTGGTAAGTACACAAGAATGTGTATATGTAAATTACGAAGGGTTTGTTGAAGATGTTCCTGTTTTGTCGCATATACTAATTGATGATGGATCGGTTGAATTACTTGTTATTGATAAAGTTAATAATACCTTAATTTGTGAAGTAAAAAACGATGGAAAAATTGAGGGGCGAAAAAGTATAAATGTCCCTGGTGTAAGTTTTAAGCTTCCGTCATTAAGTGAAAAGGATAAGGATTATGTGAATTTTGCAATAGAACAAGATATTGATTTTATTGCTCACTCATTTGTTCGTAATCGAGCTGATGTTGAGGCTATTCAAATAATGCTTGATAAAAAAGGTAGTTCGATAAAAATTATTGCTAAAATTGAAAATCAAGAAGGTGTTGATAATATTGATGAAATTCTTGAAGTAGCATATGGTGTAATGGTTGCTAGAGGTGATTTAGCTATTGAAATACCTTTTGAGAAAATTCCATTAGTTCAAAAAATGCTTATTGACAAATGTATTGCAAAACGTAAACCCGTAATTATTGCAACACAAATGTTACATTCTATGATATCTAATCCTCGCCCTACAAGAGCTGAGGTTACCGATGTTGCAAATGCAATATTTAGTTTAACCGATGCTGTTATGCTTAGTGGTGAAAGTGCTTATGGTGATTATCCGGTAGAATCGGTTATTACTATGGCTAAAATTATTGCTGAAGTTGAAAATAATCGTCAAGAAATTCAAGATATTCCATCTGTTGTTTTAACAAGTGAACGCTCGGCATACATTACAAAAATGGCTGTTGAAGCTGCAAATAATTTAAACGCAAAAGCAATTATTGCCGATAGTACTACTGGAAGTTCAATTAGAAATATGGCTGGATTTAGAGGTCGTCGTCCTATTTTAGCTTTCTGTTATAATAAAACTATTATACGTCAATTGTCTCTTTCTTTTGGTGTGTTTGCTGAATATATCGAATATCAGCCAAGTAGTCACATGTTTATTCAAAAAGCATCACAATCATTAATTGATCGTAAACGACTTGAACCAGAAGATTTAGTGGTTATGATTGCAGGTAACTTTGGCGCTAAAAAAGTAAAATCGTTTATCGAAATTAGTGCTGTGGGTGAGTTGACCGAAAGTACGGATTAGATTTTAATTTATAGGAAATAAAAAATCCTCAATTGTGGTTTATTCAAAACTCCAATTGAGGATTTTTTTTATGCTTTTATCTCTACTAATTCAAAAGGTATCGATACAAACGATTTATAGTCTTCACCAGCTTCATATGTGTCTTCATCATCCGATTCAAAATACCATTTGATAAGAAGGTCATTACCTGCTTTATAAACTTTTTCTAAGTTTCTAAAAATTTCTAGTATTTGCTTTGATGAACTTGTGTTAAAATACGTTAAATGGATTGAGGCAATTGTTTTTTTTAGAGGATTATTCGAATATTCTTCAACTAAAGATATAAGTGGATTGTAAAATTTATGAGAATCTTCGGGAATTGATTTTCCTTTTATTTCAAAAGATCCATTATCGAAATCAAAATTGATATAAGGAGTATAAAGAGTTGCTTCTAATTTTAAGTTTTGCATATGTTGAATGTTTTTGCAAATATATTATTTTGTTTAATTCAAAGTAAATGAATGTCCAATTTTATTAGGTTTTTATACGCATAATTGTGTGATTTAATTTGACAAATCGGCTTTCAATAAAAAAAATGATACCTTTGTATTACATTCAATTTTTAATGTGTAGTTTTTAACGTTTAGTTTTATATTAATGAGTTGTTGTAATTGTACTCAAACACCTTCTGAAAAGCAATCTCTACTTGATACTCGCTATTTAAGAATGGCTAAAATTTGGTCGGAAAATTCATATTGTGAACGACGAAAAGTCGGAGCTTTGATAGTGAAAGATAAAATGATAATTTCTGATGGTTATAATGGAACACCATCGGGTTTCGAAAATGTTTGCGAAGATGATGATGGTAAAACAAAGCCATATGTACTGCATGCCGAAGCAAATGCAATTCTGAAAGTGGCAAAATCGTCGAATAGTAGTGACGGTGCTACATTGTATGTTACGGCTTCACCTTGTATCGAATGTGCTAAATTAATTGTTCAATCAGGTATTAAACGTGTTGTTTATAGCGAAATGTATCGTTTAGATGATGGCGTAAAATTGTTGGAACGTGCCAATATTGATGTTTCATTTAAAGAAATCTCGTAGCGGCAACCCTAGTGGTTGCCTACCGCCTAAATTAATTCATCCAAATTTAATTAATAGTTAAATAAAACCTATGAAATATAACAATAGTCGATATACAATATATCTCCCTATAATAATTGTTAGCTCAATTGTTGTTGGGATTTTTCTTGGTCGTTTAGTTTGGAATCGTGATGGTCGTGGTTCGCGTTATGGCGGAAAAGGGAATAAACTTGATATGGCAATAGAATTTATTTCTAAAAACTTTGTCGATACCATTTCTCGTGATAAATTGATAGAAGATGCAATGCCTGCTTTACTTTCGAAACTAGATCCACATTCAGCATATATTCCTGCTAGCGATTTTAATGAAGTGAATGACCCTTTGGCAGGACAATTTGAAGGTATTGGTGTTCAGTTTAATATGCAAACAGATACGGTTGTTGTTATGCAAGTTATTGCTGGAGGACCATCGGAAAAGGTAAATGTAAGAGCTGGCGAT